>Ga0098069_100499_pt1 | contig 16285 bp, 17 predicted proteins | sample 27_taG_FD_92584 | JGI IMG/M metagenome (GOLD analysis project Ga0098069, IMG submission 92584) | Marine viral communities from Cariaco Basin, Caribbean Sea - 27_WHOI_OMZ | ecosystem: Environmental > Aquatic > Marine > Oceanic | place: Caribbean Sea: Cariaco Basin | collected 2014-11-09 | reverse complement strand
CGCGTGCTCGCCGAAAGCGAGAACGAACGCTACCCGCTGCTCGAACGGCTGCGCTTCCTGTCGATTTCGGCGAGCAATCTCGACGAGTTCACCATGGTCCGCATCGCCGGGCTGGAAGGCCAGGTGAACCGCGGGATCGAAACGCAGGCGATTGACGGGGCCAGCCCGCGCCAGCAACTGGCCGCCATCCGCGACGAGCTGCTGCGGCTGGAAGACCGCCAGCAGGAGAGCCTCGACCGGCTGAGCGGGCTGCTGGCCGAAGAAGGCATCGTGCTGGCCCCGGCCAGCGCGCTGGCCGCCGAACAGCAGGACTGGCTGGCCGAATATTTCGAAAGCGACATCCTGCCGCTGATCACCCCGCAGGCGATCGACCCAAGCCACCCCTTCCCCTTCGTCGCCAACAAGGGGATCGGCGTGATCTTCCGGCTCAAGCGCGGCAAGCGCCAGGCCGACCTGATCGAGATGGTGCTGATCCCCAGCGGTGCGCCGCGCTTCGTCCGCGTGCCGGGGGAAAAGGCGATCTATGTCGCGATCGAACAGCTGGTGACGCGCTTTGCCGACCAGCTGTTCCCCGGCTTCAAGGTGCTCGGCGACGGGGTGTTCCGCGTGCTGCGCGACAGCGATATCGAGGTCGAGGAGGAAGCCGAGGACCTCGTGCGCTACTTCCGCACGGCGATCCAGCGGCGCCGGCGCGGCCGTACCGTGCTGCTCGAACTCGACGACGAATGCGACGACATCGCCGAGACGATGCTGCGCGAGGAGCTCGAGGTGCAAGAGAACATGATCGTCAAGTCGGGCGGGATGCTCGGCCTCGCCGATCTCGCCACGATCTGCAACGAGCCGCGGCCCGATCTAAAATTCGAACCCTTCAGCCCGCGCTATCCCGAACGGATCCTCGAACATGACGGCGACTGTTTTTCCGCCATTCGCGAGAAGGACCTCGTGATCCACCACCCGTTCGAGAGTTTCGACGTGGTGGTCGACTTCCTGCGGCAGGCCGCGCGCGACCCGGCGGTGATGTCGATCAAGCAGACGCTGTACCGTGCGGGCGACCAGTCGCCGGTGATCGCGGCGCTGATCGAGGCGGCGCAGAACGGCAAGGCAGTGACCGCGGTGGTCGAGCTGAAGGCGCGTTTCGACGAGGAACGCAACATCCAGTGGGCCAGCGAGCTCGAACGCGTCGGGGTGCAGGTGATCTACGGCTTCACCGAATGGAAGACGCACGCCAAGGTCAGCCTGGTGGTGCGCCGCGAAGAGGACGGCTATCGCACCTACTGCCATTTCGGGACGGGCAATTACCACCCGATCAACGCCAAGATCTACACCGACCTCAGCTTCTTCACCGCCGATCCGGCGCTGGGGCGCGATGCGGCCAAGGTGTTCAATTTCATCACCGGATATATCGAGCCCGACGATCTGGAAAAGCTGTCGCTGTCGCCGATCGACCTGCAGGCGCGGTTGTTCAGCCTGATTGACGCCGAGATCGCCAATGCGCGCGCGGGCAAGCCGGCGGGGATCTGGGCGAAGCTCAATTCGATCACCTACCGGCCGATGATCGACAAGCTCTACGAAGCCAGCCAGGCGGGGGTCGAGATCCACATGATGGTGCGCGGCATCTGCAGCCTGCGCGCGGGCCTGCCGGGCGTGTCGGAGAACATCCGCGTCAAGTCGATCATCGGCCGCTTTCTCGAACATTCGCGCGTCTGGGCCTTTGCCAATGGCAAGGCGCTGCCGAGCCGGCAGGCGAAGGTCTATCTGACCAGCGCCGACGCCATGAGCCGCAACCTGCTGCGGCGGGTCGAGGTGATGGTGCCGATCACCAACAAGACAGTGCACGATCAGGTGCTGGGACAGGTCATGCTCGCCAATATCCTCGATACCGAACAGAGCTGGCAGCTCGAACCCGATGGCCAGTACCACCGGCTGCGGCAAGGCGACGGCGGGTTCAACTGCCACCAGTATTTCATGGCCAACCCCTCGCTGTCGGGCCGCGGTGCGGCGCTGGCCGAGCACGAGGTCCCGCGCCTCACGCTGGGAGGAGCGAGCGAATGAACAAGTCGCGTTCGGCCAAGTGGCAGCGCCGCCTGATCCAGCCGCCGCGCGCGGTCATCGACATCGGTTCGAACACCGTGCGCATGGTGATCTACGAAGGCACCGCGCGCGCGCCCGAAGTGGTGTGGAACGAGAAGGTCTCCGCCCGGCTCGGCCGCGACCTGGCAGATAGCGGCGCGATCCCCGAGGAAGCCGCCGAGGAAGCGCTCGCCGCGCTGGCGCGCTATGCGCTGATCCTGCATGACCTGGGGGTGGAGGACGTCCAGACCGTCGCCACCGCCGCCGCGCGCGACGCGACCAATGGCAGCGAATTCCTGGCCAGGGTGGCCGCGCTCGGCCTGGAGCCGCGCCTGCTCTCGGGCGAGGAGGAAGCCACCGCCTCGGCGATGGGGGCGCTCGGCGCGTTCCCGGGCGCGCGCGGCGTGGTTGCCGACCTCGGCGGGGGCAGCCTCGAACTCGTCTCGGTGGCGGACAACAGCTGCCACGAGGCCGCCAGCCTGCAGCTCGGCACGCTGCGCCTGCCGGCCCTGCGCGCGCGCGGGTCCGAAGCGTTCGAACAAGCGGTGCGCAAGCAGCTCGGCTCGGCCGGCTGGGCCGCGGCGCACCCCGGGCCGATGTACATGATCGGCGGCACGTGGCGCGCGCTGGCAGCCTATGCGATGCGCTATTTCGACTATCCGCTGACCGACCCGCACGGCTTCGGCCTCGCCCCCGAGGACGCACACCGGCTGGCGCAGGAGCTGGTCGCCGCCGACCCCGAGCAGCTGATGGAGATCTCGGGCATCAGCGCGATGCGCGCGCATTATCTGCCCGACGCCGCCGCGCTGCTGCGCCCGCTGCTCGACACGATCGGTCCCGAGGAGCTGATATTCTCGTCCTGGGGCCTGCGCGAGGGCCTGCTCTACGCGCGGCTCGAACCGGCGCAGATGAAGGCCGACCCGCTGCTCGCGGGGGTTACCGCCTATGCCTCGCCGCGCGACGCCTCGATCACCGATGCGACGCTGTTGTCCGCCTGGACGGTCAGCCTCACCGATGGCGATGGCAGCGTCAACGAGCGGCTGCGGCTGGCCGCCGCGCAGCTGTCGGGCGCGTTGCAGCGGGTCGAACCCAACCTGCGTGTCAGCCATGCGATCGAATGGCCGCTGGGCAAGCGCTGGATCGACCTCGACGCGCGCGGCCGTGCGATGATCTGCGCCGCATTGTTCGGCAGCATGGGCCGCGCCGACGTGCCCGAGAAGCTGAGCGAACTGGCAAGTGACGACGACCTGCGCGAAGGCATCACCTGGGGCCTGGGCTACCGCCTCGCCCGGCGGCTGGGCGGCGGCAGCCGCATGTCGCTCACCACCAGCGCGCTGAGGCGCAAGAAGAAGAGCCTCGTCCTGCGGCTCGACGAAAGCCGCGCGGCGCTGGCCACCTATCCCGCCATGCGCGAGTTCGAAGCGCTGGCCGACTGGCTCGGCCTGAAACCGAAGGTCAAGATCGGCAGCTTCAAGTTCGGCGGCGAGGAAGAGGAAGAAGAGTAACCCCCCGCGGGCCGGAACAACGCGCGGCGCCCGCCCGTTGGCTTACCCGACAAGGGGAGAATCGATGACCGAAGAACAGCGCAGTTCCGGCCACGGCATGTGGCCCACCTTCTTCGCCATGATCGCGACCTCCATCGTGACCATGTTCGTGCTGAAATATTCGGCGCTGTGGGAGCTCGACCACGCCTTCTTCAGCCAGACGCGCATGTGGATGGCGCTGATGATGGGCATGGCCATGATCGTAATCATGCTCGGCTTCATGTGGGGCATGTACCGCAGCCTCGCCACCAAGATCGCCGTGATGGCCCTCGCCTGCGTTGGCTTCGCGCTGTTCCTGTTCCTCGTGCGCAGCCAGCACACGGTCGAGGACGAGGCGTGGATGAAGGCCATGATCCCGCACCATTCGATCGCGATCCTCACCAGCGAGCGCGCCGCGATCAGCGATCCGCGCGTGCGCGAACTGGCCGATGCCATCATCGAGGCACAGGTAAGGGAAATCGCCGAAATGAAACTGCTGCTGGCCGATATCGAGGCCAATGGCGAACGCGGGGACGGCACGCCGCTGGAACCGCGTACCGCGAAATTGACGCCCCGGCTGGAAGCCGAGGCGAAAGCCGTGCTCGATCGCCCGGTATCGGGCCCCGTCGAAACCGAGGCGGGCCTGGCGCGCTAGCCAGCCCGCGCCGCTTGCGTGCCTTCGGCCGCGCGGCCTAGTTTGCGGTGGCGGGCGCGGCGAGCGGGAAGAAGGGAATGCGCACTTCGCGCGGCGAGCCATCTTCGGCCTTGAAGGTGTAGAACCCTTCGATCGAGCCATGCGGCGTGTCGAGCGGACAGCCCGAAACGTAATCGTGGCTCTGCCCGGGCTTCAGCACCGGCTGTTCGCCGACCACGCCTTCGCCATCCACATGGCTGACCAGCCCGGCCCCGTCGGTGATGCGCCAGTGGCGCGTCATCAGCTGGACCTGTTCGTGCGAGCCGTTTTCGATGCGGATGTGATAGACCCAGAACCACTTGCCCGCGTCGGGCTGCGATTGTTCGGGCAGGAAGTTCACCGCGACCCGGACGGTAATCCCGTCGGTCATGGCGGCATGCTGGAAGAGCTCCTTGATCACCCCCCCAATCTAGCGCGCCAACCGTGTGGCGCAAGGAAACGGGCAAAATTTTCCTCCGCAATGCGGCAAGTTAACGTCGGTTTACCGGGATCGTAGAGATATTCCCAAGCCCTCGGGTGCATTGCGGATGGCAGGGTCGCACCTGATTATTGCCGGAGCCATTCGGGTCGCACGGCCGATTGGTTGGTCCGACAACCGGGGGGAGTCGGAATATGTTTTATGCATTGCTGAGGCGTCTTGTGCGCGACGAAGGCGGCGATCTGCTATCGGGTATGGCGCTGGCGCTGCCCTTGCCGATCATTGCGGTATTGCTCGGTTAAGGCTGTCCGCCGCCGAGGAAATCCTCGAGCTGGCCCAGGCGTTCCTTGCCGAACCACATCTCGCCATCGACGAAAAAGGTCGGGATGCCGAAGGCGCCGCGCTCGACCGCGCGTTCGGTGTTTTGGGCCAGCCGCGCCTTCACCGCCGGGTCCTGCGCCGCGGCCAGCAGCGCCGGTGCGTCGAAGCCCGCCTGCGTCAATTCCGCACCCACCGCGTCGGCATCGCTGCAATCGATGTTGCGTTCCCACACTGCCGGCAGCAGCGCTTCGACGAGCGCCTGGCGCTGCGCCTCGTCAGCCGCCGCCGCCAGCACGCGCTGGAGCAGGATCGAATTGAACGGCAATGCCGGGTGCATCCTGAACCGGTGCATGCCGTGACGGTCGACGAAGCGCTGGAACTCGAGCGCCGCATAGGCGACCTTCCCCTTGACCCCGGCATCGCGGATCATCGGCGGGGCATTACCGGTCAGCTTGTGCATCCCGCCGAGGAACACCGGCGTGACCTCCAGCCGCGCCCCGGTGCGCGCGGCGATGTCCTTGAGCGGATACCAGGCGAGATAGCCATTGGGCGCGGCGATATCGAAAATGAATTCGACGGTTGCAGTCATCGTGTTCCTCCCCTTTTCGCTGCGATAACGCCTGCGTGCTAGGGAGGCGAGGATGAAACATCTTTCCCTGCTGCTGCCCTGTGCACTGCTGGCCCTGCCGTCACCGCCCGCACAGGCGCACCCGGGCGGACTGAACGCCGAGGGATGCCACAACAACCGGCAGAGCGGCGGCTATCACTGTCACCGCAACCGCCGATCCAGCCCGCAAGCCCCCACTGCGCAGCTGCGCGGCGGCGTCTATTTCGCCAATTGCGATGCGGCCCGCGCCGCACGCGCCGCGCCGATCCTGCGCGGACAGCCGGGCTATCGCCCCGCGCTCGACCGCGACAATGACGGAGTCGCCTGCGAACCCTATCGCGGGCGATAGGGCGTGCCGCGGGGGAGATCGGGCGGTGGAAGAGTCGCAGATAATACTTGCGAGTGATTTGCAATAGCATAGGATAGCGGCCGGCAAAGGAGATTGCATGGCCCATTCGCACGATTCGACCACACTCGGCCTTCCGCTACCTGCGCGGCGGCACCAGACGCTGGGGCTTGTCCTCGTCCGCCGGATCGCCGGTCACGGGCTGCACGATGCGCGGGCGACCATGCTCGCGCTCGATGCCAGCGGCGCGGAGTTCCGGCGGCTGCTGGTGCTAACGCGCGCGCTGGTCGTCGACCTGGCGCGCACCTCGCGGCGCAAGATCCTGCTCGCGCCGTGCTGCGCAGCAGGGATGACGCGCGACGAAGGGCTGCTGATGGCGCTGATCGGCGGCGGCGGGCTCGACGTGCATGGCGCGCTGACCGACGATGCGCGCTGCACCGATGCGCTCACCACCGCGCATGCGCTGGGCGAGGAACTGGAGCGGGTGGCGACGCGCAACGCGTGGCGCGGCTGAACGCGGCGGCGGGTTAGAGCCCCGCGGCGGTAAGCGCGCGGTCGAGGTCTTCCTTCACGTCCTCGACATCCTCGAGTCCGACGTTGATCCGCAGCAGGCCTTCGGTCACGCCCATCGCGTCGCGCGCCTCCTGCGTCATGCCCGCGTGCGTGGTGCTGGCGGGATGGCACATCAGGCTGCGCGAATCGCCGATATTGTTCGAGATATCGACCAGCTGGAGCGCATCGAGCAGCTTGAATGCGGTCGCCCGGTCGCCCACGTCGAGCGCGAAGATCGGGCCGGTGGCGACCATCTGTTCCATTGCCAGATCATGCCGCGGATGGCTGGCCAGCCCGGGGTGCAGGATGCGCGGCAGCCGCGGTTCGATGAAGGCGCCCAGTTCGACCGCATTTGCGCTCTGGCGGCGAGCGCGCAGGTCGAGCGTTTCGAGCCCCTTGAGCACTACCCAGGCGTTGAACGGCGAGATATTGGGGCCGGTGTTGCGCTGGAAGGGCAGCAGCACCTCGTCGATCCATTGCTGCGATCCGCACACCGCGCCCGCGAGCACGCGGCCCTGCCCGTCCATCAGCTTGGTGGCCGAGTAAGCGACCACCTCGGCGCCGTAATCCATCGGGCGCTGCAACGCGCTGGTGGCGAAGGCGTTGTCGACCACGGTGGTGATGCCATACGCCCTGGCGACGGCGCAGACATGCGCCAGATCGACCACGTCGAGCGTGGGGTTGGCGGGGGTTTCGAAGAAGAACACCTTGGTGTTGGGCCGGATCGCGGCTTCCCAAGCATCGTTATCGGCGCTGTCGACCACGGTGGTCTCGATCCCGAAGCGCGGCAACAGGTGATCGAGCAGCCAGCGGCACGAACCGAAGGCCGCGCGCGCGCCGACCACGTGGTCGCCCGCCGAAAGCTGGCACAGCAGCGCGGTGGTCATCGCCGCCATCCCGCTGGCCTGCGCGCGGCATGCCTCGGCGCCTTCCATCAGCGCGATGCGCTCCTCGAGCATGGCGACGGTGGGGTTCTGCAGGCGCGAATAGGTCATGCCCGCATCCTCGCCCGCAAAGCGGTCGGCGACGGTCTGCGCATTGTCGTAGCTGTATCCCGAGGTGAGGAACAGCGCTTCGCTGGTCTCGCCCTGCTCGCTGCGCCAGGTGCCCCCGCGCACCGCCTGCGTCGCGGGCCGCCAGCGGGAGGTGATCGAACGGTCGGTGCCGGTGGTGTTCTTCATGGCAGGCGCGATAGCACGCGCGCGGCGCGCATCAAGCGGGTCGCCCTTCCAAGGCTGCAAGCCCCGCTTCGGCAATGTCGCCGCGCCCCACCGCGCGCAGCGCCTGGGCACCCTCGATCGCGGTCAGCACCGCACGGGCGCCCGCAGCCGGATCGGGATCGCTTGCCGGCAGGTGATCGACCACCCACTCGAGCAGGACCTCCATCATCCCGCCGGCCGCCGCGAGATAGGCGGCATTCCCGGCCGAGCAGCCCGCGACGATGTCCCACCATACCCGCAGGAAGGGTGCGAATGCGGGCTGCCCCGTAACCGCATAGACCGTTTCCGCACAGGCGCGCCGCGAGGCAGTGCGCGCCTGCGGGAAAGCGGAATCGAGCGCGTCGGCGAACCGCGCGACAAGGTAATCGAGCAGCGCTGCGACCAGCGCGTCCTTATTCCCGAAATGGTAGATCAGCATGCGGTCGCTGGTCCCTGCCGCCCTGGCAAGCGGACGCAGCGAGGCATCGGCGAGCCCGTGCGCCATCACATGCGCCGCCAGCAATGGCAGCAGCGTTTCGCGGGACATGCGGGCGGGAGACATGCGCATCTTGTAGCAGTCGCTACAAGGGGCTACAAGTGTAGCACTCGCTACATTCGAATCGGGAGCCGACTACCGTGACACCCTACGTAATCCTCTTCCTTGCCGGGCTGGTGGGAGTGCTGGCCGCCCTCGCCCATATCCTGACCGCTCGTGCCGAGACGGGCAATCCGCTCCTCGCCGCATTGCTTGCGGCGGGCTTCGGGTTCTTTACCGCCGTGACGATCGCCCGCGACGGCGTGATGCCGGTGTGGGTTAACCACACTTCGAACCTGTGGGGCATCCAGGTGTGGTGGGACCTGCTGTTCGCGCTGGGTATCGCGTGCTTTTTCGTCGTTCCGCGCGCCCGTGCGCAGGGGATGGCGGTGCCGCTGTGGCTGTTGTTCGTCGCGGCGACTGCCAGCATCGGGCTGCTCGCCATGGTCGCCCGGTTGTTCTGGCTGGAACGGCGCACAACCGGCTGATCCGCCTTGATGCGGGTGCGCGGCTTACCTAAGCCGGTTCGCGATGAGCCGCGCGCCCGAACAGGTCCAGGATCCGCTTCGCTGGTGCGCCGCGCTGGCGCTCGCCTTCTGGCTGGCCTGCCTGCCGTATCTGACCGCGGTGCCGCATCCCTATTTCGACGAGGTCCACTACCTACCCGCCGCGCGCGAGCTGCTGGTGCTGGGCGAATTCACCAATCGCGAACACCCGCTGCTGGGCAAGCAGCTGATCGCGCTGGGGATCGCGCTGTTCGGCGACAATCCGGTCGGCTGGCGGCTGCTGCCCACGCTGCTGGGTACGCTGGCGCTGTTCGGTGCGATGCGAGCGCTGTGGTTCGCCAGTGCCAGCCGCTTCGCCACCCTTGCCTACGGCGTGCTGCTGGCGACCGGTTTCCACCTGTTCGTGCATGCGCGCATCGCCATGCTCGACATCGTCTACCTCGCCTTCCTCGCGCTGGCCGCATGGCAGTTCGCCGCCGCGATCCGCCAGCCCGAACAGGGCCGCTGGCGGCTGGCTCTGACCGGGATCGCGCTGGGGCTGGCGATGGGCGCGAAATGGAACGCGCTGGTCGTCGCCATGCTCCCGGGGCTGACCTTCCTCGTCGCGCGCACGCTGGCAGGTCGCCGCCGGCTGCTGCTCAGCCGCCGCGGCGCGCCCGTCCCGGGGACCACGCTGCTCGAGGCCGCGCTGTGGCTCGGCGCGGTGCCGCTGGCGGTCTATGCCGCGACCTACCTGCCGGCCTTCTTCTTCCGCCTGCACCCGATCACCGAGGGGCTGGTGTTCCACCACCAGTTCATGCTGTCGCAGCAGGAGCAGGTGCTGAAGCCCCATCCCTACCAGTCGACCTGGGAGCAATGGGTGCTCAATGCGCGGTCGATCTGGTATCTCTACGAACCGGTCGCGGGGGTGCAGCGCGGGATCATGCTGATCGGCAATCCGCTGACCATGCTGCTCGGCCTGCCCGCGCTGGCGTGGTGCGCCTGGCACGGGGTGATGCGCCGGCACTGGGCGGCGCTGGGCACGGCGCTGCTCTATGCGGCGAGCCTGGGTTTCTGGGTGGTCGCAACCAAGCCGGTGCAGTTCTACTACCATTACGCATTGCCGAGCATGGCGCTGCTCGCCGCGCTGGCACTGGTGTGCGATGCGCTGTGGCAGGGCGGCTGGCGCAAGAGCGCGCTGGCGCCGGTGATCGGCAGCGTGCTGGTTTTCGCGTGGTTCTACCCGATCATCAGCGCCGCGCCGCTCGCCGGCCCCGACAGCTTCGCCGTGTGGACCTGGATGGAAAGCTGGAGATAGGGTTTTGAGGGGGGCGTGAAGCGCATCCGCGCTTCCCTTTCGGCTGCACCGGCCCACTCCCCCACCCGGCCACCCACGGAATCATACTGACTGGGTGGCCGGGTGGGGGAGTGGGCTGGTGCCGCAAGCCTTCGACGGATGTCGAAGGCGCACACAACAAAAACTCAGGCGTGGGCTGAGGCCGCCGCAAAGTCTGGACGGATGTCCTAACCTTGCGGCGGCAAACCTAATACCGCCCCCACACGAAGCGGCTCGACAGGGCGTAGTTCCATACCGAGCCGATGCCGATCCCGACCAGCGCGGCGAAGACTTCGTGCAAGCCCCGGTCGTTGAGCGTGGTGGCCACCGCGACATTGGCGAAGGCGCCGATCGAACATGCGGCGATGAAGCTGAGCCAGCCCCAGAACAGGCGGTCCGCCTCTTTCAGCCGGCGGTCGCGATAGGTGAGGAAATTGTTGAGCCAGAAGTTGAAGGTCATCGCCCCGAAAGTCGCGACCGCCTGGCTCCAGCCGAAATTGGTCCCTGCCACCAGCATGAAGGCATAGAGGATCGCCATGTGCACGCCGATGCCGATGACCCCGACCGTGCCGAACAGCGCGAAGCGCGTCGGGATGATCCGACCGAAGCTCTTGTCGTACAGCCCGGCGAGGAAATCGAGCGCGATCGCGCGGTCGAGCTTGCTTTCGCCGGAGCGGCGGGCGGAGAAATTCATCGGGAAATCCTTGACCTTGAGCGGTGTTTCGGAAGTGGCGAGCAGGTCGAGCAGGATCTTGAAGCCGATGCCCGAAAGGCTGGGCACCAGCCGCCGTGCAGTCGCGCTGGGCAGCAGGAAGAAGCCGCTCATCGGGTCGCTGAGTTCGACCCCGGTGAGCTTGCGCGCCAGCATGTTGGCGACGCTGGAAAGCTTCTCGCGGTCGGGGCGGCCCCATTCCTCCATGCTAGCACCTTCGGCGAAGCGGCTGGCGACCGCCACGTCCGCGTCCCCCGCTTTCACCGCGCCAAGCATGTCGACCAGCAGCTTGGGATCGTGCTGGTGGTCGGCATCCATCACCGCGACATAGGGCGCCGCAGTGGCGCAGAAGCCCTCGATCGCCGCGCTCGACAAGCCGCGCCGGCCGATGCGCTGCAGCACGCGCACGCGCGGATCCGAGAGCGACAGACGCCGCGCTTCGTCGCTGGTACCGTCGGCGGAATTGTCGTCCACCACCAGCACTTCCCAGCCCGATGCGCCCAGCGCGCCTTCGATCCGCTCGACCAGCGGGGCGAGATTGTCGCGCTCGTTGAGCGTGGGCAGGATGATCGCCAGCTCCAGTGGGCGAGCGCTGGCAGCGGTGGAGGTAGCCGGATCGGGCTGCATCTGCGGTGTCATGTCCATTGCATGACCCGGTTATGCGGCAATCCTCAAGATATGGTTACAATCTTCCTAACAATCGCATCGCCGACTTCCTGCGTCGAAGCGCTGCCGCCGAGGTCACCGCCCAGCACGCCATCGGCAAGGATCGCCTCAACCGCACGCTCGATCCGGACGGCGTCCTCCTCGCGCCCCAACGAGTGACGCAGCAGCATGGCGAGACTGAGCACGGCCGCGACCGGATTGGCCTTGCCTTGCCCGGCAATATCGGGCGCGCTGCCGTGGATCGGCTCGTACAGGCCGAAGGTGCCGTAGTCGGTCTGCCGTTCGCCCAGCGACGCGCTGGCGAGCAGGCCGATCGAGCCGACGCAGGCGCTGGCCTGGTCGGACAGGATATCGCCGAACAGATTGCCGGTGACGATCGTGTCGAACTGGCCCGGCGACTTGACCAGCTGCATCGCGGCATTGTCGACATACATGTGGTCAAGTTCGACCTCTGGATATTCCTGCGCGACTTCGATCACGGTTTCGCGCCAGATGCGGCTGGTTTCGAGGACATTGGCCTTGTCGACGCTGGTCAGTTTCTTGCCGCGCCCCATCGCGGCGCGGAAGCCGGCGTGCGCGATACGGCGAACCTCGGCCTCGTTGTAGGACATCGCGTCCCAGCCCTCGCGCCCGCCATCGCTGCCGCGTTCGCCCTTGTCGCCGAAATAGACATCGCCATTGAGTTCGCGCACCACCAGCAGGTCGATGCTGCGCGCGACTTCGGGCTTGAGCGAGGAAAGGTGTTCGAGCCCCGGGAAGCCGGCCGCTGGCCGCAAATTGGCGAACAGCCCCAGCTCGCTGCGCAGACCGAGAATCGCCTGCTCGGGGCGCAGTTCGCGCGGCAGGTCGTCGCAGGAAAAATCGCCCACCGCGCCGAACAGCACCGCATCGGCCGCGCGCGCCATTTCCAGCGTTTCGGGTGGCAGCGGATGGCCGTGGCGGCGATAGGCGGCGGCGCCGACATCGCCTTCGAACAGCGTCAATCCGGGCAACGACAGCGCTTCCAGCACGCGGCGCGCCTGTGCGATCACTTCGGGCCCGATGCCGTCGCCGGCGAAAATTGCGATTTTCAAGCGTGTTTCTCCAGCCTCGTCGCTCCTGCGCAGGAGCCTTTCTGCCCCTAGGGGCGCTCAGCGGACAGTGTCTAGGCCCCTGCATGGGCCGGGGCGACGAACCATTCTTGAACGCGGCTAAACCATCCGTTCCAGTCGCTGGCGCAGCAGCGTTCGCGCGCCCATCACGTCGGCGCGGGTGTCGGCAAGCAAATAGCGCGCGATTAGCGGCTCCTGCCGATCAAGAATTTCCAAGGCCTGCCCGAGGCCGGCTATCGCGGGTCGCTGGCCGCCATAGCCCAGCTCGCGCAGCAGCAGCGCTTCATAGACCGCCAGCGCCTCGACCCACTGCCGTGCGCTGTCGGCAGAACAGATCGCATCGAGCAAGCCGCCGAGCGCGGAATGGAGCGTGGGATAGGGATTGCGCTCGGGCAGCGCGCTCGCAGTGAGCGCGGTGACCCAGTTGATCGCCGCAGCCGCCAGCGGCTCGCCCAGCCACGGTCCCCGGCTGGCGACCAGCTCGAGCCGCGCGAAGAGCAGCTGGCTGTCGGACTTGGCGCGGATTTCCGCCTGCACGACATTGCCCGGGATTACCACCGGACGCAGCTGGCGCCCGCGTCCGCCCGCCACATAGGCGGCGACCATGCCGTGCTGCTCGGTGAGCATGCGCGCGATGACCGCCGTCTCGCCATGCGCACGCGCGGCAAGCAGAATGGCGGGAGCGGTCAGCTGCATAGAGCGTCCTTAGCCGCTCGCATCGATCCTGCGAAGACGGTGGGGGCGAGTTGTGCGGCGGTGTATCGCCCACTGCGATGTCAGCTGGACCCCTGCCTTCGCAGGGGCGACGTTCACTTGATCTTGGCTTCCAGCGCTGCGACGCGGGCCTTGAGGTCTTCCGCTTCGGTGCGCGCCTTGCTGGCCGTGGTCTTCACCGCGTCGAATTCCTCGCGGGTGACGAAGTCCATCCCGCCGAAGCTTTCCTTGGCCCGTTCGCGCGCGGCGTCGCGGGCCTCGCGCCCCATGCCGGCCAGCGTACCGGCTGCCGAATTGGCGAGTTTGACGAAATCGGCGATCAGGGGATTCTGGCTCTGCATAGGGTTCAGATGGGACGGGATGAGGTTTTTGTCTAGAGTGCTCGTTTGGTTCGCCTCAAGCGCCGGCGGCCGCATCGCGGCCTTAGGCTATCCTCGCTCATGCGACCTGAAGGTCGGGTGGCTTTCAGCCATCTCAGCTGTCGCTTCGATTCCACTGTGGGCGGGCGGTGCAGGTGGCCTTTGGCCAGCTGCGTCTTCGACTGCGCTTCCGCCTTTGCCTCGCCTGCGGCTCGAGACCAGTGCGAGCCGCTATGGTAACGCGCGGGTCCCGTTTGCGACCAGCGAACGGCAAGCGCGACCGCGCGCCCGCAGGGGCCCGGAGCGAAGCGGAGGAACAGCCCCGGAGGATGCACCGACGGATGTCGGTGCGAAAAGTAAAAACTAGATCCTTACCCGCTCGACCGCGCCTTCGGGCGTGCCGCCATCGGCTTGCGGATTGAGCTGGAGGAACTGGTAATTCAGCGCGGTGGCGAAGCAGACCCAGGCGAGATAGGGCAGCAGCAGCACCGCGGCGAGCCGGCGGACGCGCCAGAACAGTGCGATCACCACCAGCAGCGTCAGCACGATCGCCACCAGCAGTGCCAGCGCCCCGCTGATCTGCTGGGCGCCGAAGAAGACATAGCTCCACGCGAGGTTGAGCGCGAAATGCACGGCGAAGACCCACAGCGCCGCAGTGCGGCCGCGCGCGCCCCATGCCGAGGCGACCAGAGCCAGCGCGAAGCCGATCATGACATAGAGGATCGTCCAGACGATGCCGAACCACTTGGGTTCGGGATAGATGCCGGGCTTGACGAGCGACTGGAACCACGCGGTGTCGGGGCTGCCCAGCTGGCCGGACAGAAAGCCGAGCAGCACGCAGAGCGGCACGGTGAAGAGCGCCCAGCGAAGGAAACTTGCGCGCAGCTGCCCGCGCGACGCCAGCATGTTCATGTCAATTTCCCGTCAACGATTCGTTTCATGCGTCTTGTGCCGAAGCCCCGGCGGACTGGCAATGCAATGCCCCCGTCAGTGCGTGACGATGCCCTTTGCCACGAGGCTCCGCACGGTGTCCTCCAGCGTCTGTTCGGCGGCGATGAAGGTGAAGCCGAGCACCTCTTCGGTGTGGCGACCGGAAACGTCGCGGACATTGCCGAGCTCGCCGCGCACCTGCTTCATTTCGTCCATTAAGGGCGCAAGCATGTGCACCAGCCAGTTGGGCATGCCGCGTCTCGGCACCCTGCCCGCATGCTCGGGCACGCGCTGGCGGATGATCGCCGCCATTTCGCGCAGCCAGAGGAATTTCTGGCTGGTCGGGAAACGCTCGCCGCGAACCTGCTGTGCCGGGGCCTCGAGCGCGCGGACATGCGCTTCGGCCACATCGCGCACGTCGGTCACGCAGATTCCCATGTCGGGCAGCAGCGGGATCGAACCGTCGATGATCTTCTTCACCATCGCGACGCTGGTCGACAGGTCGTCGTCGTGGACGGGACCGAACACCGCCACCGGATTGATCGAGCAGAACGCCATGCCCGGCGCGTGCATCGCGACCCAGTCGCGCGCGGCGCGTTCGGCCACGGTCTTGCTCTCGATATAGGGCGGCACGCCGGCGGTCAGGTCGGTCCAGTCGAGATGGGTGAAATGGTCCTTGTCCGGCTGGCCATAGGCGATCGCGGCCGCGCTGCTGGTCTGGACGAAGCGTGTGATGCCCGCGCGGTGCGCGAAATCGAGCGCGCGCAGCGTGCCTTCGCGCGCGGGCACCACCAGCTCGTCCTTGTCCCGGGGCGTCGCCAGCGGAAACGGCGAGGCGACATGCGCCACCGCGTCGCAGCCGGCATTGGCCTCGGCCCAGCCGGCATCGTCGAGCAGATCGGCCTGGAACACCTTCAGCCGCTCACCCGCATCGTTCCAGCGCGCGCGCAGCCGCGGTTCGCTCTTCGCGGCATCGCGGACCGTGGTGTGGACGCTGTGCCCGCGCGCCAGCAGCTGCTCGATCACCTCGCCGCCGATATAGCCGGTGCCCCCGGTCACCAGGATCGTCATTGCCATCTGTCTGCGCCCCCGCTGTTTTGCTAGGCGCGAGACTAGGCAGAATGGCTGCAGCGGGCAACGGAGTCGCTATGAAACAGGTCGATTTCCTCGTGGTGGGCGCCGGGATCGCGGGGCTGTCCGCCGCTGCGCGGCTGGCACGGCACGGGACCACGCAGGTGGTCGAGGCCGAAACCGCGCCCGGTGTGCATTCCTCGGGCCGCAGCGCCGCCTTCGCGCATTTCGACATGGACGCCTGGCTGGTGCGCGCGCTGACCGCGGCGAGCATGCCGCTGCTGGCCGAACCCGGGGCAACGCCGCATCCCGCGCTGTTCATCGCGCTTGAAGGACAGGAAGCGGCGCTCGACAGGCTGGAAGCCAATTACCGGGACTGGGAGCCGCGCGTCGAACGACTGACCCCCGCCGAGGCGCGCGCGTTCACCCCGGTGCTGCGCGAGGGCGACGGCGGCATCAGCGGCGCGCTGCTCGACCGGCATGCGCGCAAGCTCGACGCGCATGCCATGCTCGAGGCGCATCGCAAGGAGCTGCTGGCGCGCGGGGGCAAGCTGGCGAACGGCGCCCCGGTGGAGCGACTGGCGCGCGCGGGCGAGCGCTGGACTGCCGATACGCCGGGGGCAAGCTACAGCGCACGCGTGGTGGTCAATGCCGCG
>Ga0098069_100498_pt1 | contig 16409 bp, 17 predicted proteins | sample 27_taG_FD_92584 | JGI IMG/M metagenome (GOLD analysis project Ga0098069, IMG submission 92584) | Marine viral communities from Cariaco Basin, Caribbean Sea - 27_WHOI_OMZ | ecosystem: Environmental > Aquatic > Marine > Oceanic | place: Caribbean Sea: Cariaco Basin | collected 2014-11-09 | reverse complement strand
TGTATCTGGAGAAACTTCGGTTTCAGAGAAAGGTATTGGGATGCTGACTCCTGTATTTTCTATCGTTTTTTTAGTGCTGGCCAATAAGGCTATAAAAAAGGATGAAGATCTTGTAAAATCTGTGGACCGACTGCGATAAACCTTTCATCTTAGTAGTATTAGTGCGTAAAAACCCGGAGTGAAAACTTCGGGTTTTTTAGTTCCTGAAAGTTCAAAGTTTAACGTTCAAGGATTAAAAATTAAGGGTAGCCAAAAAAGCTTTTTTGGAAGGTTATCAAAAAAGCTTTTTTGATAAGGTTTTTTCTGAAGTGAAGTATTTAAAATTCTAGTTGCCAATTTCTAACATCTAAGATCTAACTTCTAAAATCTCACTTCTATTTTTTCCCCAGTTCAATCACCTCCAGGTCTTTAATTTCTTCCCCGTCAATTTTAAACCTCAGCATCGTCCTCATCTGGTGAAAGCCCTGTTTTCCTGCTGCGCCGGGATTCATGTGTAAAAGACCCAGTTTTTTGTCATTCATTACTTTCAGGATGTGCGAATGTCCGCTAATAAAAATTTTCGGCGGGTTGGCTTTTATTTCTTCCTTAACTGCCGGAGAGTAGCGCCCGGGATAGCCTCCAATATGGGTGATCCACACGTCTACCTTTTCGCACCTAAATCGATTGTTGAGAGGAAATTCTTTTCTTATGCCGCCGCCATCAATATTTCCGTAAACGGCTTTTAGGGGTTTTATTTCTTTAAGGGCATCGCTTACCTGCAGCGTGCCAATATCTCCCGCATGCCACACTTCATCGGCTTCAGAGGCATATTTCAGGATGCGATCATCAAGATAGCCATGGGTGTCACTAAGTAGTAATATCTTTTTCATAGGGAATAATTATAGCAAGATTAATAATCTACCGCCGGGAAGAATGAGCAGTTGCCTTTAATGGCTTATCTTTGTTCCTTTAATTTGCAAAAGTAAAAATTTAGGTTGAGATATTTTTTGGAGCTGGAATTCTTCGGAAAAGCCTATCACGGCTGGCAACGACAACCTGAGGCTATAACAGTGCAGGAGGTGATTGAAAGTTCCCTTAGCACATTGCTTCAGGAAAAAATTGAAGTGCTGGGTGCCGGAAGGACAGATGCAGGAGTGCACGCGAAGCAGATCTTTGCGCATTTTAATACCGGAATAAAACTGGACAGTCAGTTTATTTTCAGGATAAATTCGCTGCTGCCAAACGATATCGCTGTTAAAGACCTTGCTGCCGTACACCCCGAAGCCCATGCCCGTTTTGATGCTGTAGCCCGTTCCTACGAATATCACATCACTACAAGGAAGAACGTGTTTCAACGTGAAACGGCATATTACTTACAGAGAGAGCTCGATGTGGAAAAGATGAATGCAGCTGCAAAGATCCTGATGGATTACACCAGCTTTAAATGTTTTTCCCGGTCCAGGACCGATGTACATACTTACAACTGCACAATAACAAGGGCAGAATGGGAACAACGCGATAACCTGCTTATCTTTCACATTACGGCCGATCGCTTTTTGCGGAATATGGTGCGGGCCATTGTGGGTACATTAGTGGAGATAGGCTTGGGAAAACGCGAAATAGACAATATGCATCACGTGATTAAAAGCGGGAACAGGAGTGAAGCGGGAGCATCTGTACCTGCACAGGGATTGTATTTAACCAGGATCTTATATCCTGAAAGTATTTTTATTTAATGGCAGCAACAACAGGAAATGCTTTTGACTTCAGATTATTTAAGCGCCTGCTTAAATATGCTTTTGCCTATAAATGGGCCTTCTACTTTGTAGCCATTGCCGCTATTTTGCTATCCTTCCTGGGGGTAATGCGCCCTTATTTACTGCAGCTAACAATTGATAACTCTATAGTGCCGCAAAATAATGATGAGCTTGTTTTTTACATAAGCCTCATGTTAGGGGTGCTGGTGCTGGAGGTGCTTTTTCAGTTTTGTTTTATTTATTTCGCCAACTGGCTGGGGCAGGAGGTAATTAGAGATTTAAGGGTCAACCTCTTTAAACACATGCTTCAGTTTAAAATGAAGTATTTTGACAACTCTGCTGTAGGCCGGCTGGTAACCCGCGCAGTAAGTGATATCGAGACCATAGCGAGTATCTTCAGCGAAGGCTTGTTCATGATCATAAGTGACCTTTTAAAAATGACAGTTATCCTGGCTTTTATGTTCTATCAAAGCTGGAGGCTCACCCTATTGGTGCTGGTTGTACTGCCGTTCATTCTCTATGCCACCAGGATTTTTCAGAAAAAAATGAAATTGGCTTTTGAAGAGGTGCGCACCCAGGTGGCAAACCTGAATACATTTGTGCAGGAACGTATCACCGGGATGAAGATCGTGCAACTCTTTACCCGTGAAGAAAAAGAATACGAGAATTTTAAGGAAATTAATGATAAACACCGCAAAGGCTGGGTTAAAACGGTTTGGTACAACTCCATATTTTTCCCAATTGCCGAAATGGCTACTTCCATAACCATAGGTTTAATTGTGTGGTATGGAGGTTTACGTGTGGTTGCCGGCAGCGAAGCAATCACGCTGGGGGTAATTGTTGCCTTTGTGGAGCTGAGCCAGATGCTTTTTCGGCCGTTGCGGCAAATTGCCGATAAATTCAATACGCTCCAAATGGGAATGGTGGCTGCAAACCGGGTTTTTGGAGTACTCGATACCCAATCTTCCATTCCCGACAATGGTAAAATTGAAGTAGATCACCTTAAGGGGGAAATTGAATTTAAAGATGTGAGATTTAGTTATGTGGGTGATGAAGAGGTGCTCAAAGGAATCTCTTTTAAGGCCATGGCAGGTGAAACAGTTGCTATTGTAGGGGCTACCGGGGCCGGAAAATCCACCATAATTAATCTGCTCAATCGTTCTTACGAAATTTCAAGCGGACAAATTCTTATCGACGGCATAGACGTCAAGGACATGACCTTAAAATCCCTGCGTGGGGAAATTGCAATCGTACTTCAGGATGTGTTCCTCTTCGCCGATACCATTCTTAACAATATCACTCTAAATGACCCTGATATCACTAAAGAAACGGTAGTGCAGGCAGCAAAAGATATTGGGGTAGATAACTTTATTGCGAGCCTGCCGGGAGCTTATGATTATAATGTGAAAGAGCGGGGGGTAATGTTGTCTTCAGGGCAGCGTCAATTAATCGCATTTTTGAGAGCTTACGTGAGCAACCCAAGTATTTTGGTGTTAGACGAGGCTACTTCTTCTGTCGATTCTTACAGTGAACAACTCATCCAGGATGCTACGTTGAAGATCACCCAGGGCCGCACTTCCATAGTAATCGCCCACAGGCTGGCCACGGTGAAAAAAGCCGATAAGATTTTGGTGATGGACGCCGGAAAAATAGTGGAGATGGGAACGCATTCCCAATTGCTAAAGAAAGAGAACGGCTACTACAAAAATCTGTACGAAGTGCAATTCATGCAGGAAGAGCAAAGTCTTTAAACAAGGTCTGCCTTTAATTTCTGAACCAGGTCTTCCCGGTCTTCGTACATCACAAATTCGCCGTCTTTGATGTAAGAGATCTGTCCTGTTTCTTCACTCACTACCAGGGCCAGCGCATCGGTTTTTTCGGTGATCCCAACAGCTGCCCGGTGCCTTAACCCGAAGCGCAGCGGGATGGTGCGGTCATTTGATACCGGAAGTATCACCCGTGTAGCGGTAATATAGTTGTCTTCAATGATCAAAGCCCCGTCATGCAAAATGCTATTCTTGTAAAAGATAGATTCAATGATAGGCTGGTTCACCAAAATTTTCATGGGATCTCCGCTCTGTTTAACAAAATCGAGGCTTGTATTTCTCTGTATCACGATAAGCGCACCGGTGTTGGTTCTTCCCATATTTTCACAGGCCTTCACAATCGCCTCCACATCATTGGGTGTTTCAAGGTCGTCTTTGATAAGCTTTAAGGTTTGTAAAAAGCGCCTTCTTCTGGCGAAATTTGTAGAACCTATCATTAGCAAAAATTTCCTGATTTCCTGCTGAAAGACCACAATGAGTGCAAACATCCCCACCCCAATGAACTCTCCCAAAACACTGCTAAGCATTTCCATGCGCAATAACTGGGTGAGTTTTCCTACAAAGTAAATAATTACAATCCCAATAAAGATATTGACGGCTACCGTGCCTTTTACCAACTTGTAGATATAGTACAGCAGGGCTGCAATAAAGATGATATCAACAATATCCAGAATGCGTAGATCGAGAAAGTCCAAAGTGGGCGTGCGTTTTGGTAAATGTAAAAAATTATAAACTAGTTTTTCAGCCGCTCCATTAATTTCACACATTCCACTGCCTCTTTTACGTCGTGAACCCGAAGAATATGTGCTCCTTTCATTAAAGACACCGTGTTGAGAACCGTCGTGCCGTTAAGTGCCTCTTCGGGTGTGGTGTTAAAGGTTTTGTAGATGAGTGACTTCCTTGAAAGGCCAGATAATATTGGTAAATTCAGGTTACTAAATAAATCCAGGCGAGACAGTAGTTCGAAATTCTGGTCAATATTTTTTGAGAACCCAAACCCCGGGTCTATAATAAGGTCATTGATGCCCAATGCTCTTGCCCTGTCAATTTTTTCAGAAAAATAGGTCAGCACCTCCTGGGTGAGATCTTCATACTGGTTGAGGTCCTTCATGTTTTTGGGGTTGCCCCTCATGTGCATCATGATATAAGGTACCTGCAGTTGGGCCGCTGTGTCCATCATTTTATCGTCAAGGTTTCCTGCGGAAATATCATTGATGATAGCCGCTCCTGCTTCTATACTTTGTTTTGCCACTTCACTTCGGAAGCTGTCTATGGAAATGAGGACATCCGGAAATTTTTTTACCAAAGCTTCTACAGCCGGAAGTATGCGCTGCAGTTCTTCTTCTTCCGAAATATCTTCGGCGCCGGGCCTGCTGCTGTATGAACCTATATCTATGAAATCGGCTCCTTCAGAGATCATTTTTTCAGCCTGGGCCAGGTGTTGTTCCAGGCTCGTCCGGCGTCCTCCATCGTAGAACGAATCGGGGGTAATGTTCAGAATTCCCATTACTTTTGGAACAGAGAGATCTATAAGCCGGCCTTTACAATTGATATACATCTTAAAAATTGCGGTTTTTTGGTTGGAAAAATTAACTTTGACGAAAAGAATAAAATCAGCGAAATTTACACAAATTACCCGTTTCTATGAAGGATACTTCTGCCCAATATGATGCTGTGATTGACCAATGCCGCAGCCTCTTCCTCAAAAAAATGAAAGATTACGGCTGTGCATGGCGCATTTTAAGGCTTCCTTCACTTACAGATCAGATTTTTATAAAGGCACAGCGCATACGCGGTCTTGAAGAAAATGAGGTGAGAAAGGTAGATGAAGGCGAAGTGCCCGAGTTTATTGGAATCATCAACTACTCTGTAATGGCTTTAATTCAGCTTGAAAAAGGAGTGGCCCAGCAGCCCGATCTTTCCAATGAAGAGGTAGAAGAGCTTTACGTGCGCACTACCGCGCGTACCAAGCAGCTCATGGAAAATAAAAATCACGATTATGGAGAGGCCTGGCGCGATATGAGGGTGAGTTCTTTCACAGATCTCATCCTTCAAAAAGTGCTTCGCATCAAACAAATTGAAGATAATAAAGGCAAGACCCTGGTGAGTGAAGGTATTGAGGCAAATTATGAAGACATGATCAACTATGCCGTTTTTGCCCTTATCCAGATCCAGGAAAAAAGCGAATTAAGCCAAACTTAAGCAGTATAACTATGAAAATTCTGGTCGAGGTTTCCCGTTGGATAGTCGGACTTTTGTTCATGTTCTCCGGATTTGTAAAGCTGAATGATCCTATTGGTTTTTCATTCAAACTGGAAGAATATTTTAGTCCTTCGGTACTTGATCTGGAATTTTTAGCGCCCTTTGCACTAATTATTGCCATCCTCGTAGTGGTTTTTGAACTTGTGCTGGGCATCATGCTGCTCATTGGCTACCTGCCAAAATTCACTACCTGGGCGCTGCTGCTTATGGTGATCTTCTTCGGCTTTCTAACTTTTTACTCCGCCTACTATAATAAGGTGACCGATTGTGGTTGCTTTGGTGATGCAATTCCTCTCACCCCCTGGCAGTCTTTTTATAAAGATATGATTTTGCTGGGGCTTATTCTCATCCTCTTTTTTAACCAAAAGTATATTACTCCCTACTTTGCCAGGGCTTCCCACAGGTGGATCGTTTTTTTAAGTTTCATGCTCTGTTTCATATTTGCCTATTATGTTTTGATGCACCTGCCGGTCTTCGATTTCAGGGCTTACAAAAAAGGGACAAATATTTCACAGGCCATGACCGTACCGCAGGGAGCTCCCGAAGCCGTTTATGACTACAACTGGAAATTCCTGGTAAACGGCGAAGAGGAAATCTTCACCACCCGTGGGGCTTATCCCAATGTTGACGGGGAGTTTATTGAAGTGGAAACCGAGTTGGTACAAAAAGGTTATGAGCCGCCAATTCACGATTTTTCAATAGAAAAAGACGGTGAAAATCATATTTCATCACTTCTTGCCGAAGACAAACTGCTCATGGTGGTGGCATACAGCCTTAGGCGCAGTGAAAATCCGGGTTTACAAAAGCTGGATGCCGTGATTGAACGCGCCCGCAGCAATGGCTACAGGGTAATTGGCCTTTCGGCTTCGGGAGAAGAGCTCAAGGAGCAAATTAATGGGAAATTTGGCCTCGAGCTCGACTGGTACTTTAGTGACGAGACGGCGCTTAAAACAATCATCCGAAGTAATCCGGGTCTGGTAAAGCTTCACAAAGGAACCATTGTGGAGAAACTGCATTGGAATGATGCTGAAAAGCTTCAGTTTTAAGGAGGCTCAAAAATGGCATTTTTGAAAGGTATTTTCTGAAGCCTTCCGCTTCCGAAGAAATTTTACACAGAATATCCCCAGGTGCTTCCGAAGAAAAATGAGATTGAAAAAAGCATTTTTGGAAGCTTATTTTTTCCGCTTTTTCTGCTTTTTCCGCAGGTTCTTAGCGGTGGCAATGTTATATTTGTAGTTTAGGCCGAAGAATAAAATAGTTTTGGCCATTCTGTTAATTACAAATACTTATATACCCCTAAAACCACCATTATGAGAGACAAAATTGTAGCCGGAAACTGGAAAATGAACAATGATTTGGCTCAAACCGAAGATTTGTTGTCAAACATTAAGAAATTATACAAAAAAAATCGCGAGGTGCGCGTAATAGTGGCACCAGCCTTCACCAATTTGCACCACGCATTCGAATCTTTGAGGGATTCGCCCATAGACGTTGCTGCACAAAACATGAATGAGCATAAAGAAGGTGCATATACCGGGGAGGTTTCTGCCCAAATGCTTAGCAGTATAGGTATTAAAACAGTGATTTTGGGACACAGTGAGCGTCGTGCCATTTTCAACGAAACAGATGCCTTACTCGCCAAAAAAGTGGATGCAGCCCTTGAAAATGACATGGAAGTGATCTTTTGCTGTGGGGAAGAATTAAGTGAACGCAAGGGAGAAAAACATTTTGAGGTAGTAAAAAGTCAGTTGGAAAACGGCCTTTTTCATGTTGCTGAAGGGCAGTGGAGTAAGATCGTGATCGCTTACGAACCGGTATGGGCTATTGGGACCGGCGAAACAGCTTCGCCAGAACAGGCACAGGAAATGCACGCTTTTATAAGGAAAACCATTGCTGAAAAGTTTGGAAGTGAACTGGCCAACAAGGTGGCAATTCTTTACGGTGGTAGCGTAAAGCCCGCGAATGCACAGGAGATTTTTGCTAAAGAAGATGTAGACGGCGGCCTTATTGGTGGTGCAAGTTTAAAAGCCGAAGATTTTATCGCTATTGCAGAGGCCTTTTAAATACCTGAAGAATATGAATTACCTGGAGTTTAAATTTTTGATTGAACCTCTGCAACCGGCATCAGAGATCCTTATTGCCGAACTCGGCATGGCGGGTTTTGAAAGTTTTGTAGAGCATGAAGACGGGATAACCGCGTATATTCCGCAGGAGGAATACGACGCAGAGGCAATGGCGGGAATACATATACTCCAGTCTGATGAATTTGATATTTCCTATACACAGAACGAAATTGAACAGGTAAACTGGAATATTGAGTGGGAAAAGAACTTTCACCCCATTATTGTCAACGATCAATGTGGGGTGAGGGCTCCTTTTCATCCCAGGCCCGATGTAAAATACGATATCGTGATCGAGCCAAAAATGTCATTTGGAACCGGCCATCACGCCACGACCCACATGATGATAGAATTTCTTTTGGAGCAGGACCTGCAGGGAAAAAAAGTGCTGGATATGGGCTGTGGCACAGGAGTATTGGCTATAGTTGCCGAAAAAAGAGGTGCCTCACAGCTGGATGCCATTGATATTGACAACTGGTGCTATCAAAATACCCTTGAAAATGTAGAGCGAAATGACTGCCACAATATCGAAACTTTTGAAGGCGGGGCAGAGTTGCTTGAAGGCCGTCACTATGACGTGATCATTGCCAACATCAACAGGAATATCCTCCTTGAAGATATGCAAACCTATAACAACAGCCTTAACGAAGGCGGCGAGCTTTACCTTAGCGGATTTTATTCTGCCGATATTCCTGTGATTCGGCAGGAATGCGAAAAGTATGGGTTAAAATATCACAGTAATAAAGAACGGGAAGACTGGGTGGCTTTAAAATTCACAAAGTAATAGTATTGAGAAGAAATTCTTATATTTAAGCCTGTTTTTCCAAATGAAAATGTCTGATTATGAGCACACAAGAAGAAGTTCTTGAAAAGAAGAAAGTAGAAACAAAAGAATCAAAACTTCACGAGATCGTATTGTATAATGATGATTATAACACTTTTGATCACGTGATAGAGACCCTTATTATTGCCTGCGATCATACTCCCGAACAGGCCGAGCAATGTTCTCTCCTGGTGCATTACAAAGGTAAATGCACGGTAAAAACCGGAACTTATAAAGATTTGGAACCACGCTGCGGAAAACTTCTTGAAGAGGGCTTAACAGCAGAAATTGTGTAACATTCTTATTTATAAATCATATTAAAAAGGGCATGTTTAGTAAAATCATGCCCTTTTTAATTCCTGGAGTTTAACTGATTGGCCTCAGCAAAAAATTACCGGCTAGTAATAAAGTTTGACCTGGCTGCTCCCTGGCTTAATGGGCTAATTCTTTATCCTTCTTTATTAGATTCAGCTTTTTTACGAGAGTCACGCTGCATCATCCGGCGATATTGATCTGTATATCCCCAGTCTTTTCGCTGTACTTCGTTGTGGGTAATCCTGCTTTTCTTGAACCTGGTCGATACTTCTTTCGCTCCCAATTTTTCTTCTGAGTTCATGATAATAAGTTTTAGTTTTTTAATGTTTAGTGTTGCTATAAGTTTTCGTGCTATAGTGCTATTTATCCCCCAAGACCTGGTAGCTGTTCTTAAAATTATAAATCCTTTTTAACTTTACTGTACAATTTGTGCTATTTAACGAGATCTTTAAGATGAGATATCAGAATATTTAGTTTTTCAGGATTTACAAAAATAAAATAGAGGAAATTGGAGATTTTTAGAATTATTCCAAAGTAAGTCTTAAATATCTGTTAATGTTTTTTGCTATGTTTGTATTATGAAATGTGCCCGGATATTAAATTTTTTTGTAGTCTTTTGTCTTGCAGCCCTAAGTGCCTGCGAGAGTAAAGACAGCAATAAAGAGCAAGCTCAGCCTGCACCGGGCACGCCAGGTCAATACTACCTGCTGGGTCTGGATACTTCAGATCCTCCAAAAAAACTTGAACTTTACAATAAAGGCCTCAATGCTGTTACAGATAAAAGAGACACCTCCCTGGTAGCATTACTGGATGGAAAAATCTATGCTCTTCAACGCTTAGGCCAGGTAGACAGCCTTCCATTCTGGATTGACAGCCTTATTATTACGGCGCGTTTACAGGGAGATTTGTTCTATGAAGCCAAGGGATTTCTTCGCAAGTCGGAGATCATGCGGAACAAAAACCCCGAAGAACAATTTAAGAATGCTTTTTATTCCCGAAACCTCTATCTGAAGTACGGCGATACTGCCATGGCGGGGAGAAGATCTCTCGATATGGCCAACGCCCAACTCGGCTTAGGTGATATAGTAGGAAGCCAGGAAAGTGCTACCGAAGCTATAAAGTATTTAGATCATACCAGAGATGCTAAATATGTGAGTTCTGCATATAATGTGCTGGGGCTTTCATACAGCGGGCAAAAACTGTTTTCGGAAGCTTTTAAAGAATATGAACAGGCCCTAAAATACGCGGTAAGCCGGGAAGACAGCATTAGCTACCTTCACAATATAGCCCTGCTGCACAAGAGTCAGGAAAATTATTCCGAAGCTCTTAAAACTTTCGGGGAAATATTAAAATCTGACGTAATTGATGAATCGTCGCGCCTCAGGTACCGCGAGAACTATGCCTTTACCAAATGGTTGCAGGATTCCACTACCAGGGCCGGAGATGTGCTTTTGGAAGTGATGCGAAAAAGGCGGGAGATGGACGATCAATCGGGACTTATAGCAAGTTATTTCCATCTTACAGATTATTTCAGGAAGATTGATATAAACAAATCAAAACACTACGCCGAAAAATACTATGAACAGGCAAAACTGCTTTCCTATCCCACCGCACAGGCCGAAGCCTTAAGAAGGCTTATTTCACTTAGTGAGGGAAATACAAGAGAGAAATACATAGAGCGTTTTTTATTGCTAAGTGACAGCCTTGAAGAAGCCGATACGAGGCTGAGGTACCAATTTGCCAAAATAAGGTTTGATGAAGAAAAAAAGGAGCAGCAAATAGACCTTTTGCAGGCCGAAAATACCTCCCAGCACTTAAGAACAGAGAAACTGCGCACCAGGAATATCATCATTTCCCTTGCCGCGCTTATCATCCTGGTTATTTCAGGCGCATTTTTTTATTCTGTGCGGCAACGGGGCAAACGTGAAAAAATCAAGCAAATCTACCTTACCGAAAGAAGGATCTCAAAAAGGATCCACGATGAACTTGCAAATGACATCTACCACGTCATGAGTTCTATTGAGCCTGTGGCCCCGGCAATGGTAGTAGACCGGCTGGAGAATATTTACCAGCGCACCCGCGATTTTTCCCGGGAGAACAGTGAGATTGCTACGGGAGAAGATTATCTGTCGGGACTTCTTAACATGCTTTCGGGGGCTGTGCCATCGGGAATGCGGCTTATAGTTCGCGGTGAGACCGGCGTGAACTGGGGCAAAATGAGCAGGGAAAACAAAATTGTGGTGTACAGGGTTCTCCAGGAAATGATGGTGAATATGAGAAAGCACAGCGAAGCCAAACTCGTAGCCCTTATTTTTTCTACGGAAGAAAAGTACTTAAAGATCAGCTATTCCGATAACGGGATAGGGGTTGATGAAGCTGTGCTACAACGTGGAAATGGCGTTCAAAACCTGAAGGCGCGGCTAAAAACCATCAAAGGGAATGTCATTTTTGACACTTCAGGAAAAGGGCTTAAGGCAGAGTTCTTTGTTCCATTCAATTCTTAAACCCTCTTTTTATTTTTTGACGCGTTTATTGGCAGGATCTTACTGCTGTTTATCATCTTTTGGCGGCGGGGTGTACTTTAAAAAGTACATTTTATCGCCACTGGGATGATCCCACTCATTGAATAATTCAAAACCATACCGGCGGTAGGCAAGGCTTACGCGTCTTATTCGGGTTTCGGCATAAATAGGGAGTTGCAGGTCTCTGGCAATGGCATAAAATTTATTTTTCATGTCATAAGCAATTTTTGCATCATCGCTGCCGCGCGCATCACTTAAAATTCCCCAAAACCAGCAGTAAAGGTAATCTCCTTCTTTTGGTCGCTGAGCTTTTACGTACTTCTGAACTTTCATTGCGGCCAGCCCTTTTTTGATCCCGGTCACATTAAGGGCCAGCTTAAGGTCCATGATAAGATCTTTCCAAAAATTCCTGTCCTTGCTATTTGTCTTAAACAGTATAGCTATTCCTTTTTCATCGGGGGAAGTAATAAGGGCATCTTTTTCAATAGCCTTTTCTACCATATAAGTGGCCAGGTATTGAAATCTCTTTTCGCGTTTGTGATCATCTTTAACGATCTCCATGGAGGTAGGCACTTCCTGTAAAAGAGTAGAGACGTTGTCTATTATATTCTGCTTGTTCAAGGAGCTTAAATTTTTCCGAAAGATAGAAAAATGACCCGAGTTTGGCTTCTTCCGAAGAATAAAATTCAGAAGCTACAAAACGGCTTCAGAGATATAACCGAATTATTTTTTCATTTTACAGCTGTTTTGGAATGGTTTTTTACATTTGTTTTTTGATCAGTAAAAATCTTATGAAAAAACTCTCATTTTTCCTATTTCTCCTTCTCACTTTAAACGCAGGAGCGCAGTCTAACTCTGAAGAAGATTCTCTTAATATTCGCAAACTTTATGATGTGGCCCTGCTTCAGGGACAGGGGTATGCCTGGCTTGATCATCTTTCGAACAAGATAGGGGGGCGGCTATCGGGATCTGTGAATGCACAGCGTGCCGTAGATTACACCAAGGCCGAACTTGAAAAACTGGGCCTTGACCGGGTATGGTTACAGCCGGTTATGGTGCCTAAATGGACGCGCGGAAATCCCGAATATGCTTATATTCAGTCTCCGGGAGCCCCATCAACTACAGTGAACATTCTTGCTTTGGGCGGTTCTGTAGCTACTCCCGATACCGGGATTAGGGCAAAGGTAATCGAGGTGCAGGGTATTGAAGATCTTGAGAGGTATGGAAGAGAGCAAATTGAAGGGAAAGTGGTGTTCTATAACCGCCCAATGAGGGCCGATCTTATCCACACTTTTGAAGCCTATGGCGGTTGTGTAGATCAACGCTACTCGGGTGCGGCCGAAGCTGCAAAATTTGGTGCCGTGGGAGTGATCGTGCGATCGCTGTCTCATAAAATTGACGATTACCCGCATACAGGCTCCATGAGCTATGGTGACCTTCCCAACAGTAAAAGGATTCCTGCTGCGGCCATTAGTACCAAAGATGCCGAGTACCTTAGCAGTATGCTCAAGCTTAACAACGACCTCGATTTTTACTATAAAATGAACTGCCGCAACTATGAAGATGTAGAATCTTATAACGTGATTGGGGAGCTAAAAGGGAGTGAGCGCCCTAATGAGTATATTGTGGTTGGCGGGCATCTCGATTCGTGGGATGTGGGTGACGGGGCTCACGATGATGGCGCCGGAGTGGTACAATCCATGGAAGTGCTTAGGCTTTTCAAGGAATCGGGGATTCGCCCTAAGAGAACTATCCGGGTGGTGCTGTTCATGAATGAAGAAAATGGACTTAGAGGTGGAAATAAATATGCTGAAGTAGCCAGAAAGAACGGCGAGAACCACATTTTTGCTCTTGAAAGCGACTCTGGCGGATTCACGCCACGCGGATTTTCCTTTGATGCAAGGGAATCTCAGTTTGCAAAAATCGAATCCTGGAAGCCCCTTTTTGAGCCTTACCTCATTCATTACTTTGCCAGGGGAGGCAGCGGTGCCGATATTGGTCCGCTTGAAAACGGAAGCACCGTGCTCGCCGGCTTAAGACCCGATTCTCAAAGGTACTTTGATCACCACCACGCAGCTACCGATACTTTTGATGCGGTAAATAAGCGTGAACTTGAACTTGGAGCTGCTACTATGGCTTCCCTGGTTTACCTGGTAGATAAATACGGATTTGACGATATTAAGAACGAGCCCGAAATCCTGAAATAAAAGAATGCCGGCTTAGTGTGTTCGGCAATTAAACTTTCTATCTTTGAAGCCTTAAACTACAAGGGTGCATCTTACTGCCTACACAAAAGAATTTAGAAAGAACCTGAATATTGCATACCCCGTAATGTTGGGCCAGTTAGGGCACGTGCTGGTAGGGCTGGCCGATAATATTATGGTGGGCCGCCTTGGTGCCGCACCTCTCGCAGCCGTTTCCCTGGGCAATAGCCTGGTTTTTATTGCGCTTTCCCTCGGAATCGGATTCTCTTTTGCCATCACGCCGCTTATTGCTGAAGCCGATGGCTCGGGCGATATTGATGCCGGAAAAAGCTATTTTCACCACGGAATTATCATGTGCGGAATAAACGGGATTTTTCTTTTTATTCTGCTGCTACTGGCAAAACCAATTCTTTACAGGCTAAATCAGCCGCCTGAAGTAGTAGACCTGGCAATCCCATACCTTGAGATCGTTGCTTTTTCAATGATCCCGCTTATGCTGTTCCAGGCTTACAAACAATTTGCCGACGGGCTTTCCCAAACGCGCTACGCCATGTATGCTACTTTAATTGCCAACGTGGTGAATGTGCTGTTCAATTATCTGCTCATTTACGGAGTCTGGATCTTTCCACGGCTCGAATTGGAAGGTGCTGCCCTGGGAACTTTAATTTCCAGGTTTTTCATGATCTGGTTTATCTGGGAGATCTTAAGGCGAAAAAAGAAGTTCAGCCAATATTTCGTCTGGTCCCGGAAAGACCTGCTCAAAATTGACATTTTTAAGAGGTTATTCGCGCTTGGGTTTCCCACTGCCCTGCAAATGCTGTTTGAGGTAGCTATATTTACAGCCACTGTTTTTCTTGCCGGTACACTGGGTACCAATCCGCAGGCGGCAAATCAAATTGCGCTCAACCTCGCGTCCATGACTTTTATGGTAGCAGTGGGGCTGGGAGTAACGGCCACAATCAGGGTGGGCAACCAGAAAGGAAAAGCAAATTACGCCGATCTTCGGCGTATAGCATTTTCAACATTTTTGCTCGTCTTTTTCATTGAAGCAGTATTTGCTCTAGGTTTTATCCTTCTAAAAGACTGGCTGCCCACGCTGTACATAGATAATTCCGAAGTAATTTTACTGGCGGCACAGCTGTTGATTGTGGCAGCATTATTTCAGCTAAGCGATGGCTTACAGGTGGTGATCCTGGGAGCTTTAAGAGGTTTGCAAGACGTGAAATTCCCCACACTTATCTGCTTTATTGCCTATTGGATCATAGGTTTCCCGGTGTCCTGGTACCTTGGTAAGCAAACCAGCCTTGGCAGTATGGGAATTTGGTTTGGATTACTCGCCGGCCTTAGCGCATCTGCTTTTATGTTGTATCTTCGGTTTAATTCTTTGAGCAAAAAATTACTTCTATCGGCTGTAAATGATGAGCCACAGAAACAAATCATATAAAAACTGACTATGGATTTCCCAAAATTCCTTTTAGGTGATAATACCGATTATCCCAACGCCATTTTTATAATTCATACTGAATTTCCGCGTTTTATATTAAATCTTGAAGACGATGAAGTAGAGTGGCTAGAAGATTTTGATGCCGCCGATGAAAAGGAACTTGCTTCTGAAGCCGAAGGCCTTATTCAACAGGCTAACGACTTTTATGATCGTGAAATTTCGAGATATGACGAATAGCCTATGGAGCAATTGGTAGAACTAGATCACGAACTTTTCCTTTTTCTCAACAACCTTGGGGATCCTGCCTGGGATAATTTCTGGAATTTTATTACCAATAAATGGGCTTCCATTCCGTTTTATGCGCTGCTGGTGTTTTTTCTCTACAAGGCGTTGGGGTGGAAGAAGACGCTGCTTTCCCTTGTGCTTGTTGCGTTAGTGATCACCTGTACAGACCAGCTTGCAAACCTTTTTAAACATTATTTTGAACGCCCCCGGCCCTGCAGGCAGGAAGGTATCATGGAATATTCACGTTTTGTTGCTGTGCGGTGTGGCAGGTTTGGGTATTTTTCTGCGCATGCGGCAAGTTCGGCAGCCCTGGTGGTTTATCTGGGGATGATCCTAAAAAGGTATTGGAAACACATCTTTCCGGTTCTCATTTGCTGGGGCTTACTCGTTTCCTACAGCCGCATTTACCTTGGGGTACATTATCCCGGCGATGTACTTACCGGCTGGTTCTTTGGGATCGTAATTGGATATGCCTTCTATCGTTTGTTCCTGTTCCTGTTGCGCAGGTTTTTCACTCCCGGCGACGCTCCAGCAGGTAGAACATCCTGATAAGCCTGCTTTTGTATGTAGAGGCTTCGGGGCTTACATAGTTGAGGTCATATCTCCTGGAAGACAGCACTCTAAAATCCCTTTTTAGAGTATCTATAAAAGCCGAATCTTTTTCCTGAAGTATAACGCCAAACCTGTCTGCTTCGGGTAAACGTAGCTCGTCAGCGTGTAACTTCGGAATTGGTTCTCCATATTCCCATATAATTTCGGGTGTTTCTGAAACATATTCATACACCTGAAATTCTTCAGCTTCAGCAAACTTCTGAAGTTCATCAAAATTTCTGAAGTTGGGGTTTTTCAGAAAAGCATCTGAAAGCGGAAAG
>Ga0098069_100497_pt1 | contig 16507 bp, 16 predicted proteins | sample 27_taG_FD_92584 | JGI IMG/M metagenome (GOLD analysis project Ga0098069, IMG submission 92584) | Marine viral communities from Cariaco Basin, Caribbean Sea - 27_WHOI_OMZ | ecosystem: Environmental > Aquatic > Marine > Oceanic | place: Caribbean Sea: Cariaco Basin | collected 2014-11-09 | reverse complement strand
ACTCATAGGGCGGCTGCGTAAATTTGTGTAAAAATAAGAAAGTAAATCAATCCCTTTCTTTAAAACGCCCAAACTTTTCACTTTCGTACATTAACCGTATTTTTGCCCTTCCCTGAAGGTTTCGGGGCAATGTAATAACGTGACGCTGAATCTGTAAAATGAGGTACAACTTCAACCAAATTGAAAAAAAATGGCAGGAGTACTGGGCAAAGCACCAGACTTTCAAAGCTGAGAATAATTCTGATAAACCCAAATATTATGTGCTCGATATGTTTCCGTATCCTTCGGGGGCAGGGCTGCACGTGGGCCATCCGCTTGGGTATATTGCCAGTGATATCTATGCGCGTTTTAAGCGGCATAAAGGCTTTAATGTGCTGCACCCACAGGGATATGACAGTTTTGGACTTCCTGCAGAGCAGTATGCGATCCAGACCGGGCAGCATCCTGCGCTTACCACAGAGGCAAACATCAACCGCTACAGGGAGCAGCTCGACCAGATAGGTTTCTCCTTTGACTGGAGCCGGGAAGTGCGCACCAGCGAGCCAGATTATTATAAATGGACACAGTGGATCTTTATTCAGCTCTTTGACTCGTGGTATGACCATGATGCTGAAAAGGCACGGCCTATTGCCGAACTGGAACAGATTTTTGCTGCGGAAGGGAATAGTGGTGTAAATGCTGCCTGTGATGACGATGTGGAGGAGTTTACGCAAACACAATGGAATAATTTCTCTTCGGAAGAAAAACAAAAGCAATTGCTGAAGTACAGGCTAACCTATCTTGCTGAAACCGAAGTAAACTGGTGCCCGCAATTAGGAACTGTACTGGCCAATGACGAGATAGTGAACGGGGTTTCCGAAAGAGGAGGCTACCCGGTGATCAGGAAAAAAATGACCCAGTGGAGCATGCGTATCTCAGCTTATGCTGAAAGGTTGCTGCAGGGGCTGAATGAGCTTGACTGGACCGAAAGTTTAAAGGAGAGTCAGCGCAACTGGATTGGGAAATCGGTGGGAGCTCTTGTGGAATTCCGGGTTCAAAATTCAGAATTCAAGATTCCTGTTTTTACTACCCGTCCTGATACAATTTACGGCGTTACCTTCATGACCCTGGCACCCGAACACGAGCTGGTGGAGAAGATCACTACTCCTGAACATAAAGAACAGGTAGAGGCATATATCGAAGCTACAGCAAAACGTAGTGAGCGTGAGAGAATGGCCGATGTTAAAACCATTAGCGGGGTTTTCACCGGCGCTTATGCCGAGCACCCTTTTACTAAAGAGCCGGTGCCAATCTGGATTGGAGATTACGTTTTGGCCGGATATGGAACAGGGGCCGTTATGGCAGTGCCATGTGGCGACCAAAGGGATTACGAGTTCGCGAAGCATTTTGACCTGCCCATCAGGAATATTTTTGAGAATGCAGATATTTCTGAAGAAGCATTTTCGGGTAAGGAAGGCACTGTGATCGCAAATTCAGATTTCCTTGACGGACTCGAATACAAAGCCGCCCTTCAAAAAGCCATTTTAGAGCTCGAAAAGATTGGGCAGGGGAAAGGAAAAACTAATTACAGGCTTAGAGATGCAGTTTTCAGCCGACAAAGATATTGGGGTGAACCATTTCCTGTTTATTATGTGAACGGCCTGCCGCAGATGATTGAAAAAGAGCATTTGCCGCTGCGTCTTCCGGAGGTAGAAAAATATTTGCCAACAGAGACCGGGGAGCCGCCATTAGGAAATGCCATTACCTGGGCCTGGGATACTGAGAAGAATGAAGTTGTAGAGAATTCGAAGATCGATCACAAAACTGTTTTTCCTCTTGAACTGAACACCATGCCCGGCTGGGCGGGTAGTTCATGGTACCTGTTCAGGTATATGGACCCTCAAAATGAAGAATGCTTTGCTTCCGAAGAAGCTCTGGAATACTGGAAAAATGTAGACCTCTACATTGGAGGAAGCGAACATGCCACAGGGCACCTGCTGTATTCAAGGTTCTGGACAAAGTTTTTGACAGACAGGGGCTTTTTGTCTGTTGAAGAACCTTTTAAAAAACTGATCAACCAGGGGATGATTTTAGGGACCAGTGCTTTTGTTTACAGGTTGGAGGGAGAAAATAAATTTGTCTCCAGGAAATTAGCTGAAGCACATAATGTGCAGCCAATCCACGCCGATGTTTCCTTGGTCAATGCTTCGGATGAACTGGATATTGAAGCTTTCAAAAAATGGAGACCCGAATTTGCCGATGCCGAATTCATCACCGAAGACGGAAAGTATATTGTAGGCCGTGAGGTGGAAAAAATGTCAAAATCCAAGTACAATGTGGTAAACCCCGATGATATTTGTGAAGACTACGGCGCCGATACTTTGAGGATGTACGAGATGTTTTTAGGGCCGCTGGAACAGGCAAAACCCTGGAATACCGCCGGTATTACCGGTGTTCACAACTTCCTGAAGAAACTTTGGAACCTCTACCACGACCAGGAGAACAATTTTGCCGTGAGTGACGGGAAAGCTTCGGCCGATTCTCTAAAGACCCTTCATAAGACAATTAAAAAAGTGACAGAAGATATAGAGAACTTCAGCTTTAATACTTCAGTAAGTACCTTCATGATATGTGTCAACGAACTGTCGGCTCAAAAATGCCATTTTAGAGAGGTATTGGAGCCGCTGGCTATTCTTATTGCGCCTTATGCGCCGCATATTTCCGAAGAACTTTGGGAAAAGCTGGGACATGACAGCTCGGTCACTACGGCAGCATACCCGGTTTACGAGGAAAAATATTTAGTGGAAAGTACTAAGGAATACCCTATTTCTTTTAACGGAAAGATGCGATTTACCCTTGAACTGCCCCTCGATATGAGTAAAGACGAAATTGAAAAAACGGTAATGGCCCACGAAAAAACACAGCAACAGCTGGATGGCAGGCTGGCAAAAAAGGTGATTGTTGTGCCGGGAAAAATTGTGAACATAGTGGGCTAGATGCTTTTGTAAGTCGCAGCAGCAGCGGAATGCGACAAAAATTCACATTTTGTTCCCGAAAATAAATTGGCCGACTTTTTGTTATAAGGTATCAAAAAATAACCTTTAAGACTATGATAGGATATTATATCATCGCCGGACTCATCTTTGTAGTGAGTCTTTATGTAAGTAATAAATTAAAAAGCAAATTTAGGCATTACTCCAAGGTGCATCTTCAAAACGGCATGAGTGGCCGGGAGATTGCCGAAAAAATGCTTCGCGATAACGGAATTACCGATGTGAGGGTAATTTCTACACCGGGACAATTGACAGATCATTACAACCCCGCCAAAAAGACGGTGAACCTTAGTGAAGCGGTTTATACGCAGCGCAATGCCGCCGCCGCCGCAGTTGCAGCCCATGAGTGTGGTCACGCCATACAGCACGCACAATCGTATAGCTGGCTGCAAATGAGAAGTAAACTTGTACCTGTGGTACAGGTTGCTTCCCAGTTCTCGCAGTGGGCCATTTTTGGAGGATTGATTTTGATGACCATGGTTTCGGTGGGAATTGGGCAAACAGTGCTCCTGGGAGGTATTATTTTATACGGAATGGGAACCCTTTTCAGCTTTATTACCCTGCCCGTAGAATACGATGCGAGTAAAAGAGCCCTGGTGTGGCTGGAGACCGGGAATATGCTGAATTCACAGGAACACAAAGCTGCTGAAGACTCTTTGAAATGGGCCGCCCGTACCTATGTGGTAGCTGCTATTGGTTCTCTCGCTACCCTGCTTTACTTCCTGAGCATTTATTTAGGTAGGGAATAGATAAGAACAAAATTTTTAAAAAAAAGAGGCACTCTATTTTGACAGCCTCTTTTTTTTTAACCGGTAAAGAACCACAGTTTAGTCGTGCTTAATTCGCTCATCAATCAACTTAAGCGCAATTCCGTCTGTGCCCATAAGGTCGAACATTTCGAGGATTCTGCGGAACTGGTTTTCTTCTTCCATTTGTTCCTGTACGAACCATTGCAGGAAGTTTTCTGATCCGTAATCCTGCACTTTGCGGCAACGGGTCACTATATTATTTATAGATTTCGTGATCTGGATTTCCTGGTCTAAAGCCGTTTCAAATATTTCCTGAAGTGAATTGTACTCGTGGTTGATGTTATTGACTTCGGGAGAATAAGCGGTGCCACCGTTATCATTGATGAACTTGAAGATTTTGAGCATGTGCTCCCTTTCTTCGGCTGATTGTTTATAGAAGAATTCGGCACTATTCGTTAGTCCGTTGTGGTCACACCAGGAAGCCATGGCAAGATAAACTGCTGCGGAATGCGCTTCTTTCGAGATCTGCTCATTAAGCAGGTCCATCACATCTACATTAATTCCTATTTTTTGCCTTACTATATCTTTCATATGTATTCTTTTTTCTAAAAATACGAAAAGAAATGAGCTTTTTAAGAGAGAAGCCGAATTTATACTTGATCTAAATTCAAAGATGGCTTAGTGGCTTACCAGAGAGTTCAACTCCAGGACGCCAAACGTTGACCTTAAAAGCTCTTTTAAGTCAATGATCTGTAGGGTGTCAAAAACGAATAAATGTTCCCGGTTACAAAGGCTGATAATTTCAATGCCGCTGTAGTTAAGGTCTTTATCGAAGTGAGAAGAGATATCGATGCGCTGTATTTTCTGTCTCATCGCCAAAAGCTGGCAAAAACTGAATTTTACCTGCTTATGGCCAAAGTCGATATAGAAGCAACGACTGCGATCGCACTGGTAAGAGGCAAAGTAATATGATTTATACAGCAGGTTCATTCGGAAGCAAATGTATGTCTTATTCAGAATTGATCCAAATAAACCTTAATAAAACTCCAAAAACCTGATAAAGATCAATTATAGATCTTTAAGCCTCAATTTCCCACCTCACCAAAAGGGTTGTATCCAAGGTATTCTATTTGTTCTTCTTTAAATATTATGCCGTTCTCTGCCAGCTCTTTTAAAATAGGATCATACACCTCTTTGGTTATGGGAAGTTGCACACCTGGAGTGCTAATGGTGCCGTTTAATATCTTTAGAGCGGCAATGGCCACAGGCAAACCTACAGTGCGTGCCATGGCGGTTCGCGTTTGATCCTGACCGATATTCACCATCGTGGCATCTATTTGTTTCTTTTCGCCATTGAGTTCGTATCCAAACTTGTGGTACATAACGATCATATCTTTATCTTCGGGGGAAAGCGACCATTTATCGGTCAATATCTTCTGAAGGATCTCGGCCGGAGTGGCATTTTTGAGCCCCACTTTTTTGTCGGGGTTAAAGAGGTCGAGTTCAAGCAGCTTGTCCCACATAATATCGTCCTGATCTATCTTCAGGTTGTGCCTGAATTTTAATTCCACAGAATCTGTAGGGGAGTAGGGGAGAAAAGAATTCACAAAATCACGGTAGCTCATGTCTTCAGAATTTTCCATAGTGTAGCTGTCATCTGTCATTCCCAGCTGTACAAACATATTCCAGGCGCGGCTAAATCCAACTCGACGAATGGTGCCCCGATAGAGGGTGAGGATGTTGTCGAGGCCGTAAATGCTCTTGTATTTTAGGGAGTTGCGATTGGCGTAGACTTCAAATTTCCCATAATCTTTTACCTCAAGAAACTCAGTTCTCCTAAAAAGTCGGTTGTAAGGAATGTATTTAAATTTTCCTTCCTGTATAAACTTTGCCACGCCGCCCTGGCCTGCGACAACAACGTTGCGCGGGTTCCAGGTAAACTTGTAGTTCCACAGGTTGGTGTCGCTTTCGGGAGCTACGAGTCCGCCGGTAAAAGATTCAAAAAGGAGCATTTTTCCTCCTTCTTCGCGAATGCGGTCTATCACCTGCATGGCACTCATATGGTCAATCCCGGGGTCTACCCCAATTTCATTCATAAAAACCAGGCCCTTCTCCTTAACGGCATCATCCAGCTGCTGCATTTCTTCGCTAATGTAAGACGCAGTGACCATATTTTTCCCATAGTTAAGGCAGTCTTTAGCCACTTCTATGTGAAAACGTGCCGGAAGCATGGAGATCACAATATCGGCATTTTGAACAGCCTTCTCCCTTTCTTCTTTTTTAAAAATATCAAGTGTAATGGCTTTTGCCCGGAGGTGGTTACCCGCCAGTTTTCGTGCATTTTCTACTGCCAGGTCTCCAATAGTGATCTCAAGATCTTCAGAATCGGCTTTTTTCAGTAAATATTCGATGAGCACAGAGGTGGATTTTCCCGCACCAATGATAAGAATGTTGCGCATAAGGCTAAACTTTGAGTATGTTTGTTAATTGTTTGGATAACGAATTTAACTAATTGGCAGCGTCTTTTAAAATTATACTATGAACAGGAGTTTATTGATCACCGGTGGATTGTTTGGGGTTATAGCCATTATTCTTGGAGCATTTGCAGCCCATGGATTAAAACCTCTGCTTTCTTTGGAGAGCATGCAGACTTTTGAGACAGGGGTTAAGTACCAGATGTATAGTGCTTTATTTCTTCTTGTTCTTGGCGGTTTACCCATAGCTCCTGAAAAAGTTAAAAGTATTTGCTTCTACTTAACACTTTTTGGGGTTTTATTTTTTTCCGGATCCATATATCTTTTAGCCACAAATAATCTCACTTCTTTTGATTTCAGGACTATTGCCCTCATCACTCCCATTGGAGGCACTTTGATGATCATCGCGTGGATAGTGTTGTTAATCAGCTTCTTTAAGTTAAAAAAGAAATAAAAGAAAATAGCCTCTGCTGTTTGTTTACAAGTTTTTCTACTTTTGTTCACCTAAACAAACCACTCAACTAAACTTTTTATGTTGGCTAAAAAACAATTTACGAAAACGATTGCGCTGGAACATTACGGTATTAATAATGCAGAGGTACACTATCAACTTTCTCCAAAAGAGCTACATGATATTACTATTGAAAAAGGACAGGGGGTAGAAGCTTCGTCGGGAGCTTTGGCGGTAAACACAGGTGAATTTACCGGAAGGTCTCCCAAAGACAGGTTCATTGTAAAAGATGACATTACCAAAGATAAAATCTGGTGGGGAAATATAAACATCCCTTTTGATCCCGATAAGTTTGATGCTCTTTATGAGAAGGTAACCCATTATCTTTCGGGGAAAGAAGTGTTTGCCAGAGATTCTTACGCATGTGCAGATGATGAGTACCGGCTTAATATTAGGGTAATTAATGAATATCCCTGGTCTAATCTCTTTGCCTACAATATGTTTTTACGACCTGAGGAAAGTGAACTGGATAACTTTAAGGAGGACTGGCTGGTGATCAATGCACCCGGATTTATGGCCGATCCTGAAGTAGATGGTACAAGGCAGCACAATTTTGCCATTTTGAACTTTACCAAAAAGATCGCTCTTATTGGAGGTACAGGATATACCGGGGAGATCAAAAAAGGCATTTTCTCAGCCTTAAATTTTATTCTGCCGGTAAATAAAAACACCCTGCCCATGCACTGTTCTGCCAATGTGGGAGAGGAAGGTGATACCGCTATCTTCTTCGGACTTTCAGGAACAGGGAAAACAACGCTTTCGGCCGATCCTGAAAGAAGGCTTATTGGAGATGACGAGCATGGCTGGACCAAAGAGAATCGTGTCTTCAATTTCGAAGGCGGATGTTATGCCAAGGTGATCAACCTTACCGAAGAAAATGAACCTGATATTTACAGGGCGATAAAGCCGGGCGCCATACTCGAAAATGTCGTTTTGGATGAAAATGGGGATGTGGATTTTGAAAATACTGAAATTACCCAAAATACCAGGGTGAGCTATCCTATACATCACATTGATAATATTCAGGAGCCTTCTATTGGTGAAAATCCGAAGAATATATTTTTCCTCACAGCCGATGCTTTTGGGGTTTTGCCTCCAATAAGCAAATTAACTCCCGGGCAGGCCGCTTACCATTTTATTAGCGGGTATACTGCAAAGGTAGCAGGTACCGAAGCAGGTGTAGATGAGCCCATTCCAAGCTTTTCTGCCTGTTTTGGTGCGCCATTTATGCCATTACACCCCACCCGTTATGCCGAAATGCTTAGCGCCAAGATGAAAGAGAACAATACCAATGTTTGGCTGGTTAACACCGGCTGGACCGGCGGACCTTACGGAGTAGGTTCCCGAATGAAGCTGCGTTACACCAGGGAAATGATCTCTTCGGCACTTGAAGGGAAGCTTGATCATGTAGAATATGTTCAGCACCCGGTATTTGGGTTGCAGATGCCGGTAGAATGTGAAAACGTACCTTCTGGCGTGCTCAATCCAAGAAATACCTGGAAAGACAAAGAGGCTTATGATAAGAAAGCCAATCAGCTGGCCGAATCTTTTCAGCAGAATTTTGAAAAATTCCGGGAGCAGGCCAATGAAGAAATTTTATCAGGTGCTCCAAAAGTGTCATAAAAGAATATGTTTATAATTAAAAAAACCGGCATTTGCCGGTTTTTTTATGTCCAATTTTTAAGGATCTAATGAGCTTTTTTATTCTGTTCCTTGATATACTTTTCAAGGGCCATGGTCATGGAAGGAGTTTCGGGGGTTGGTGCCTGAATGTTCACGACCAGGCCGTGATCTTTGGCAGCTTTCACTGTAGTGTTCCCAAAAACTGCAATTTTAGTGTCGTTTTGTTTAAAATCGGGGAAGTTCTCAAATAATGATTTGATTCCGCTGGGGCTAAAGAACACCAGGATATCATAGAACACTTCCCTAAGGTGGGAAAGATCACTCACCACTGTTCTGTAGAAAACAGCTTTCTTCCAGTCAACCCCAAGTTTATTTAGGGTCTTTGGCACGTCGGGCTTCAGCATATCTGAAGACGGCAGGAGGAATTTTTCGTTTTTGTACTTTTTAATAAGGGGGGAAAGTTCAGCAAAAGTCCTTTTTCCAACATAGATCTTCCGCTTGCGGTAAACCACGTACTTTTGCAGGTAATAAGCAACGGCTTCGCTCTGGCAAAAATACTTTAAAGTATCTGGTACTTTAAATCGCATTTCTTCAGCAATTCTAAAGAAATGGTCAACAGAATTTCGACTGGTAAGTATAATTGCTGTATAATTTGAAAGGTCCACTTTTTGCTGTCTTACGTCCTTTGAAGAAACGCCCTCGACATGGATAAACGGGATAAAATCTATTTTTACTTTTTGTTTTTCTTCAAGATCAAAATAAGGAGAATTTTCAACCTTCGGTTCTGGCTGAGATACCAAAATTGTTTTCACTTTCATATACATTTTTTTTATTCACCCTGGAACTTGGTAACCAGCTTATATAAAATATAATAGGGCCCAATTTCAAGAGCGCAAAGATACAAAATAAAATAAAACCAATGGGTCGCAATGTACTGTCGGTTTTTGATAAAAATACTGAGCAGGGTAATCAAATTCATGAGTAAAATCACCCCCAGCAAAATGTACAGCACCAGCCGGGTTGGCTCCCATGTATAAATAAAAAATATAGATATGGGGAGTAGTATAAGGGCCATAAAGTTGCGGTAACTAAGCTTGTAGAACAGGTAATAGTTCATTTGCTCGTTCACCGAGACCACATCTGCCAGGATCTTTTCCAGTGAAAATTTAAGCAGGACAAAAGTAGCGTATGCCGTCATGATCCTTAGAAAAGTAATGCCCGCCCTGTCTGGGTGCCCCTCGCCAAATGTGAGGTAGTAAATATAAATGAACAAGCCGGCCGAGACCACGTTAACAGCAAAGAGCAAGATGTTGAAAGGATGAAAAAGATTAGGGTCTTTTCCCTTCAACAGGAGGTACTTATCTGTAGCGAACAGCATGCTAAAGTGCGCAAACCTTTGCGTAAAGGCATACTTTGCCACTACCAGCAGGCCAAACACCAGCACCAGCAGGAGCGTGATCCAGTCTTGCGAAACTGCGTGTCTTTCTATAACTTCCAAACAAAGATATTTTATGCAAAGGTAGGATTTATACCATTAAAAGAAGTTTTAAAAGACTATCCTAAACTTTAAAAATAGTTACATTTGTCCAAAAGAATTTTATGCCAGATGGGATTGTTATAATACCCACCTACAACGAAAAAGAAAATATAGAAAAGATCATTAAAAATGTCTTTTCTCTTCAGCGCAATTTTCACGTTTTGGTGGTGGACGATAATTCTCCCGATCAAACTGCCGGGATCGTAAAATCCCTTCAACCGGTCTATAAGGATAAGTTGTTCTTAATTGAAAGGGAAGGGAAATCTGGCCTGGGTACTGCTTATATCAAAGGTTTTGAATGGGTGTTGGAACGGGATTACAAGTACATCTTTCAAATGGATGCCGATTTTTCCCATAATCCCAATGATTTGATACGCCTGTACAATGCCTGCAAACGAGGCGGGGCCCAGGTGGCTATTGGCTCCAGGTACAAAACCGGCGTAAATGTTGTGAACTGGCCCATGAGCAGGGTACTGTTGTCATGGCTGGCCTCAAAGTACGTTCGTTTTATAACGGCCATGCCTGTGGAAGATACCACGGCAGGTTTTGTTTGTTACGACAGGGAGGTGCTTGAGAGGATACACCTTGACAAAATCAAATTTGTGGGTTATGCCTTTCAAATCGAAATGAAGTTCAAGGCTTACCTGGCAAAGTTCAGGATCGTGGAGGTGCCTGTGGTGTTTACCGACAGAACCCGCGGAACCTCAAAAATGAGTGGTTCGATTATTTGGGAAGCTGTTTTTGGAGTTATAAAAATGAAAATAAACAGTCTGTTTAATAAGATGACGATATAATGAAGAAGGTTTTAATTAAGAATGCAAAGATTGTCAATGAAGGTTCTATCATTGAAGGAGATGTTTTTATTGAAGATGGAATTATTAAAGAGATCGCTTCAAGTATAAGTGCCAAATCTCCCAACCTTAATATCGTTGATGCCGAAGGTAATTATCTTATGCCCGGCCTTATAGATGATCAGGTACATTTCAGGGAGCCGGGGCTTACCCACAAAGAAACTATTGAAACAGGCTCTAAAGCAGCTGTGGCAGGCGGTATTACCTCATTTATTGAAATGCCCAATACCCAGCCGCAAACCACGACCATAGACCTTCTGGAAGAAAAATACAAGCTGGCCGAAAATGTGTCTTATGCCAATTATGCTTTCATGTTTGGCGGAACAAACGACAACCTGGAGGAGATCAAAAAAATAGATCCTAAAACAGTTCCGGCCCTCAAATTATTTTTGGGTTCCTCTACCGGGAACATGCTGGTAGACGACGAAAAGGTGCTGGAGAGCATCTTCAAGGAATCGCCTGTGCTTATAGCTGCTCATTGTGAAGACGAAAAAACCATTCAGGAAAATCTAAAGAAATATACAGAGCAGTATGGAGATGATATTCCTGTAGAGCTGCACCCTGTAATTCGAAGTGAAGAGGCCTGTTACATATCTTCTTCTAAAGCTGTGGCGCTCGCTAAAAAAACGGGTGCGAGATTACACGTTTTTCACCTGTCTACGGCAAAAGAGCTCAAACTGTTCGACAGTAAGAAGCCTCTTAAAGAGAAAATGATCACTGCGGAAGTTTGCGTGCACCACCTATGGTTTAATGACAAAGACTATGAGAAGAAAGGAACCTTTATTAAATGGAACCCTGCTGTAAAGACCGAAAAAGATCAGGAAGCTCTATTAAAAGGTTTGATTGATGACAAGATAGACGTCATCGCGACAGACCATGCACCCCATACCCGCGACGAAAAGAAGAATGTATACACCAAAGCTCCAAGTGGCGGCCCGCTGGTGCAGCACGCCTTGCCCGCAATGTTGCAGATGTACCACCAGGGTAAAATTTCGCTGGAGAAAATTGTAGAGAAAATGTGCCACAACCCGGCCATTCTTTTTGACATTGAAAAGAGAGGATTTATAAGAGAAGGTTATAAGGCCGATCTTGTCATTGTCGATCTTAATGCGCCCTGGGCTGTACAGCCAGGAAATACACTTTACAAATGTGGCTGGTCTCCTTTTGAAGGAACCACTTTTAAATCGAGGGTGACCCACACTTTTGTGAATGGAAATTTAGTGTACAAGAATTTCAATTTTACGCCTTTTGTAAAAGCAGAAAGGTTAAAATTCGACAGGTAACATGAAAAAGCTCCTTTTAATTTTCATGGTGTTTTTAATGCTGGTTTCCTGTCAGGAGATCACCCGAAGCTCAAAACCCGATAATCTCATTCCTGAAGATAAGATGGTTGAGGTGCTCACAGAAATTTCCCTGCTCCACGGGGCAAGGTCGTATAACAAGGCACTCATGGAAGAAAAAGGAATTAATGCATACCCTTACCTTACAAAAAAGTACGGGATAGACAGTACGCAGCTGGCACAAAGTAATGAATATTACGCCCAGAACTACAGACAGTACGAAAAAATTTATGAGCGGGTAAAGGAAAATCTTGAACTGTTAATGGCCGATTATGACTCTATTAGGGAGGCCAATGAAAAAGTGAGGGATTCCCTTAGAAAAAGGCCTGAAAATGACACATTAATACGACGCGGGTTTAGTAGGGATACATCAGGAATGTTTGAGCCCGACCCCAGGCTTCCCATGCCTGTTTCAAAAAGCCGGGTTCAGCGTTAAAATTATTTCTGAAGGTCTTTTTTGTAGTAAGAGGCTGTTTTTTCTATTACTTCTGAAATAGGTTTAAATTCAAAGGCCATTTGTTCCTTCAGTTTTGCTGAAGAATAAAATGAATGCTCAAAAAGGCTTTTTTGAGACCTCTTCTCCAGTTGTTTTTTCCGGTTTGAGAAAAGCCCTGAAAGTTCCTGCCATAACCAGCCGGTAAAGACCATCCATTTTTTCAGGGCCTTTGCAGGTGCGGGCTGTCCAAAAGAATTTGCTGTCATAGCAAACACGGTCCTGAAAGAAAGGTTTTCAGAAACAACTAAAAATTCGTCATTTTTGACAGGTGAGTCCATAAGTTCCTGCAAGACCTTCACTACATCCCAAACCCCAACAAACCCGGTAGTTTTCTGAACATAGTAGTTGAGTCCGCCGTGAATTTTTTTGAAGATCCTGCCACTGCCACTATTCCAAAACCCCGGGCCAATGATGATTCCGGGTTTTACGATCACCACCGGGACTCCTTCCTGACTTGCGCGCCAAACTTCCATTTCAGCACCGTATTTGGTAATGGCATACATGCTGTGATTGAGTTCCTTGTTCCAAAAAGACACTTCAGTGATCTTATCTTCTCCCGGTTTTTTGTCGAGAGTGGCAATGGAACTCACAAAACAGAGTTTCTTAATTTTATTTTTAATGCACAGGTTCACCACGTTGGCTGTGCCTTCAATGTTTACCTTCCGCAGTAAAGCATCTTTGGAAGTATCAAAAGTAACCAGCGCAGCAGAGTGGTACACTTCATCAACACCTTCAAAAGCCTGTTCGAGACTGGGAATATCAATGATATCTGCTTTTACCCATTCAATTGCTGAAAACAGCTCTTCTGCCCTGGGCCGGGAATTTGTGTAAGAAAATACTCTTTTTACGGCCTCCAAACCTGCCTGGCTGCGGTAGATTGCACGAACAGATTTGCCTGCTTTTGCAAGATCAAGCAGTAAATGGGAACCAACCAAGCCTGTGCCTCCGGTGACTAGAATCATGAGGTAAATATAGCTAAAACCGCTTAGGAAAAATGAAGCTTTATGGTATCTTTACGGCTGTTTTTACTTCAAAGAAAAGATCATGAACAAGAATTTTGTAGAAGAATTGACCTGGAGGGGAATGATTCACGACGTGATGCCCGGCACCGAAGAGCATCTTTTGGAAGGCCTTAGGTCTGCCTATGTAGGAATTGATCCCACAGCCGATTCTTTACATATAGGTCACCTGGTGGGGGTTATGATGCTCAAACATTTCCAGGAGGCGGGGCACAGGCCGATAGCCCTGGTGGGAGGAGCTACAGGAATGATTGGCGACCCTTCGGGAAAATCGAACGAGCGCAACCTTCTTACTGAAGCAACCCTGCTTCAAAATCAAAACGCCCTCAAAAATCAACTGTCTAAGTTCCTCGACTTTGAAAGTGAGGCCGAGAACGCAGCAGTAATGGTGAATAACTATGACTGGATGAAAAATTTCAGTTTTTTGAGTTTCATTCGGGATGTTGGGAAACATATTACCGTGAATTACATGATGTCTAAAGACAGTGTAAAAAAGCGGTTGTCTTCAGATTCTTCCGAAGGAATGTCTTTTACCGAATTTACTTACCAGCTTGTGCAGGGTTATGATTTCCTGCATTTGTACAGGGAGCTTGATTGTACCCTGCAAATGGGCGGCAGTGACCAGTGGGGGAATATCACCACCGGTACCGAGCTTATTCGCAGGATTGGCGACGGGAAAGGTTATGCCCTTACCTGCCCTTTAATTACCAAGGCCGACGGTACAAAATTCGGGAAAACAGAATCGGGGAACATCTGGCTTGATCCTGCACGTACCTCCCCATACAAATTTTACCAGTACTGGCTCAACACCAGCGACGAAGACGCCGAGAAATTCATAAAAATATTCACTTTTCTTTCAAAAGAGGAAATTGAAGCGCTTATTGCACAGCACAAAGAAGCTCCTCATTTGAGGGAGTTGCAGCGTAAACTGGCAGAAGAAATTACTATCATGGTACATTCGGCAGAGGAGTATGAGAATGCGGTGAAGGCTTCGGAAGTGCTCTTTGGAAAAAGTACAGCCAATGACCTGAAAAAGCTGAATGAAGCTACTTTTCTCGATGTTTTTGAAGGCGTGCCCCAGGCACAAATTTCCCGCGAAGATGTTGAGGCAGGGCTCGATATGATCGCGGCACTTTCTGCAAAGACCGATTTCCTCAAGTCGAACGGAGAGGCCCGAAGAGCTTTAAAAGAGAATTCGATCTCGGTGAATAAGGAAAAGGTTACCGAAGATTATACAATTACCACAAATGACCTGCTTAACGATAAATATGTGATTATCAATAAAGGCAAAAGAAACACCTATATTTTAAAGGTTGAGTAAATAAGATAGCCCCCTTGCTTTTGAGGGCGAGGGGGCTTCTAACTAACCAACCAATTATGAAAACATAATCTAACCGTACAGTAAGTCGGCATAAAATCAATTCCTTACACTACGGGTAATTATTTTTTGTTAAAAAACCATCAGGTTACAGCCTCTTATGTCGCTGTGGTCAAAACGGCCAAGAATTTCAGTCTTTCCGCCGCCTAAGTTTTTCCCGAGATCCTGGGTGGCAATAAAGGAGCAGGAGTTAATATTTGCGAGGTCTGCCACATTGATCCCGCCCGATTTTCCTTCGGGTAGCAGGCTCATGGCGTCTTCGGGTTCACGAATAAAGATCTTCATCCAGGGCGGGCATTCAAAAATGCCATTTTTGAGGGCATATGCCTGGGAGAGTAGTTCGGTCATCCCGTATTCGCTGTGAATAGCCGGTACGCCCAGGCCTTTTTTGAGCACTTCGTGAAGTTCGGTGCGTATCATTTCCTTGCGCCGGCCTTTCATTCCGCCGGTTTCCATCACAATAGTATGCTTCAGGTTTAAAGTGTAGTTTTCCACGAGATCGAGTAGGGCAAACGAAACTCCAATCAGTAATGTTTTTTGCCCTTTTTCTTCGAGTTCTTTCAGCTTTTGAACCAGCGCATCGAGGTTGTGCAGGTAAAATCCACTTGCCGGGTTATTGCTTTTTTCGATAAGGTCCTGCACCATATAGATTAAGGAAGAACCTTTTCTTTCAAGATAGGAAGGAAGAAGCGCAAGCACGGCATAATCTTCAACATTACTGTAGAAATGTGTGAAGCCCCTGCGGAAACTTTCCTCATATACCTTCACATCGGTAACATAGTGTTTGCTTGATTGTGTACCGGTGGTGCCGCTGCTGGAAAAAACCATTTCAGCGGAAGCTTCCGAAGAAATTATTTTGTGGGATTTAAAGAGGGAGATTGGCAAAAATGGTATTTCTTCAACGTATTTTACCTCTGCCGGGCTGCGGTGCACCAGGTTGGCAAATTGCTGGTATACAGGATTGTTTTTGTACTGGTATTCAAATACCTGCAGGGCCTTTTTGTTGAACTCCCCTAAAGTGGAAATAGAAAATACGTCCTTCAAATCTTTATAAAAATTGAGGACACAAAGGTACTGAATAAAATAAAGGAACTAATTATCTTACCACCAGCTTTCGGGTGGCAGAGCTTCGACCCTCCTGGATCCTCATGATGTAGACCCCGGGATCGAGGTTGGAGATATTGAGCTCATTGCCTGTGAGTTGTGCAGAAAGCACGCTGTTGCCCAATACATTATAAACCTCTATGCGTTTTGCTTTTCCGGCTTTGGTGTTAATATACACTTTTTGCCCTGAGGCAGGATTGGGAAAAATAGAAAGCCCTTCTATAGGAACTTCTTTTGCAGGAGGTTCGGGGGCTGATACCTGTGCAGAGACCGGGCTCGATAAGAGCAAAAGGCCAATGATCATAAGAGGGTACAAGTAGAGTTGTTTCATTTTCAATACGGTATCAATTCAAAATTACAATAAAAAATTCAAAAACCGCACCAAATTTTAGT
>Ga0098069_100496_pt1 | contig 16558 bp, 9 predicted proteins | sample 27_taG_FD_92584 | JGI IMG/M metagenome (GOLD analysis project Ga0098069, IMG submission 92584) | Marine viral communities from Cariaco Basin, Caribbean Sea - 27_WHOI_OMZ | ecosystem: Environmental > Aquatic > Marine > Oceanic | place: Caribbean Sea: Cariaco Basin | collected 2014-11-09 | reverse complement strand
GAAATAAAAATATACTCATCATAGCCGGTACACTGGTGGCAGGAATCCTGCTTGGCTGGCTCTTTTTTGGCGGCAGTGACGATGCCGAAATTCATGACCACAGCTCAGAAGTTGGGCAGGAAACTATCTGGACCTGTTCCATGCACCCACAGATTCGGGCAACCGAGCCGGGTAAATGCCCAATCTGCGGAATGGACCTTATTCCGCTGGAAAGTTCCGACGTAATGGAAAACCCCGATGCAGTGCAAATGACAGAATATGCCATGAAGCTGGCCAACATACAAACGCAGCAGGTAGGGAATACTTCCGCAGAAAGAGAACTGCAGCTTAACGGGAAGGTTGAGGTAGACGAAAGGATCTCCTACACCCAGAGCACCCACGTGCCGGGAAGGATAGAACACCTGCTGGTGAATTTCACCGGGGAGCAAGTCCGTCGCGGGCAGGCACTTGCAGTAGTTTACTCGCCCGAGCTTGTCACGGCGCAGGAAGAGCTTTTACAGGCTTACGCCATTAGAAATACCCAGCCCGAACTCTTTGAAGCGGCCAGGCAAAAGCTGCGCAACTGGCGGATTGGTGAAAACCAGATCAGCCGCATCCTTGAATCTGGAAAAGCTACAGAGCGTTTCAGCATTACCGCCGATGTCAATGGCGTGGTGACCGAAAAACTGGTGGAAGTTGGAGATTACGTGGAACGCGGAATGCCGCTATACCAGATCGCCGACCTCTCAAAAATGAGGGTTTTGTTCGACCTTTACGAGAGGACCATGGGCATGGTTGAAGTGGGAGACACGGTGAATTTTACCGTGGCTTCAATTCCGGGAGAAAATTTTACCGGCACCATTAACTTTATAGATCCCATAATTGACCGCCAGACCCGGGTGGCAACTGCAAGGGTAGAAGTCTCCAATACAGATGAGAGGCTGAAGCCGGGCATGTTCGTTTCGGGCGTGGTGAGTGGCAACGGCCAAACAACAGCCAACGGGCTTACAATTCCGCGGTCGGCAGTGTTGTGGACCGGGAAGCGCAGCGTGGTGTACGTGAACCAGGGCACAGCTTCAAACCCGCTATTTGCGATGCGCGAAGTGGTGCTGGGCCCGCTTTTGGGATCGGCTTATGTGGTGGAAGAAGGCCTGGCAGCGGGAGAAGAGATCGTGGTGAATGGCACCTTTACTGTAGATGCCGCCGCCCAGCTGGCAGGGAAACCCAGTATGATGAATCCTGCCACGGCAACTTCAGCCGCAGCACAAATGGACGTTAGGCAATACCTGAAGCAGGGAAAACATGACTTCAGAAGCCGGGTTTCCGAAGAATTTCAGCAGGAACTGGGGGCACTGCTGGATGTTTACCTTCAACTCAAAGACGCACTTGTGGAAGGAAACGAAGAAGAAAGCTTAACTTTGACAGAAAGTTTTGCACAAAACCTTCAGCAGGTAAATGCCACCGGATTAACCGGGGAAGCCGCCGAATTCTGGCAGGAAAAGAAGAGGTTTTTGCTGCAGCATTCCGAAGAAGGCATGACCAGAACCCTGGAAAAACAAAGAGAGAATTTTGTATATCTTTCTGAAGCTTTCATCAAGACCCTGGCGGCTTTTGGTTTGCAGAACAAAACGGTGTATGTTGATTACTGCCCCATGGCAAATTCAGATAAAGGCGCTTACTGGCTAAGCGAGGCAGCCGAAATCAGGAACCCATATTACGGTGATGCCATGCTTGGCTGTGGTGAAATTGTAGAACAACTAAAATAGATCAATAACTAAAAAACCTGAACAATGAAAAAAACCAAATTAACAATGTTGGCCCTGGCAGGAGCATTTATCATGGCATCTTGCGGCGAGAACAAAAAAGAAAATACGCTAGAAGACGGCGCAATGCCAATGCAAAATGAAATGCACATGGCCGATACCGATGAGCACGACATGGATAATATGGGCGGCAACCTGGATGACGGACAAACGGGAGAGGTGGAATTTAACAATGATGCTGTAGGCAGCGCTTACCAGCACTACCTGCACATTAAGACCGCCCTGGTGAACACCAATGCCGAAGAAGCCCAAAACGGTGGAAAAATGCTGGTGGAAACCCTGAATGAGGTAGAGAACAATGCCCAGGCCCTCGAAGCAGCAAAAACTATTGCCAATTCCCAGGAGGTCAATGAGCAGAGAACCGCTTTTGAAGATCTTTCTATGGCGATGGAAGCAATGTTAAAAGGTTCAGTGAAGTCGGGCGAAGTGTATAAGCAGTACTGCCCTATGGCTTTCGACGGAAAAGGTGCTTTCTGGTTGTCTTCTTCAGAAGAAATCAGGAACCCGTACTACGGCGACAAGATGCTGAAGTGCGGCAGGGTTGAAGACACCATTAGCGGCAGCTAGACGTGAAGCTGTTCATCAAAAATATGGTTTGTAACCGCTGTAATATGATGGTGAAGTCTGAACTCGAGCAGTTCGGGCTTCACCCTCTTACAGTAGAACTGGGTATGGCCGAAGTAGAGCGCGAGCTTTCTGCGGAAGAAAAACAGCTGCTGAATGAACGCCTGGAAACACTAGGTTTCGAACTTATTGATGACAAAAAGACGCGGCTCATTGAGAGCATAAAAACCACGATTGTTGAAATCATTCAAAATCCTGCACAGTTTCCAAAAATGACATTTTCGGAACATCTTTCAGAGAAGTTCCACCAGGATTATTCTGCCCTCAGCAAACTTTTTTCTGAAGTACAGGGCGTGACCATTGAGCAGTACGTGATCAATCAAAAGATAGAAAAAGTAAAAGAGCTGCTGGTGTACGATGAGCTTTCCCTTAGCGAGATCGCACATCTGTTGAATTATTCGAGCGTCTCCCATTTAAGCAAGCAGTTCAAAAAAGTAACGGGCCTAACGCCCACCCATTTTAAGCAGGTAAAGGAAAACAAACGCATTCCTCTGGACAGGCTTTAGAATCTTACCACAAATTTCCAGAATTGTATAACATTTCCGCTTTGAATCCTGCCGAACTTTGGGATGTAAAAGTGTAAGAAATGAAACATACTTATAAAATCACCGGCATGACCTGTAACGGTTGCCGGGCGCATGTTGAGAAAACACTTCAGGAGGTTGAGGGAGTAAAAAATGCTACTGTAGACCTTGAAAAATCTGAAGCGGTTATTGAAATGGAGCGGCATATTCCGTGGGATATTTTTGAAACTGCGCTTCAGCAGGCTGGTGGTAATTATCACATTTTAGCCCCTGGAACTTCCGAAGAAGTTTCCGCAGGGAAACCTGTCAAAAATGGCATTTCTGAAGCAGATTCCGGAACAGATGGATCTGTGATGACCCATACCTACAAAGTTACCGGCATGACCTGTAACGGCTGCCGGGCGCATGTTGAGAAAACACTTCAGGAGGTTGAGGGAGTAAAAAATGTTACTGTAGACCTTGAAAAATCTGAAGCGGTGATTGAGATGCAGCGGCATATTGAGATAGGTGTATTTGAAGATGCGTTGCAAAAAGATGGGGGCAGGTATCATATTCATTCTTCAGGGGAAAAGGAAAAGTACCAGGTTACGGGAATGACCTGCAATGGTTGCCGCACTCATGTGGAAGAAATCCTGAAAAATGTGGAAGGCGTGCAAGAAGCTTCGGTAGACCTGGAGAAGGCAGAGGCGGTGATCTTGTCAAAAATGCCAGTTCCGGTGGGTGTTTTCCAGGAAGCTCTAAGAAAGGATGGAAGCAGGTACAACATCTATCTGCCGGGGCAGGATATAACTGCTCCGCCAAAACCTGAAAAGCCCAAAGGCAAGGGCACAGGTACTTTTTACTGCCCCATGCACTGTGAGGGTGATAAGACCTATAACCAGCCGGGAGACTGTCCCGTCTGCGGAATGGATCTGGTGGAGGAAGTGAGTTTAAAAGCCGATAAGCCACAGTATACCTGCCCCATGCACCCCGAGGTTGTGGAGGATGAACCCGGAAGCTGCCCTATTTGCGGAATGGAGCTGGTGCGCATGGAACCCGAAGCTTCGGCCGAAAAGAAATCTTACGACAAGCTGCTCAAAAAGTTCAAAATTGCCGTGGCTTTTACCCTGCCCATTTTTCTAATTGCGATGGGCGAAATGATCCCCGGAAATCCCATTTACAACTGGATGAGCCTTGAAGCCTGGAACTGGGTGCAGCTGGTATTGTCAATTCCGGTGGTGTTCTATGCCACCTGGATGTTCTTTGAAAGAGCGTACAGGTCTATAGTGACCTGGAACCTGAATATGTTCACGCTTATTGGAATAGGAGCGGGCGTGGCCTGGCTGTTCAGTGTTTTTGGAATGCTGTTCCCGGGCTGGTTTCCGCAGCAATTTCTCACCCATGAAGGCACCGTTCACGTTTATTTTGAAGCCGCTACGGTGATACTCACCCTGGTGCTGCTTGGGCAGTTGCTGGAGGCAAGAGCCCACAGCCGCACAAATTCGGCCATAAAAGAACTGCTGAAGCTGGCGCCAAATAAGGCCACGCTGGTGGTGAATGGCGAAGAGCAGGAGATACATGCCGACGAGATTAAGGTTGGAGACATTCTAAGGGTAAAGCCCGGAGATAAAATCCCGGTAGACGGAAGTATTCAGAAGGGGCAGACCAACATCGATGAATCCATGATCACTGGCGAGCCGGTGCCGGTGGAAAAAGCCGAGGGCGATAAGGTAACTTCGGGAACAATAAACGGCAACAGGAGTTTCACCATGAAAGCTGAAAAAGTGGGCGATGAAACCCTGCTGGCCCAGATCATTAAAATGGTGAACGACGCCAGCAGGTCACAGGCACCCATCCAGAAACTGGCCGATAAGATTTCGGGATATTTTGTGCCGGTGGTGGTGCTTATTTCGGTCATTACTTTTTTTGTATGGGCGGCATTCGGGCCCGAGCCCAGCTATGTGTACGCCCTCATTAACGCCATTGCGGTGCTCATCATCGCCTGCCCCTGTGCGCTTGGCCTGGCCACACCCATGTCGGTCATGGTGGGAGTGGGAAAAGGCGCACAAAATGGAGTGCTTATCAAGAACGCCCAGTCCCTTGAGCAAATGGATGATATTGACGTGCTCATCATAGATAAAACCGGGACCATTACTGAAGGTAAACCTTCTGTAGAAAAAGTGGTGGCTTCGGGAGAGATTTCAGAAGAAACTATAATTAAACATCTGGCTTCAGTGAATGCGCAAAGTGAGCATCCGCTGGCAGAGGCCACGGTGAGGTACGCGAAAGAACAGAATATTGTTTTTTCTGAAGCTTCCGGTTTTAATGCGGTAACCGGAAAAGGAGTTACGGGAATTTCCGAAGAAAAAAAGATCGCCATAGGCAATGAAAAACTGATGCAGCAGGAAAATGCCGAAGTTGCTGAAAGCCTTCAGCAGCAGGTGAAAAAGGAGCAGGAACAGGGAAAAACAGTCTCTTACATTGCGATAGGTTCACAAGTGGCGGGCTTTGTTAGTATTACTGACCCCATTAAAAAGACGAGCAGGAAAGCAATTTCAGATCTTATTGAGGCCGGAGTGGAAGTGGTGATGTTGACCGGGGATAACGAAATTACGGCTTCGGCAGTGGCAAAAGAGCTGCATTTGTCGGGTTTTAAAGCCGGAATGTTGCCGCAGGACAAGATGGAGGAGGTTTCAAGGCTTCAGGCCCGGGGCAAAAAAGTAGCCATGGCGGGCGACGGGATCAATGATGCCCCCGCCCTTGCAAAAGCCGATATTGGCATCGCCATGGGCACAGGAACCGATGTGGCCATTGAAAGTGCCGAAATCACCCTCGTAAAAGGGGATTTGCACGGGGTGGTAAAAGCCAAGAACCTGAGCAAAAAGGTGATGAGGAACATTAAGCAGAACCTGTTCTTTGCCCTCATTTACAATTCGCTGGGAGTGCCCGTGGCGGCAGGACTTTTATATCCTTTCTTCGGAATCTTGCTTTCGCCCATGATCGCTGCCCTGGCAATGAGTTTCAGTTCGGTTTCGGTCATTGCAAATGCGCTGAGGTTAAGAGGGGCGAAAATAGGTTAGTCAAAAATGGCATTTTTGAAGAGTCTTCTTTAATTATTAATTTGTGTAGAAAAACTTATGCAGGATTTTTGGAAGAGCTGGGCAGAAGCAGCTTATACAAGCACAGGATTTTTCTGGATGGCCCTTTGGGCCTTCATTCTCGGGTACCTTATTAGTAGCGGTATACAAATTTTCGTCACCGAAAAGAAGATGCAGCAGACCATGGGCGGAAAGGATTCCAAAGGAGTTCTCTTGGGTACATTTTTCGGCTTTATCAGCAGTTCCTGTAGTTTTGCAGCCCTTGCTTCTACCAAAAGCCTCTTCAAAAAGGGCGCAGGTTTCATCCCGTCAATTGCTTTTCTCCTGGCGTCTACAAACCTTGTGATAGAGCTGGGGATCATCATCGCGATATTCCTGGGCTGGCAGTTTGTGGTTGGGGAATATGTGGGAGGAATCCTGCTTATTCTCATCAGCTGGCTTATTGTGAGGCTTATCAATCCGAAGAAACTCATCAAAAAGGCACGGGAGCGGCTAAAAGGAGAAGAGGATGACGAAAAAGGACCAGACAAAGACTGGAAGGAGAAAATGAAGTCGGAAACGGCCTGGGCAAAAGTGGCGAAGCAGTATGCGATGGAGTGGAAGATGGTGTGGAAGGATGTGACCATAGGGTTCACCATCGCCGGAATTGTTGCGGCTTTCGTGCCAGATTCCTTCTTTAGGACCCTCTTCATCAACAGCGGGCCAGAAGTGGAAAGCCATAGCTTTTTTACCATTTTAGAGCATATTATTGTTGGGCCCGTGGCGGCTTTCCTAACCTTTATAGGCTCTATGGGAAATATACCGCTGGCGGCGCTGCTCTTTGGGAAAGGGGTGAGCTTTGCCGGGGTAATGGCCTTTATTTTCAGCGATCTTGTAGTATTTCCGGTGTTGCGGATCAATGCGAAATATTACGGCTGGAAAATGTCACTTTTCATCCTCTTTTTGCTGTTTACAAGCCTTGTGGGAACTTCGCTGCTGCTGCATTATTCTTTTGATTTGTTGAGTTTGTTACCCAATCCAAACAACGTAAAGATCCTGCAGGCCGAACACTTCAAGATAGACTATACGTTCTTTTTGAACCTGGTTTTCCTCATTATCTCCGGAATTCTTCTTTACATCGGCTTTTTTAAGAGGAATGATGTAAAGCACATGAAAGAAATGGCACCTAAGAGTCAGCTGATGGAAAACATCATGAAATACCTGGCTTTTATTGCTTATGCCTGGCTGCTTGGAGGCTGGATCGTGAGGATTTGGGTGGTATAAAAAAAGAGCCGGACAAACGTCCGGCTCTTTTGCTTATTTATTTAGCCGAAATTAGCTGTTTGGGTCAAGGATGAGGTTCACCCTTTCCAAAGCGTCTTCTAAATGATAACGGGTAAGGGTATCTCTGCTGCGAGCAATACTGTTGCGAAGGTCACGCTGAAGTTTCTTAAGTTCGCCTCTCACTATCGGGCGAATATCGCTCTGGGCCACATCAATGTTAGAACGGGTTACCCATGAACGGTAGCGCGCAGGGATTGCTTCCTGCTCTTCGTTCATTAAATATTCCATTCTGTCCATGTAAGCCCGCTGGAGATTTCTTCGGTAGGTGTCAATGTTTTGCCCTCTTCTCAATTCACTCCAGATCCCGGTTCTTAGGTCCTGCATCATCTCCAGAAGTCCGTAAGCATCGCTGCCGTTCATTTCGCGGTTCTCGATCAATCTAGCCATTCTTCCGAAGTCAAGCAGGTTGTTCAAAGTTCGCTCCTGGGTGTTTCTGATCCTTTCTACGTTTCCGTCGAATTCAATCCGGTTAAAGATCTCCTGATCTATCAACCATTCAGGCGTTGAGAACAACTCATCCTGAAGGAAATTCATGGCGTTTTCCTGCTTTTCGGGAGTGACGTGAAAATACACGGCACCTTCCTGGTCGTAGGTCTTGGTTTCTTTGATCACCCCGCCCACATTGGCAGCAACGTGGCCCATATAGCGGTTGTACTGGCTAAGTACCTGCTCATACATGGTTTCAAGGTCTTCGTAATCCTTACCTTTTTCGGCAGTCCATTCGATGAGGTTGGGAACTATTCTTTTCAGGTTTTTGATCCCGTACTGGCTGGCAAGCACAGCGTCGTCTCCCAGGTCTTCGGTTTGGGAAGTAGGATCTATCACCCCGCTTTGCTGCGCCCCGAAGCGATATACCGGGTCGCCTGCTTTTTCAAGGATCCATGAATCGAGCACCTCTTTTTCTTCTTTGCCTTCTTTTTCAGGAATCGGTTTGTAACCCCACATGATAGAATATTTATCGTAAGGCCCAATGTTTGGCATTAGCGCCACGTCACCATCTTCGGGCTGGGCGATATAGTTGAAACGCGCATAATCCATGATAGAAGGCGCAGTTCCATATTTTTGGGTGAATTCCGGGTCTCTTAGAGATTCCACCGGGTAAGCAACACTGCTCCCCATGTTGTGGGGCAATCCAAGGGTGTGGCCTACCTCGTGAGAAGATACAAACCTTATCAACCGGCCCATGATCTCATCTTTGAATTCAACCCCGCGGGCATCTTCGTTTATGGCGGCGGTTTGCACAAAGAACCAGTTTCTCAACAGGGTCATCACGTTGTGGTACCAGTTGATGTCTGACTCCAGAATTTCCCCTGAACGCGGATCGCTCACGTGCGGCCCGTTGGCATTTGGTATGGGGGAAGCTAAATATCGAACCACCGAATAACGAACATCTTCGGGGCTCCAGTCTGGGTCTTCTTCTTTTGTTGGAGGATCTTTGGCAATAATGGCATTTTTGAAACCTGCAGCTTCAAAAGCCACCTGCCAGTCTTCAATTCCCTGCTTGATGTATGGGATCCACTGTTTTGGAGTGGCACGGTCTACGTAATACACTATGGGTTCTTTAGGTTCCACCAGTTCGCCGCGCTTGAATTTCTCCATGTCTTCTTCCTTCACTTCCAGTCTCCAGCGGTCAAGGTAGCGCACGGTTTCGCTTTTTTGAGCATCAAGGCCGTAATCTGTCTGGCTTGATGTGAACCAGCCTACGCGCTCGTCAAAATATCTTCTTTCCATGGGTACTTTTGGAAGCAGGATCATGGAGTTGCTCATTTTTACTGAAATAGACCCGGTGTGGGAGTTTGATGGCGGTTCCCCGGCGTTATAGGTCTTTACATGGCGCACTTCAATATTTTCAGGATAGCTCCTGATGGTGTCTATGTAAGACCGGCTGTCGTCAAGACGGCTTATTTTATAGTCTTTCCTGCGTCTTTCAGGAAAACCAAGGGCCTGCACATCTTTGGTGTAAAGGTCGGTTACCTTGATTACCGTAGAGTTGTTCACAGAATCTTTACGGAAGGCTTCAATGTCAAACGAGAAAAGTATGGGTTCAAAGTTTGAGTTCACCACAGCTTCGTGCACCGGAAGCGAATCGGCGGCATAAACATCATGGGAGACAACGCGAAGCAGCACGTTTTTGTTCTTCTTTTCCCAGCGAAGCACCTGTTCATTCTGTTTTCCACCCCCAAAGCCAATACCCGAGGCAGTCTGGGCAATTCGGGTCACCATGAGCATTTCCCGGTTAAAGAGGCTGTCTGGGATCTCGTAGTAATAATCGTCATCAATTTGATGTACTGTAAATAATCCGGAATCCGATTTGGCTTTTTTGGTGATCACCTTGTCGTAAGGCTTGACCCCGTTCTTTTCTTTTTCAGAAGCTTTGGCTGCTGTAGCGTTCTTTTTGTCCTTTTCAGGTTGAAAGACGGCACAGCTCGTTAGTGAAAAAGAGAAAAAAACGAGTACCAGCCGGAACAATAGTCGGTTGTTCATTAAGTGTAAAATTTTAGTTAAGAATGGCTCAATTTAAAGAAACAGTTTGCAGCTGCCTAACCCGAAGCTGTTAAATAAAAAGAGATGCACTTTGCTTAGTGTTTGACAGGACAGGCATTAAAAGGTTTAAAATAAAATCTTAAGAAGTAAGATTTAAACCGAAATAAGATGCTAATAATTTCTTAAAGTCTGTCGCTTTCCTTGTACCTTTGAAGGAAGATGAAGGTTTTCAGCTTTCTTATTTTTCTTTTATTCGCCGGAAATGCCTTTTCCCAGCTCGGTTTTTGTCCCGGTAGTAAAGGCGATGCTATTTTTCATGAAGATTTTTCGTCTGGTACTTTACCAGCGGGAACCACAAGTTACCCGCGTGTTTCGGGAGATCCTCAGGACGGTTACTACACTATTTCAGGTACAATTGGTCAGGGAATTCAAGACTGGCATTCTTCTCTGCCCAACACCACATTGTCTAACGGCAATGCACTTATTGTTAATGCCGACGACAAGAATGCGGGGCTGTTTTTCCGCAGAGAAATATCGGGCTTATGTGAAGCCACTACTTATGAATTCTCTGCCTATCTGATGAATATTTTAAGCCCCGCTCGAACCAGCTGTGCCAACGGCGGGATTCCCATCAATGTGAAGTTCCAGATTTGGGATAAAACAGATACCTTTTTATTAGCCGAGGGAGATACGGGAGACATACATTCTTCGAACTCGCCCTACTGGGAGCAGTTTGCGCTGACTTTTCAATCACAGGCAGGGCAGGATCTGGTCATCCTCAAAATGTACAATAACGGAATTGGTGGCTGTGGGAACGATCTCGCCATTGATGATATAATCTTCAGGTCCTGCGGGGATCTCACAAAAGTAACCTCTGCCGCAACTCCCGGCAGCACTTTGGAGGTGTGCGAACCCGCTGCTCCCGTAAGTGTACAACTCACTGCCACACCAGATCATAGCGTGTACAACACCCACGCTTTTCAATGGCAGGAAAGCTTTGATGAAAGTAACTGGCAGGACATACCCGGCCAAACAAACAATGTCTATACTTCTCCGCAGATTCATACCACCCGGTACTACAGGGTTAAAGTTGCCGAAAGTTCGGTTAACCTGAACAGCAATCTCTGTAGTTCGGTTTCTGAGCCTTTTGCCGTAAATATTGTAAAAACCCCTTTAGCACCGGTTAGTGGCGGGAATAAGAAAATATGCGACGGAGAAGCTTTTCCCTCGCTGGTGGTGAGTACGGCGAATGATGAGTTGGTAACCTGGTACAACAGTGCCACGGGGGGTGTTGAGGTGGCAACGGGAAATACTTTTGTGCCTGCAGCCGCCGGAACTTATTATGCCGAAGCCGCGAAAACCGGCTTTAACTGCATTCCCGGGCCCCGCACGCCGGTGACTTTACAGGTTTTTCCTGCGCCCCAGCCCAAACATGAAACCCTGTTGTTATGTACCGGCAGCCCGACTCAACTCGCTGCCACCCCCGGAAATTTCACCTATACCTGGAGCACAGGTGCCGTGGGCATGACAATTTCTGTGACACAACCCGGTAATTATTCGGTAAACCTTACAAATTCAAACGGGTGCAGTGCCGTGAGCACATTTGAAGTTACTGCGGTTAAACTTGCCGAAATTTCCAAAATTACTTCGGAAGCCAGTAGCGTTATCATAAAAACAGCGAATCCCGGGGAATTTGAATTTTCTCTCGATGGGGTCAACTTTCAGCAGTCGAATATTTTTCAGAATATCCCCGGCGGAATTTATACGGCTTATGTTCGGGATATCGAGGGATGTAAGACTGTTTCCGAAGAATTCCCTCATCTTGTCGTCCCTCAGTTCATCACCCCCAACAGTGATGGTTTCAATGATAGTTTTGAACTAAAAGGCGTTGAATATTTCAGCAGTTCAGAGATCAGGATTTTTGACAGGTACGGGAAGTTGCTGGCTGCCGGAAGCGGGGCCACGTTTTCATGGAACGGGCTTCACAATGGAAAGGAATTGCCTTCAGAAGACTACTGGTACCAGATTTTTATTGAGGGTTTTGAGCCTGTAAAAGGGCATTTTTCATTAAAGCGTTAACAGTTGCAGCCAAAGAAAAAAAATAAGTGTTTAAAATGCCTTTTTTGGGGGGTGATCTTTGGGGCTTTACTCCATTTCCGCGAAAGTGCAGCCCAGGAGATCATTCCTACTTATTCAGATTATCTTACAGACAATCTTTTCCTGTTGCATCCTTCGCTTGCGGGTGCGGCACTTACCAATCAGCTGCGGTTAACAGCCAGGCAGCAGTGGTTTGATGTTGATGATGCCCCGGGAATGCAAAGCCTTACGATCAATGGCCGAATGGGCAATAAAGAAGGTGTTGGTGCTATACTTTTCAATGACCAGAACGGCAATTTTTCTAAATCGGGCGTTTATGGTGCCTTCGCCTATCATTTACGGCTGCCTGCGGGAGATTTGCAGTTGCATAGACTGAGTTTTGGGATTAGCGCAGGGGTAATTCAACACCGCCTTGACCCATCTGGGTTTACGCAGCCCGATCCCCTTTTAGGGCAGGGGAAAATTTCGGTGAGCTATGTGAATATGGATGTGGGAATGTCATATTTCAATAAAGATCTTTATGTGCATGTCACTGCAAAGAATCTTTTGCCAGTAAAAGAAGAACTTTTCAACAGTACGGGGATTGCCAGTAATCTACGTCGGTATTATTTAACTGCCGGTTACATCATCTCCCCGGCATACGATTGGTTTATTGAGCCTTCGGCCATGTTGCAGCTCGTTGAAGACACTTCGGAAAAAATTGCGGATGTCAACCTGAAGGCTTACCGCAATTTTGAACTGGGACAAATATGGGCCGGCCTGTCTTACCGGCAGGGGCTCGTTAAAATGGAAGGAGACCTGGAAAACCCGAGATATTTTACTCTTTTTGCAGGGGTGGAATACCGAAAATTCTTAGTTGGTTACACTTATTCCCGGCAGTTCAATGAGGTGGTTTTTAGCAACAGCGGCTTTCATCAAATCACGCTTGGTTATAATTTTGGAGCCCCGCGCACCCGGTATCACTGTGGCTGCCCGGCCATTAACTAATACATTGTTGCGCAAGAGCCAAGATTTTATTTAAAATTGAAAAGCCTGAAGCTAAAAAGGAACCCGAAGGTTCCTTTTTAAAGACTGTCAAAAATGGCATTTTAGAACCACTTTTCTACCTCTTCCAGCTGCAGGGCAGAGACGGGAAGTTTATTTTTTTTGCGCAGGCCGTTGAGTTTTTGGTGTACCTGGGTGGGTTTGTTCTCCTGAAGTTTGGCTACCGTACCAAATTCGTGCATTACGGTATCAACCCACTCCTGCGGCACCCCGATTTTGATAAAATCTTCGGGTTTTGGCGTGGCTGCTTTCTTTTCGGGCTTCATTTGGGGGAAGAAAAGTACTTCCTGTATAGATTGTTTGTTGGTAAGGAACATGATCAACCTGTCCATTCCTATACCAAGGCCCGAAGTTGGTGGCATTCCGTATTCCAGGGCGCGTAAAAAGTCATTGTCAATGAACATTGCCTCATCGTCGCCTTTTTCAGAAAGCTTCAGCTGCTCCTCAAACCTGTTGCGCTGATCTATTGGATCGTTCAGTTCAGAATAAGCGTTTGCAATCTCTTTTCCGCAGACCATAAGCTCAAATCTCTCGGTAAGCTCCGGATTTTCGCGGTGTTCCTTACAAAGCGGACTCATTTCTTTTGGATAATCTGTAATGAACGTAGGCTGTATGAAGTTGCCCTCACATTTCTCGCCAAAGATCTCGTCTATGAGCTTTCCTTTGCCCATGGTTTCATCAACCTCAATGCCCATGCCTTTTGCGGCTTCAAAAAGTTCTTTTTCAGACTTGCCTGTAATGTCAAATCCGGTGAATTTTTTAATGGCATCGGTCATGGTTACCCGTGCGTAAGGGGCTTTAAAATCTACCTGGTGTTTTCCAAAAGTGGCTTCGGTAGTCCCGTTTACGGCAACAGCGCAGTGTTCCAGAAGATTTTCGGTAAACTCCATCATCCAGTTGTAGTCCTTATAAGCTACATAGATCTCCATTGCAGTAAATTCTGGGTTGTGCGTGCGATCCATTCCTTCATTTCTGAAGTTTTTGGAAAACTCATACACCCCGTCAAAACCACCCACGATAAGCCTTTTTAAATAAAGCTCGTTGGCAATGCGAAGGTAAAGCGGAATATCGAGCGCGTTGTGATGCGTGATGAAAGGCCGCGCAGCCGCTCCCCCCGGAATGGATTGAAGAATTGGGGTCTCCACCTCAAAGTAACCTTTGTCGTTAAAGAAGTTGCGCATGGCGTTGAACAACTTTGTCCTTTTTACAAAGATCTCCTTTACTTTGGGGTTCACCACCAAATCGGCGTAACGCTGGCGGTAACGCAGTTCGGGATCGTTAAACTCGTCATAGGTTTTTCCTTCTTTGTCGGTCTTTGGAAGCGGAAGAGGTTTTAAAGACTTGCTCAAAAGGGTAAAATTTTCGACCATTACAGTCTTTTCTCCTACCTGTGTCTTGAAAAGCTTGCCTTCAATCCCAATGAAATCGCCAATATCGAGCAGTTTTTTATAAATGTCGTTATACTTGCTTTTATCGTCTCCCGGGCAAATCTCGTCACGGTTAAAGTAAACCTGAATCCTTCCGGTGGAGTCCTGAATTTCAGCAAAAGAAGCCTTTCCCTGTATTCTTCTAGACATAAGTCTTCCGGCAATGATCACCTTCTTGTCCTCTTCAAATTCAGCTTTAATTTCCGAAGTAGTATGATCAACGGGATAAAGGGCCGCGGGATAAGGGTCGATATTCAGTTTTCGCAGGGAATCGAGTTTCTCCCGGCGAATTAGTTCCTGTTCAGATAAATGCATTTTCTTTAGTTCAAAATTCGACTTGCAAAGATACAGACTATACAGCAACCAATCAATTGTTTTTTACCGGGCAAACAGCTTATCTGGTTGGTGTAGTTTTTAATATCTTTGTAGCTGCCTATGAGTCTTTGGAGAGTAATATTGTCAATTCTTTTTCCACCCCTGGCTGTGATAGACAGAGGTTGTGGGTCTATTCTTATTGTGCTTATCCTTACGCTTTTAGGCTGGGTGCCGGGAGTGATTGCCGCACTCATCATCCTGAATAACAACAAAGGCAGGTAAAGAAAGAAGATTTGAACAGAAATATTGAATTTGAGGAGTTAGGGCAGCGGGATTACAAAGAGATATGGGAGTACCAGGAAAAACTGTTTCAGGAAATCCTTGACCAGAAGATTGCCAACCGCAGGGAAGGAACTGAAAAACCGACTAAAAACCACCTGCTTTTTGTAGAACACCCCCATGTTTATACCCTCGGAAAAAGCGGTGATATATCGCACCTTCTTATCAACGAGGAACAACTGGGGCAAAAGAATGCCACCTTTTACAAGATCAACAGGGGCGGGGATATTACTTACCATGGACCGGGGCAAATTGTGGGCTACCCGATACTTGATCTCGAAAATTTCTTTTCAGACATCCATAAATACTTAAGGCTTCTTGAGGAAACAATAATTCTCACTCTTAAAGAGTACGGGATCAAAGCAGGCCGCAGTAAAGGGGAAACAGGAGTGTGGCTGGATAGCGAAACCCCTTTTGCCCGTAAAATCTGCGCTATGGGGGTACGAGCCAGCCGCTGGGTTACCATGCACGGCTTTGCCTTTAACGTAAATACCGATCTTGGCTATTTTGACAATATTATTCCCTGCGGAATTAAAGGAAAGGCCGTGACGTCATTAAATGTAGAGCTGGGGGTGAAGGAAGTCCCGCTAGAGGAGGTGAAGCAGAAAATAAAGAAGCATTTTTCTGCCCTTTTTGAAGCGGTGTTGGTTTAAGGTTCAAATTTTAAAGTTCAAGGTTGGTGGAGTACTAACTATGTAAACTTTTTGGGCTAAAGCCGGGGGAATATTTTTTCTGTTCTTCTTTTCTGAAGAGTTTAGTTGACATTTACTGCCTACTCCTGATCACTGAACCTCATAAACCAAAACCTCATTCTCTTCGCCCTGCACCACCAATTCCAAAGCTGCATCCGCGTCGGCATTGGAGAGGTCTGTTAAAGAAGTTCCGTAAATGGGGAACCCCTCTATTAGACTGGCGTTGCTGTCAAACAGATACACCTTTTTAGCCTGAAGATCGGTTACTGAGACGTAGATCTTATTGTTGAGGAAGAAGATCTGCGGATGGGCGTAGAGCCCGAAGTCCAGGGTCACAGCATTGCCTTTTATACTGAGTTCATTTTCTGAAAGCGTGACCAGGGTTTTTTCGGTGGCTGTGATGCGGGTGTTTTCGGCCAGGCCAAGATCTTCCTTTTTTACATTTCCCTCTTCGCTGATCTTTATGATCTTGCCTGAAGTGTTCGTAGAAACAAAATTCCCATTGTACTCAAACCAGTCATTTTCTGAAAATTCCAGGCTTTCTTTCACGGGAACACGAATATTTCCGGTGCGGCTGAGAATATTCAGCTTCCCTGAAGTTTCAGGAATTACGATATAATCTTTGCGACCAATCCTTATGTGTTTTGGAGGCTGAATAATTTCCGAAGAAGCTTTAGAGAAATTGAATCCTGTTACACTTTTTCCCTTGCGGTCATACATATAAACGTCGCGCCCCTGCGTAACCACAAAGCGGTAATCGCGCTTCTTGTCGTAATCAAACACAGATAAAGGCTGGGTGATCTTATCTCT
>Ga0098069_100495_pt1 | contig 16571 bp, 10 predicted proteins | sample 27_taG_FD_92584 | JGI IMG/M metagenome (GOLD analysis project Ga0098069, IMG submission 92584) | Marine viral communities from Cariaco Basin, Caribbean Sea - 27_WHOI_OMZ | ecosystem: Environmental > Aquatic > Marine > Oceanic | place: Caribbean Sea: Cariaco Basin | collected 2014-11-09 | reverse complement strand
GGAATACTGACGTTTCCGTATTCCCTCATCCGCGCCTTACCCTTCTTCTGCTTCTCGAGCAGCTTTTTCTTGCGGCTGATGTCGCCGCCATAGCATTTGGCGGTCACGTCCTTGCGCATCGCGGCGATGGTTTCGCGCGCGATCACCTTGCCGCCGATCGCGGCCTGGATGGGCACCTTGAACAGGTGCCGCGGGATGAGGTCCTTGAGCCGCTCGCACATCCCGCGCCCGCGGCTTTCGGCGACATCGCGGTGGACGATCATCGACAGCGCGTCGACCGGTTCGTTGTTGACCAGGATGCTCATCTTGACGAGATCGCCTGCGCGCAGGCCGATCTGTTCGTAGTCGAAGCTGGCATAGCCGCGGCTGATCGATTTCAGCCGGTCGTAGAAATCGAACACCACTTCGTTGAGCGGCAATTCGTAGGTCACCTGCGCGCGGCCGCCGACATAGGTCAGATCGACCTGGATGCCGCGGCGGTCCTGGCACAGCTTGAGGATCGCGCCGAGATATTCGTCGGGGGTGTAGATCACCGCCTTGATCCACGGCTCCTCGATCTGCTCGATGCGGCTGGGATCGGGATAGTCGGCGGGGTTGTGCAGCATCAGCTCCTGCGCCGGGTCGGTCCGCGACTTGTTGAGCTGGATGCGGTAGACCACCGAGGGGGCGGTGGTGATCAGGTCGAGATCGTACTCGCGCGTGAGGCGTTCCTGGATGATCTCCAGGTGCAGCAGGCCGAGGAAGCCCGCGCGGAAGCCGAAGCCCAGCGCGGCGCTGCTTTCGGCCTCGAAGCTGAAGCTGGCATCGTTGAGCCGCAGCTTGCTGATGCTTTCGCGCAGTTTCTCGAAATCGGCGGCATCGACGGGGAACAGCCCGCAGAACACCACCGGCTGGACTTCCTTGTAGCCGGGCAGCGCCTTGACCGCCCCGCCCTTGACCGTGGTGATCGTGTCGCCGACGCGCGCCTGCTCGACTTCCTTGATCTGCGCGGTGATGAAGCCGATCTCGCCCGGGCCCAGTTCGGGCAGGTCGGTGCGCTTGGGGGTGAAGCAGCCGACGCGGTCGATCAAATGCTGCGTGCCGCCCTGCATGAAGCGGACATTGAGGCCCTTCTTGATCGCGCCGTCCATCACGCGGACGAGGATGACCACGCCGAGATAGGGGTCGTACCATGAGTCGACCAGCATCGCCTTCAAGGGCGCGTCGCGGTCGCCGGTGGGCGGGGGGATGCGCTTGACCAGCGCCTCCAGCGTTTCCTCGATGCCGATGCCCGACTTGGCGGATGTGAGCACCGCGCCGCCCTCTTCCCACGATCCGGTGGCCTCGATGCCGACGATTTCCTCGATCTCCTCGGCGACGCGCTGCGGTTCGGCGGCGGGGAGGTCGATCTTGTTGATGACGGGGACGATCTCGTGGTCGTGCTCGATCGACTGGTAGACATTGGCAAGCGTCTGCGCCTCGACGCCCTGCGCCGCGTCTACCACCAGCAGCGCGCCTTCGCACGCGGCGAGGGAGCGGCTGACTTCATAGGCGAAGTCGACATGGCCGGGCGTGTCCATGAGGTTGAGCTCATAGGTCTCGCCGTCGCGCGCGGTGTAGGTGAGACGCACGGTCTGCGCCTTGATGGTGATCCCGCGCTCCTTCTCGATGTCCATGTTATCAAGCACTTGCTCGGACATCTCGCGATCGGTCAGCCCCCCGCAATGCTGGATCAGCCGATCGGCGAGCGTCGACTTGCCGTGATCGATATGGGCAATGATACTGAAATTGCGGATTTTTCTGAGATCGGTCATACAAACTGCTTAATCGGAAAAGATGGCACAAGACATGCCTCGCCCGCGCCTTAGCCGTGGCAGGCATTCTCGCCAAGCGCCCTCTGCGACGCGATTCCCGCAGCTGGTCCGATAATCAGTAGCTGGTACCCGCTTTGGGCGTGCCGACCTCGACCTCGACGAACTTGCGCTTCGACGAGGCTTCCCCCCGCCCCGCCATGATCAGCGAGTAGGGATCCTGCGGCAAGGTCGTCAGCGGGCTGCCGGCCGCTTCGATCTGATAGGGCGAGACGCGGTGCCGGGTGCACAGGCCGTCGGCGCCGTCGCTGATCAACGGGGTCTCGAACTCGACGCCCTGCACCGAGCCCTTCGACCGGCGTACGGTTGCGACGGCCAATTGGCCATTGCCCAGGTCGAGCACGACTTCGGTGCCCAGAGGCACGTCCATAAGCCCCTCGATCCGCGCCCCGGTCTTCGAGAGATTGCGCATGACCACCCGGTAGCGGCTATCTTCGTGGATCAGTCCGATGCGGCGGAACACGGTCTTGCGGGTCGCGCGGTATTTCGCCGGGCCGCGCGGTTCATATTTGAGCTCGCCCGCCTCCAGCCGTTCGAGCAACTCTGCGTGAGGCATGGCGCGGGCGAAGATATACCCCTGGACCAGTGTTGCCCCGCGCTTGGTCACGAGATCGAGTTCGTCCTTCGCCTCGACGCCCTCTGCCACTGTTTCCATGTCGAGCGCATCTGCAAGGCTGACGATAGCGCTGAGGATGGCCGCGTTGTTGTTGCCTTCCTCGGTCGCGCCGCGCACGAAGCTCTGGTCGATCTTGATCTTGTCGAACGGCGCAGTGCGCAGGTAGCTGAGCGAGCTGTATCCGGTCCCGAAGTCGTCGAGCGCCAGCTTTACGCCGAGCGCCTTCAATTCCTCGAAAATCCGCTGGGTGCGTCCGGCATCCCCGAGGAACACGCTCTCGGTAATTTCGAGTTCGAGCCGCTCGGGTGTCAGGCCGCTTTGCTTGAGCGCGTTGGCGACGATCTGCGGAAAATTGTCGTGCGCGAACTGCATCGGCGAGACGTTTACCGCCACGCGCAGTTCGAGCGGCCATTCGGCCGCCTGTCGGCAGACCTCGTTCAACGCCCATTCGCCCATTTCCCCGACAATGCCGATTTCCTCGGCCACGGAGATGAAATCCTCGGGCGAAATCGCGCCGCGGTCCGGATGATTCCAGCGCATCAAGGCTTCGCACCCGCGGACCATATGCGTCTTGGCGCAGACGAGTGGCTGGTAGTGCATGACCACCTGCCCGTTCTCGATGGCGTCGCGCAGGTCTTCCTCGATCTGCCGGCGATGTTTCGCGCCATCCTTGAGCTCGGCGGAATAGAAGCGGTACTGGCCTCGCCCACCGCTCTTGGCGGCATGCAGCGCCAGATCGGCGGCCGATATCAGCCCTTCCGGATCGAGCCCGTCATAAGGCGCAATGGCGACCCCGACCGACGTTCCGACGACCGCGCGCGAATCGTTGATCGAATAGGCCTGCGACAGCATCTGGATGACTCGCTGGCTCAGATCGCCCAGGGCGCCGCGGTCATCCATGTCGGGCAACACGATCTGGAACGAGTCCGCGCTCCGGCGTGCGATTTCCCCCTTGCTCCCGATGATCCGTTCAAGCCTCGCAGCAACCTGCTTCAGCAGTTCGTCGCCCGCGGCATGACCCAGCGAATCGTTGATCTGCTTGAACCGGTCGAGGTCGACCATCAGCAACGCGCAGGTCCGTTTGGAATTGCGATAGGCCTTGAGCAATTCGGCCAGACGCCGGTTCATCCGGTGGCTGTTGGCCAGACCGGTAACCGGATCGTATTGCGCCAGCCGTTCGGCATCGCGCCGGTTTTCCCGGCTGGCCGTGATATCCTTCGCGCTACCGCGATAGCCGGTAAAGCGCTCCTGCTCGTCGAACTGCGGTTTGCCCGCGATTTCCCACCAGACTTCGCGCCCCTCTATGGCGAGGCGGACATTGAGCTGGCTGATCGAGTTGCGCGCCCGCAGCAGGAACGCGAGCGGGCGCTCTGGCCGGTCGGGATCATCGACCTTCTCGGGGATGAAGAGTTCGCTCAGCGATTTGCCGATCGCTTCGCCCTGCGTCCAGTCGAGCTCTTTCGCCGCATTGTCGGACAGGTAGATGAGCCGGCCTTCGGCATCGGTCGCCCAGAACCAGCCCAGACCTGCGGCCTCGAAACTGTCGAGCAGTTCCACCCGGCGTTCGGCATCGGTGATGGCGATCGGACGCAGCGGCGCAGGCTGTGAACCTTCGCGTCGTTCCGTCTTCGCCCGCGACGCACGCGAGAAGAACCCTGCCATGTGAACCCATGCTCCCGAGTAGCCTCTGTGCGCCGAAATTCCCTCTCAGCGCAGCGAACCGTGTAGATAAACGCAACTTCTTTCCAAACGGATAACCATGTGATCTGCGGTGTACCGCACATCGTCCGCTGCTTGCCAGCTGCCCCGACCATGTGCATTGAAGGCATGTCTCGGGGGAGAAAGACATGCGGCATATCGCGATCGTGGGATCGGGTCCGGCGGGCTATTACACGGCCGAAGCCGCCGTCAAGAAATGGGGCGATGACGCCCGGATCGATATCTTCGACAAATTGCCGGTGCCGTTCGGCCTGATCCGCACCGGCGTCGCGCCCGATCACCAGTCGATCAAGGCGGTTGCGCGCCGGTACGAAAAAACGGCGATCGGCCAATCGGTACGCTTCATCGGCAATGTCGACGTCGGTGGTTCGGTTTCCATCGAGGAGCTCGGTTCGCTCTACGATGCAGTCATCCTGGCCACGGGCGCGCCGCAGGATCGCCCGCTGGACGTCCCCGGCGCGCGGAGCGGAAATGTCTTTGGCAGCGCGGCATTCGTCGGCTGGTACAACGGCCATCCCGAGTTCGCGGGGATGGACCCCGTGCTGTCGGGCAAACATGCCGTCGTCATCGGGATGGGCAATGTCGCGCTCGACGTGGCGCGGATCCTGGCCAAGACCGAAGGCGAATTTGCCGGCTCGGACATCGTCGCCCACGCGCTCGAGGCTTTGCGCGGCAGCGCTATCGAGAAAATCACCATCCTTGGCCGGCGCGGTCCGCACCAGATCATGATGACGCCCAAGGAACTGGGCGAGTTGGGGACGCTCGACCGCGCCGCTCCGCAGGTCGATCCGGCCGACCTGCCGCCGGTTGCCGACGATGCCGTTCTCGAACCGGGGGTGCGCAAATCGGTCACGCTGCTGCGCGAATTCGCGCAGCCTGCGGCAGCCGACCGCAATGCCAAACCGGTTTCTATCGAGTTCGATTTCTTCGCCAGTCCCCGAGCCATCACCGCCACAAACGGCTGGGTAAGTGCCATAGAAGTGGAGCGGACCCGCCTCGAAACCGGGCGCGCGGTGGGTACCGGCGAAACCTATAACCTGCCGGCCGATCTGGTCGTCAGCTGTATCGGCTATCGCACCTCGGCCATAGAGAGCGTGCCGTTCGACCAGCGGGCGGGACATTTCGCCAATGACGAGGGCCGGATCCTGCCCGGCCTCTATTGCGTCGGTTGGGCCAAGCGCGGCCCCAGCGGCACGATCGGCACCAACCGGCCCGATGGATATGGGGTCATAGACACGGTCGATGAAGACATCGCCGCAAGCTCCGGCAAAGCTGGCCGCGCGGGTTTCGACGAACTGGCGCAGGAACGCGGGATCGAGATCGTCACTTTCCGCGATTGGCAGAAAATCGAGGAAGCCGAAATCGCAGCCGCGCGCGAAGGAGCGCCGCGGGAAAAGTTCGTCGATATCGAAAGCATGATCGCAGCACGCGGCGCGTGATCGTCCTTCGCTCGCACAGGTCCGACACCCCGGCCAAGCTGACCGGGGGATACCGCCCTTGCCCGCCCGGCCGCTTCGCAATCGATACCCCCCAGCACTGCTGTCCAGCCCGGACCAGGCGGATCGCAAGGACAATGACATGACTGCCGATCCCGCGCTCTTAGCGAACCCGCTTGCCAGCCAACCGCCGCGCCAGACCACGGGCGAAGGCGGCGCTTTCGGTCGAACCGGCTTTGCCTGGGCGATCTTCGAATGGGCCCGCAACCCCTATTACATCCTGATCGTGATCTACATCTTCGCGCCCTATTTTGCGCGCGACATCATCGGCGCGGACCTGCTTGCCAGCGGTGCGCTGGACGACCTGCCGCCCGGCGACGCGCTTGCCGCGGCCAATGCGCAGGGGCAGGCAACCATAGCCTCGGTGACCAAATGGGCCGGTTTCATTGCCGCCCTGACCGCGCCGGTCCTGGGTGCGGCGCTCGACCGCGGCGGGCGGCTGAAACCGATCCTCGCGCTGTTTCTCGGGGCCATCGCGGTTTGTTCGGCGCTGCTGTGGTTCGCGATGCCGGGGGGCGAAGGCCTGCCGGTTCCCGCGATCATGGCCCTGCTGGTGGTCGCCTATGTCGGCTACACCTATTCAGAAGTGACGCACAATGCGATGCTCAGCGTGTCGGGCGAACCACGCCGACTGGCAATGATATCGGGTCTCGGACTGGGTCTCGGCAACCTCGCTGCGACCTTGATCTTTCTCGCGATTGCCGTGCTCTTCGTGCTGCCCGCTGCGATCTCCTGGCCATTCGCGGCGCCGCAATTCGGAATTGACCTGACGATGTTCGAACATGCGCGGCTAGCCGGCCCGATCTGCGCGGTGTGGCTGGTGCTGTTCTCGATTCCGTTCTTCACCAGGGCACGCGACCCGGGCGTCCCCGGGGCCAGTTGGATGCGCGCCTTCCGGGAAGGCGCACGCAGCGTTGCGCGCACGTTGCGCGAGGCAGCGCGATACCGCGAATTGATGCGGTTCCTCATCGCGCGGATGTTCTACGCCGACGCGATGGCCGCGCTGCTGGCGCTCGGCGCGGTTTATGTCGCGCTCTTTCTCGGCTGGAATTTCCTCGAAATGCTCTGCTACGCGATCTTCGCCAGCGCCTGCGCATTCGGCGGCGGCATTTTCGGCGGCTGGCTCGAAGGAAAGGTCGGCGTAAAGCGCGCGCTGGCGCTGGAAATCCTCGCCATGGTGGGTGTCGGACTGCTCCAGCTGAGTATCACCCGCGAAAGCCTGTTCCTCGGCCTGGTCGACAATGTGGTGGTGTGGGACGGACTCGTCTTCCGCACCCTGTCGGACCTCGTCTATCTCGGCCTCATCAGCGTGATCGCGGTGACCGCCACCGCCAGCATTTCATCGAGCCGCACGATGCTGGTCACGCTTGCCCCGCCGGGCCGTAGCGGTGAATTCTTCGGCCTCTACGCGATTGCCGGCACCATCACCGTATGGATGGGACCGCTGCTGGTCGAACAGTTCACCCTGTGGTCGGGCGACCAGCGGATCGGCATGACTTCGATCCACCTGCTGTTCGCGATCGGCTTCCTCGTCCTGCTTGCTGTCCGCATGCCCACGCACGCCGAATAGCTCGGCGCTGGACTCATCGGTTGCAATGTGGAACCTTCCTTGGCGGAGAGAGGAGCACCAACATGCCCGCATATGATCTGATCATTCGCAACGGGACCATTGTCGATGGTACCGGACAGGACCGCTTTACCGGGGATCTCGCCGTGAAGGACGGGCTCATCGCTCAAGTGGGCCACGTCAGCGGCGACGCCGCCGAGGAAATCGATGCGGAGGGTCACCTGGTCACCCCCGGCTTCGTCGACATTCACACGCATTACGACGGACAAGCGACCTGGGACCAGGAAATGGCCCCGTCGAGCTGGCACGGCGTAACGACCGTCGTCATGGGCAATTGCGGTGTCGGTTTCGCTCCGGCGCGTCCCGACAAGCACGAATGGCTGATCGGCCTGATGGAAGGCGTGGAGGACATTCCCGGGACCGCGCTGGCGGAGGGCATGAAGTGGAACTGGGAAACCTTCCCCGAATATCTCGATGCGCTGGAAGAACTGCCCCGTACCGTCGATGTCGGCACCCATGTCCCGCACGGTTCGGTCCGCGCCTATGTTCTGGGCGATCGCGAGCGTCCCGGTGCCGTTCCGACCGCCGAAGACATTGCCGCCATGAGCCGCATCGTCGAAGACGGCGTACGCGCGGGCGCGCTGGGATTCTCCACTTCGCGTACGGTGCTCCACCGCGATATCGGCGGCGAGGTCGTCCCCGGCACCACCGCCACTGCCGAGGAGCTGGTCGAGATCGGCCGCGCAATGGGCCGTGCCGGACATGGCGTGTTCGAAATGGCCAGCGACATGATGCGCGAATGGGACGAGTTCGGCTGGATGGGCAAGATGAGCCGCGAGACCGGGCTGCCGGTCACCTTCGCGGCGCTCCAGTCGATCGCCAAGGAACTTCCGCTCGACGAGCAGATCGAGAGCATGCGCGCCGAGAACGACAATGGCGCGAACATCGTCGCGCAGATCGCGCTGCGCGGCAACGGCATCGTCATGGCGTGGCAGGGCACCGTGCATCCCTTCCGGCTCAAACCGAGCTGGAAGGAAATCGAGGACCTCCCGTGGGAAGAGCAGAAGGCCAAGCTGTTCGACCCCGAGTTCAAGGCGCGCCTGATCGCCGAACAGCACGATTTTTCCGAGGTCAACCAGGACATCATGGGCCTGATCATGGTTGTTTGCGGCGGCTGGAACATGCAGTTCGAAATGGACCCCGACTTCAATTACGAACCGACGGCCGAGGAAAGCGTGCTCGAACGCGCCAGGGCAGCGGGCATGTCGGGCGATGAATATGCCTACGAGCTGCTGTGCCGCGACGAGGGCAAGGGCTTCATCTACCTGCCGATCCTCAATTACGCCGATGGCAATCTCGATTTCCTGAAAGACCTGCAACACGCCGACGACACGGTGAATTCGCTGTCCGATGGCGGCGCGCATTGCGGGACGATCTGCGATGCCGCCTCGCCCACCTTCATGCTGCAGCACTGGGTGCGTGACCGGGCGCGCGGCACGATCGGCCTCGAAAATGCGATCAAGCGGCAATGCAACGACACGGCCCGGCTCTACGGGCTGGAGGACCGCGGCGTACTGGCGCCCGGCTATCTGGCCGATATTAACATCATCGACATGGGCCGGATCAAGCTGGGCAAGCCCTGGCTGGCCTTCGACCTGCCTGCGGGCGGCAAACGCTTGCTGCAGAAGGCCGATGGCTATGTCGCGACGATCAAGAACGGAAAGGTCACATTCCGCGAAGGCGAATGGACGGGCGAGGCGCCCGGTGGCCTGATCCGCGGCCCGCAGCGGGCCGAAATGCTGGAGGCTGCAGAATGAAAGCAATCCGTACGGGCGCGAAGCCGTCCACCCTCGATGCGCTGGAATGGGTCGATATCGACGCCGCAGCGGCGCCCGGTCCGGGCGAGATTACCGTCGATCTGAAGGCCAGTTCGCTCAACTATCACGATTACGCCGTCGTGAAAGGCATGATCCCGACCGAACCGGGTCGCATCCCCATGTCGGATGGCGCTGGCATCGTCTCGGCGGTTGGCGACGGGGTGACCGAATTCGCCGTGGGCGACCATGTGGTCAGCACCTTCTTCCCCGACTGGCTCGACGGCCGCCCGCCGTCCAGCGCATTCACCCGCGTTCCCGGTGACGGGATCGACGGCTATGCGCGCGAGGCAGTGACTGCCCCGACCCACTGGTTCACGCGCGCACCCGCCGGCTTCAGCCATGCCGAGGCTGCAACGCTGACCTGCGCCGGGCTGACCGCCTGGCGCGCATTGTTCGTCGACTACGCGGTCAAGCCGGGCGACACCGTGCTGGTCCAGGGCACGGGCGGGGTCTCGATCTTCGCCCTGCAGTTCGCGAAGGCTGCGGGCGCCACTGTCATCGCCACCTCTTCCTCCAACGAGAAGCTCGAACGGGTGCGCGAACTGGGGGCGGACCATTTGATCAATTACAAGGAAGTCGAAGCCTGGGGCCCGAAGGCGCTGGAGATAACCGGCGGGCGCGGGGTCGACTGCGTGGTCGAAATCGGCGGGGCGGGCACGCTCGACCAATCGATGCTGGCCACACGCGTTGGCGGGCATGTCGCGCTGATCGGTGTGCTGGCAGGTTTCGCCGGGCCGGTGCAGACCGCGCTGCTGTTCTCCAAGAACCTCAAGGTGCAGGGCCTCACCGTCGGCAGCCGCGGGATGCAGCAGGACATGATCGCTGCGATCGAGGCCAACGGCATCAAGCCGGTCATCAGCGATACCTTCGCGCTAGCCGACCTCGCCGATGCCTTCCGCCATCAGGAAAGCGGGAGCCACGTCGGCAAGATCGCAGTCGAGATCTAGGCGCGCGGTTACCTGCCGTAGCGGGGACCGGACACTGACCGGGTATCGCGGGGCCGGCCTCCACCGGCCCCCGGCGGCCCATCACGGTTCGATGATGATTCCCTTGGCGGGATCGACACTGCCGCCGGCCATCCTGACGAAAACGTCGCGTGCAGCAGCAAGGCCCGCATGGCGTTCAATGGTCACGCTGTCGCCGGCATCGGCAAGGAATATACGCCAGCTCTCGGCCATCTGGCGGCCCGCTTCCTGCGGCCCCAGGTCCTTGAACAGCGCGACCGCATGGTCGGGTGCGAAGAACAGCATCGGCGCCGGTCCGGGCAGGTCCCCCGCCCCGCCGCCGCGCTCCTCGATATGTGTTGCACCCACCAGGCAGGAGTACTTCAACGCGTCGCCAAGATGCGCATGGATCGCGCCCAGCAGACGGGCGTTGCCGGCAAAATCGACCGATACCGCGGGTCGGCCTGCCAGTGCCTGCACTTCGTCATAGGCCAGCACTTCGTCGTAGAGGCCGCTCTGCTTCACGAAAGCGACATTCCCCGAAGAGGTCAGGCCGATCCGCCGGATATCCGGCGAACGATGCCTGGCCGTACTGGCAAGGCCCATGGCAGTCTTGGACGATGCGCTGGTCAGGATTACCTGTTCGGCGCCGAACCAGTCCTGCGAGCGCATGAAGTATTCGATCAGGAAACCGGTCTTGAACAGCGGACCGAAGATCATCCGTTCGCCTTCGCGCGCCGGATCGTGTTCCGGGTCGGCTGCAAGCCGCGAATAGCTGTTGTAGATCGGGCTCATCGGCTGGCGATGTGCGGCCATGTCGGTAAAGCCGCTGGCGGACAGTTTTCCGGGCACGACGTCCAGATGCGTCGCCATAGGCAGGTAGCCATAGACCCGCTCGCCCACGGATATCTCGGACACATTGCTTTCGATCACGCGTGCATGGCCCCACATGGGCACGATGCCCATGCCGTCGGTGCCTGCCCCCTGCACGGGGAAGAAGTTCCAGTATCCGAAGCCGTCACCGACGACCGCATAGGTCACGTTGTTCGCCGTGACCGAGAAGCTTTCGATTTCCAGGCGCACCGCATCGTCGGCCAGCTTTCCTTGGTCGCAATCGACCAGTCGGGCCTCGCCGATTGCATTCTTGCGGACATGGACTTGCTGCATTCGCGTCTCTCCTTCGAGAGCGACGCTAACCGCAGATCTACGCCAATGCGAGCGCTTAAACCCGCATCGGCATGAGGACGTAAAGCGCGGGCGAATTCTCGTCCTTGCGGATCAGCGTCGGGGCGCCAGCATCGGCCAGATGGATTTCCACCGTGTCGGCATCGATCTGGTTGAGGATATCCTTGAGATAGCCCGCGTTAAAGCCGATTTCGAACCCGTCGGACGAATATTCCGCCGGCACTTCCTCGGTCGCGGTGCCATTGTCGGGACTGGTTACGGTCAGCGTGACCTTGTCCCGATCGAGCCCCATCTTGACCGCGCGGGTCTTCTCGGTGGCGATCGTCGCCACGCGGTCGACCCCCTCGTGGAAGCTCTTCGGGTCGAGCTTAAGGAGCTTGTCGTTACCCGTTGGAATAACGCGCGAATAATCGGGGAAGGTCCCGTCGATCAGCTTGCTGGTCAGGACCACTCCGCCCTCGCCGCCGAGCGTGAAGCGGACCTTGCTGGCCGACAGGTCGATCTGGACATTGCCGTCGAGCGACTCGTCGAGCAGCTTGCGCAGTTCGGCCACGGCTTTGCGCGGCACGATCACGTCGGGCATGCCTTCTGCCCCATCAGGCCGCGGCAGAGTGAAGCGCGCGAGCCGGTGACCGTCGGTTGCAGCCGCCCGCAGGACGGGTTCGTTGTCGTCCGACACGTGGAAAAAGATACCGTTCAGATAATACCGGGTTTCCTCGGTCGAGATCGCGAACCGCGTCCGGTCGATGAGATCGGCGAAGGTCTTGGCGGGCAGTTCGAAACTGGTCGGCAGATCGCCTTCGACGATGACCGGGAAGTCGTCGCGCGGGAGCGTCGGCAGCGAGAAGCGGCTGCGCCCCGCCTTGATCGCCATGCGGTTTTCCGCCGCTTCGAGGCTGACCTGCGAACCTTCGGGCAGCTTGCGTGCGATATCGAACAGCAGGTGCGCCGAAACGGTGATCGCCCCTGCACTGTCGACATTGGCTTCCATATGCTCGATCACCTGCAGATCGAGGTCGGTTGCCATGACCCTGAGCGAATTGTCGCCTTCGGCTTCGATCAGCACGTTGGAGAGGATCGGGATGGTATTGCGGCGCTCCACGACCGACTGGACGTGGCTGAGACAACGCAGCAGCGTCGCGCGTTCGATGGTGGCCTTCATGGTCCTACTTTCGTCCCTCTTGGGCGCCTGGCAGGCCGGAATCGCCCCACCAGCGCCGGAATACGGATAGTCACCCTAGCGGGGCGGGCATGGGGGGCAAGGCCGGACGCCGCGGCGCCGCAATTCCTTGGGGAAAAGTGGGTGAAATCAGCCCATCATCGCCATGCCGCCGTTCACGTGCAGCGTCTGGCCAGTAACATAGGCTGCCTCGTCGCTCGCAAGGTAGGCAACCGCAGCGCCGATCTCGTTGCCTTCGCCCATGCGGCCCATCGGAATACGCCCGTTGATCGCCGCTTTCTGCTCGTCGTTCAACGCGTCGGTCATCGCTGTGCGGATGAAGCCGGGGGCCACGCAGTTCACGGTGATGTTCCGGCTGGCAAGTTCCTGCGCGAGGCTTTTTGACATGCCGGTCAGGCCCGCCTTGGCGGCGACATAGTTCATCTGGCCGGGGTTGCCGGTATGCCCGACCACGCTGGTGATCGAGATGATCCGCCCGCCCTTGGCCTTCATCATCGGCCGTGCGCTGGCGCGCATCAGGCGGAAGCTCGCCTCGAGATTGATGCGGATCACCTGGTCCCACTCGTCGTCCTTCATCCGCATGGCGAGATTGTCACGGGTGATGCCGGCGTTGTTGACGAGGATGTTCATCGAACCCAGCGTGTCGACGGTGGCCGGGATCAGTTCCTCGACCTGCGTCGGATTGGAAAGGTCGCAGGTGATCTCGACATGGTCATGGCCGAATTCGTCGTTGAGCTGTTCGCGGAAGGCGCGCAGCTTGTCGCCGTTGGAGCCGGACAGCGCGAGGCGCGCACCCTGCTTCGCCAGCGCGTAGGCGATCGACGAACCGATCCCCCCGCTGGCACCGGTCACGAGCGCGGTCTTTCCTTCGAGGCTGAACATCATGCGTTCTCCTTGGCGAAGTTTTCGAGGTCTTCCATGGTGACGAGGCTGACGGTTGCGGCCTCCTTGTCGATGCGGCCCACCATCGGGGCGAGCACCTTGCCGCCCACTTCGACAAACCGTTCGATGCCTGCCTCGCGCATTGTCAGAACGCTTTCGCGCCAGCGGACGCGGCCGGTGATCTGATCGACCAGCAGCGCCTGTTCTTCGGCCGGATCGGTGACGCGTGCGGCAGTGACATTGGCGAACAGCGGCACTGCAAAGGCCTGCGGGGGCGTCGTTTCGAGCGCGTTCTTCATGCGCAGCGCAGCAGGACCCATCAGCGAACAATGGAACGGCGCCGAAACGGGCAGCTTGATGCCGCGCTTGATCCCGTGATCCTTGGCCATCTCGATCGCGCGGTCGATCGCCTCGGCGTGGCCGGAGATAACGACCTGCGTCGGATCGTTGTCATTGGCGACTTCGCAGACCTGCCCCTGGGCCGCTGCCTCGGCCAGCGCGGTGACCTTTTCGATATCGGCACCGAGCAGCGCGGCCATCGCGCCGACGCCGATCGGAACCGCATCCTGCATTGCGATGCCGCGCAGGCGCAGCAGCTTGGCCGTGTCGGTCAGCGAGAATGCCCCGGCGGCGCACAGCGCGCTGTATTCGCCGAGCGAATGGCCCGCGACGCAAGCGGCCGTGTCGGCCAGCGTCACGCCGAATTCCTTTGCGAGGACCCGGGCAGTGGCCACCGAATTGGCCATGATCGCCGGCTGCGCATTGGCAGTCATCGTCAGTTCGCTTTCGGGGCCGTCCTTCATCAGCGCGGAAAGCTTTTGCTTGAGCGCTTCGTCGACTTCCTGGAACACTTCGCGCGCATGCGCGCTGGCTTCGGCGAGATCGGCGCCCATGCCGACCTTCTGGCTGCCCTGGCCGGGAAAGATGAATGCAGTCATAAAATCTCCTCGACCGCGCGACTAGGCGCGAGCGCCCCGCGTCTCAAGTCCGAAGGGGACAATCTTGTTGGCAGCATCGTGGCCGATATCCGCCCGGCCGAGGTACGGAATGCCGCTGCGCCGGCACCAGTCCTGCGCGATGGCCACTTCGTCGGTGCCGAAGGGGCGGTCGTTGACGGGGACATCGCTGATGCGGCCCAGACGCAGGCCCGCGATTCCCTGCAGATGCTGCGTAGCATGGAACAGCAGGCGGTCGACCGCATAGAGATGCTCCGCCACTTCCTCGATCATGACGACATGACCCGACAGGTCGGGCGCGAGTTCGGTCCCCGCCAGCATCGCCAGGGTCGTCAGGTTGAAGGCCGCTGCAGGCCGTTCATCGAGATCCGGTTCCAGGCCATCGGTGCCGCCCTTGAACCAGTCCAGCGCGCGCTCGATCGCAGCGGCGCCGCCCTCGCGCCGGACGTCGCCCGCCAGCGGCCCATGCGCGACGCGCCCGATACGATGCCTGTACAGTGCGGCGAGCAGGAAGCCGGTGTCGGAATAGCCGAGATAGGACTTGTCCCGCGCTGCCGCGTTCATTTGCGCGACCGCCTGCGGGGCGATGCGGTTCGAACCATAGCCGCCCATCGCGAACCACACCGCATCGAAACCGGGATCGTTGGCGCAATCGAGCAAGGCGGCGAGCCGCACGTCGTCGCTGCCGGCGAAATGCCCGTCTTCGGCAAAGCATTGTTCGTGGAACTGCAACGATACGTCGCTGCGCCCCGCCACCAGCGCTTCGACCGCCGCGGCGCGTTCGCGCTTCAACCGCTTTCCGGGGGCGCAGATCGCAATTCTGACCATGCGCCCTGCTAGCGTGCTTGTATCGCGCGGCACAACTCAATAGCTGCACGCGCATGAGCGATATGCCCACTCCAGATGAATTGTTCGCCCGCCCCTTCTTCTTCTGCGGGATAGGCGGATCGGGAATGCTGCCGCTGGCGCAGATCCTCAAAGGTCGCGGCTGCACGGTCGAAGGATCGGACCGCAGCCACGATCAGGGCCGCACGCCCGACAAGTTCGCTGCGCTCGAACAACAGGGTTTCACGCTGCATCCGCAGGACGGCAGCGGGATCGTCTCGGCCAAGCAGATCCTCGTCGCCAGCGCTGCGGTGGAAGATACCGTACCCGATGCCAGGCGCGCCAAGGAACTGGAGTGCCTGCGGCTGACCCGCGCCGAGCTCAATTCGATCCTCTTCAACACCAGCGGTGCGGGGCTGGCGGTTGCCGGGACCAGCGGCAAGTCGACCGTCACCGGCATGCTCGGCTGGATTCTCCACGCCTGCGGACGCGAGCCGACGATCATGAACGGCGCAGTGATGAAGAACTTCGTCTCGCCCGAACGCCCCTATGCCAGCGCGGTGGTCGGCGGGCAGAGCCTCTATGTCAGCGAGGTCGACGAAAGCGACGGGTCGATCGCGCTCTATCGTCCGGCTGTCGGCGTGCTGCTCAATGTCAGTCTCGACCACAAGAGCATGGAAGAGCTGCGCCAGCTGTTTGGCGATTACCTTTCGCGCAGCCGCATTTCGGTGATCAATGCCGACGATCCCGAAGCGCTGGCGCTGCTGCCGCATGCGAAGGAAGTCGTCACCTTCGGGATCGAGCAGGAAAAGGCGCAGATCGGCGTGGTCCCCGGCTCGGTCGCGGAAGGCCCGATGCGGCAGGCCGCGCTGGTCGTCGACCGGCACGACGGCAGCGAACATCCGTTGATGTTCAACCTGCCCGGGCGGCACAATCTGGCCAACGCGCTGGCGGCAATCGCAGCGGCAGCGGCAGCGGGCATACCGGTCGCCAATGCGGTCGCCGCGCTCGCCGGTTTCGAAGGTCTCGCGCGGCGGTTCGACATCGTCGGCACCAGCCCGTCGGCCATCACCGTGATCGACGATTTCGGCCACAATCCGGAAAAATGCGCCGCCACGCTGCGCACGCTCAAAGCGCACCCGGGCCGCGTGCTCGCCTTCTTCCAGCCGCACGGCTACGGGCCCCTGCGCCAGATGGGCGAGGAGCTGGCCCAGACCTTCGCGCATGAACTGGGTGACGAGGACCGCGTTATCCTGTGCGACCCGGTCTATTTCGGCGGCAGCGTCGATCGCAGCGAAGGCAGCGAGCGGATCGTGCGGCTGATCGAGCAGGCGGGCGGCCAGGCCGAACACATTCCCGAGCGCACGGCGGTGGGCGACAGGCTCGCCGAACTCGCGCAGCCAGGGGACCGGATCGTTGTTATGGGCGCGCGCGATGACACGCTGAGCGGATTTGCACGCGACCTGTTCGACCG
>Ga0098069_100494_pt1 | contig 16624 bp, 12 predicted proteins | sample 27_taG_FD_92584 | JGI IMG/M metagenome (GOLD analysis project Ga0098069, IMG submission 92584) | Marine viral communities from Cariaco Basin, Caribbean Sea - 27_WHOI_OMZ | ecosystem: Environmental > Aquatic > Marine > Oceanic | place: Caribbean Sea: Cariaco Basin | collected 2014-11-09 | reverse complement strand
GTAAATTTTAAGCGGGTTCTATCTTATTCATTTTGCTTAAATTTCCGAAATTTAAAATAAGTGCCCTACCTTTTTAAAAGAACTTTAAGACTAAATGGATACACTGGATTATGGATTGATAGGTAATTGTAAGAGTGCTGCGTTAATATCTAAATCGGGTTCGCTGGAATGGTGTTGTTTGCCCAATTTTAATTCGGCTTCGGTCTTTGCAAAGCTGCTTGATAAGAACAAGGGAGGCCATTTCTCTTTTGAAGTGTCCCCCGATTATACCATCACTCAAAAATACCTTCGGAAAACCAATATTTTATGTACCTCTTTTACTTCGGAAGCTGCAGCTTTTGAGGTGATCGATTTTATGCCACGGTACAGGGAAGACGACGGAGATTTTTACACGCCACCAGATGTGGTGAGATATGTTCACCTTCTCAAGGGAAAACCTAAGCTGAAAGTGCATTACCAGCCCAGGCTTGATTATGCCCGGGAGGAGACCTTCACCGAGAACCATCGTTATTACCTGAAGAGCTTTACCAAAAAAGGCACTTACGACTCCCTTTATCTCTACACCAGTCTCGACCTTGATAAGGTGTTGCATGCCGAGGAAATTACGCTTGAAGACAATGCTTATTTCCTGCTGGGATATCACGAAAAACTGAGGGAACAGAACCTTGAAAGGACTTATTTGAAACTTCAGCGTACCAAGACCTACTGGATGAACTGGAGCGAGTCTACTACCAAATTCCCTCACTACAACGAAGCCATAAATCGCAGTGCGCTTGTCTTAAAGGCTATGAGCTATCAAAAAACCGGCGCTGTGCTTGCCGCTGTGACCACTTCTTTGCCCGAAACCATTGGCGAAGTGCGCAACTGGGATTACCGTTTCTGCTGGATTCGCGATGCCTCAATGGTCATAAAAGTGATGAGCAGCCTTGGCCACCGGGAATCGGCAGAGCATTTTCTGCAGTTTATCATAGACCTCATTCCCAATAAGAATGAAAAGCTGCAAATTATGTACGGCATCAATGGCGAAAAGGAGCTGACAGAACATATACTCACGCACCTTGATGGGTACGAAGGGTCAAAGCCCGTGAGAATTGGCAATGCCGCCTATATTCAGAAGCAAAACGACATCTACGGAATTTTGATGGAAGTGATCTACCAGCAATTCCTGAGATTTGAGACCAGCCTTGAGAACAGCGAAGAGCTGTGGACCATCGTGAGAGGTATTGTGCGGATTGTGGAGGAGCACTGGAAACAACCCGACAAGGGTATCTGGGAATTTAGGACCGAAGAGCGGCATTTTACCTTTTCAAAATTGCTGTGCTGGGTAGCAGTAGACCGTGCCGTGAAGATTGGGGAGATTCTTAGAAACGGGATCAATGATGAAAAATGGAAGCACCTGAGACAGGAGATCTATGACGATATATACCATCGTGGCTGGAATGAAGAGGTGCAGGCCTACACGCAGTCATACGGCTCCAAAGACCTTGATGCTTCTACCTTGTTAATGGAAGATTACGGTTTTATAAAAGCTAAAGACCCGCGGTATATAAGCACCGTAAAGGCCACAGAGAGAGAACTCAGCTATAACGGGTTGTTATTCAGGTATAAAAATAAAGATGATTTTGGGACTCCTTCTTCGTCTTTTACCATTTGTACTTTCTGGTTTATAAACAGCCTATACAAAATTGGAGAAAAGGAGAAGGCAATGAAGATGTTTGACCAATTGCTGTCTTACAGCAACCACCTCGGGTTGTTCAGTGAAGACCTTGACTTTAAAACCAAACGTCTTTTAGGGAATTTCCCGCAGGCCTATTCCCATTTGGCGCTCATTGAAACGGCAATGAATTTTTCCCAGAACATCACTTCGGAAGCGAACCTGAAGGCCCTTCTTGACGAGGAAGCTTTTCTTTGATCTCGAGACGTGTACGCGGTAGACTGTCGGGGTAATTTTCCCTGATAAACCTGAGGAGATTTTCCCTGACAAATACCCGTAGGTCCCAGGCAGTAGAAGCATCTTTGGCACTCATTAAAGCCCGTAGCTCCATGGTTTTTTCGGTGACATTGGTCACCTGGATCACGTTGACTTTCCGATCCCACAATTCGGTGGAGTTCAGTAAACGGGTGAGTTCTTCTCTCAGCTTGTCAATGGGGAGGTAGAAGTCGGTATAGATATAGACCGTTCCCAGGATATCTGAAGAATTTCGGGTCCAGTTCTGGAAAGGTTGTTCAATAAAATAGGTGGTAGGCAGTACCAGCCGCCTTTTATCCCAAATCTTTACCACCACGTAAGTGAGCTTTATTTCTTCAATGCGCCCCCATTCCCCTTCAACAATAACCACATCATCTATTCGTATGGGTTGCGCAATGGCGATCTGGATACCTGCAAAAATGGTTCCGAATACTTTTTGAGCTGAAAGGCCCAGCACAATTCCGGCAATTCCTGCCGAAGTTAGAATGCTCACCCCAATTTCTTCCACCCCGTCAAAAGTCATTAAGGCTATTCCCAGGGCGAAAAGAACAACAACAAAGATTGCAATCCTCTCAATGATATTAAATTGTGTATAGAATTTACGGGCGCGTAAGTTGTTTGCCGTGTTGACATCAAACTGCTTTAAAAACTGGTTTTTGGCTATTCTTATTGCCACTACAATAAACCAGGTAAAACTGAAGATTAGCAGGATAGACCTTATTTGCTGAAAAAGGTCTACCTGGCTTTCATTGGTGATGATTTCGCGGTTAATGAGCCCCGCCTGGATTGCCACTGCAATAAAAAGTACAATTATGGGCACTTTTAACCTACTCGCAATATTATGTGGTAAAATATTTCCGGGATCCTTTCCGAGTTTTTTCAGAAGAAAATGTACCAGAAAGTAAATAACGATTAAAGCAAGTAAGAAGAAGAGGATGTGTCTCGTGCTGTCTCCCATAGTTTTTTCTTTCCTTTCAAGCTATAAAATGGACGGGGAATAAGCTGTTAAAAAAATACCAAAAGAAAAAGGCCGCCCTGGGCGACCTTCATCAGATTTAATTGATGCAAATTTTAAGTTAGAAAGGATACTTGTTTTCTGAAATTACTTTTTCGGCAATAGTCTTGCGCAACTCTACCACGTTTGGCTGGTTTTCATACTTTGTAAACCTCTTAAGCCCCATCAACATCATTCTTTGTTCATCACCTTCGGCAAAAGAAACGATTCCTTCCTTGGCTTTTTGAGTAATAATGTCAACAGCGTGGTACAGGTACAATTTTGCCATTGCAATTTGCTCTTTTTGAGTATCGGCACCAAAACGCTTCACGTTTTTCTCTGTTCGTAAAATGGTAGATTCTGCCATATATATCTCTATAAGGATATCTGCAGAAGCTAAAAGCAATTGCTGGTGGTCTTCAAGCTGTGGCCCAAATTTTTGAACTGCACTACCGGCAACCATCAGGAATACCTTTTTCAGCTTTTTGACCATTTCTTTTTCTTCAGCAAAAAGTTCAGAAAAATCGGGTTTGTCAAAAGATGGGATCCCTGTAAGTTCTTCCCCCACTTTGGTAGCAGGGCCCAGCAGGTCTACATGGCCTTTCATGGCTTTTTTAACAAGCATCCCTACGCAAAGCATACGGTTGATTTCGTTAGTTCCTTCGTAGATCCTGGTGATACGGGCATCCCTCCATGCAGATTCCATAGGTGCATCGGCAGAGAAGCCCATTCCTCCAAAGATCTGTATACCTTCATCTGTACAATTCTGAAGATCTTCGGAAGCTGCAACCTTCAAAATGGAACATTCAATGGCATATTCTTCCACGCCTTTTAATTCGGCTTCCTGGTGGGAATTACCTTCGGCCTGACGTATAGAAATCCTGTCTTCAATATCTTTTGCAGCACGGTATGAAGCCGACTCTCCTGCGTAGGCTGAAGTTGCCATCTCTGCAAGTTTAGACTGTATGGCACCAAACTGGGAGATAGGAGTTTTGAACTGCACCCTGTCGTTAGCATATTTAACAGCTGCGTCTATAGACCTTCTCTGGGCGTCAAGACAGGCTCCTGCAAGTTTAATACGGCCCACGTTAAGGGCGTTCATGGCAATTTTGAACCCGTTTCCTCTTTCTGAAAGCATGTTTTCTACCGGCACCTTGGTCTCATTGAAGAATACCTGGCGGGTAGAGGAGGAGTGGATCCCGAGTTTCTTTTCCTCTTCCCCAAGAGAGATGCCGTTAGGGTTCTCACGGTCGTATTCTACAATGAATCCGGTGATGTTCTTGTCGTCTTCGATACGGGCAAAAACGATCATCATGTCACAGAACCCTGCGTTGGAGATCCACATTTTCTGACCTGTGATGCTGTAGTATTTTCCGTCTTCAGAAAGAACGGCTTTTGTTTTTCCCGAATTGGCATCACTACCAGCTCCCGGTTCTGTCAAAGCATAGGCGCCAAACCATTCTCCTGTAGCGAGCTTCGGAAGGTATTTTTTCTTTTGTTCTTCGTTTCCGTAGAGGGTAATGGGCAGTGTCCCAATTCCTGAGTGGGCCCCAAAAGCAGTGGAAAAAGATCCCGTAGCTCCCGAAATATAATCAACTACCAGCATGGTAGTGACAAATCCCATACCCAGGCCGTCGTATTCTTCAGGCACCGAAACTCCCAAAAAGCCCATTTCGCCGGCCTTTTCCATCAGCTCTTTTGTGAGCTCGTAATTTTTCTTTTCAAATTCTTCCCTTTTGGGCATTACTTCACGATTCACGAATTCCTGTACGCTCTCGCGCATCATTTTCTGCTCATCAGAAAAATCTTCGGGCGTGAAAACACTTTCTGCACTGGTTTCCTTTACCAGGAACTGCCCCCCTCGAAGAAGGTCTTTTTTGTTGCTATCTGTTTGTGTGCTCATTTTACTATAATATTATTATTTAAAATTTATGTACTGAGTCAAGAACCAAGAATCAAGAGTCAGGACTTTTTATCCAGACCATCAATAAAACCGGATATCATTTTTTGAAGCTCCTGTATTTTTGTTTCCAGTTGTCGAAATTGATGCTCATTAATATACTTCTCGTTATAAGCAACTATTAACTGCGTTTCCCATTCAAAAGCAGAACCCAACCTACTGTCCGAAAATTGAGAAAAATGTTTATCTGTTTTTTTACTTGTTCCTTCTGCAATGTTAGAAGGAATTGAAACTGCACATCTTATAAGTTGAGTAACAAGGTTATATTTTTCTATGTCGGGAAATGTTTTCACCATTTTATATGTAATCTGGACCAGGTTCATTCCCTCTTGCCAAATCTTCATCCTTTTAAAATTGTGCCTGCTCATATTTCTCTTGCCTCTTGCCTCTTGCCTCTTGTTTCTTTTTAAGAAAGAAACTCAAAGACTCCCGCGGCTCCCTGTCCTGTACCTACGCACATGGTTACCATTCCGTATTTGTTTTTAAGGTCACGTTTGCGCATTTCATCAAACAGCTGTACCGAAAGCTTGGCCCCAGTACAACCCAGTGGGTGGCCCATAGAAATAGCTCCCCCATTAGGGTTCATGCGGTCCATATCCAGTCCGAGTTCACGAATTACTGCTAAAGACTGAGATGCAAAGGCTTCATTAAGCTCGATCAACTCCAGGTCATTCAGCTGAATTCCTGCCTGTTTTGCGGCTTTTGGAATAGCGTGTACTGGTCCTATCCCCATAATTCTGGGTTCAACACCTACTGCGGCGTAGCTCACCAGTCGGGCGACAGGTTCAAGGTTAAGTTCCTTCACCATTTCTTCACTCATTACCATGACAAAAGCGGCACCATCACTCATTTGGGAAGAATTACCGGCTGTAACGCTTCCGCCTTCGGTAAAGACCGGGCGCAGCTTGCCTAAAACTTCCAGGGAAGTATCGGCTCGTGGTCCTTCATCTTTGTTTACGGTATAAGATCGGGTTTGTTTTTTGCCGTTTTCATCAACATAAGTTTGATCTACTGTAATAGGCACGATCTGGTCCTGAAAGCGGTCTTCTTTTTGGGCTTTTAGAGACTTTTGATGAGAGTTGAATGCAAATTCATCCTGGTCTTCCCTTGAAACCTTGTATTTTTGAGCAACTGCTTCCGCAGTTAATCCCATTCCCCAGTAGTAATCTTCTTTTCCGGCTTTTGCCAGTTTGTAATCTGGTACAGGTTTATACCCTCCCATAGGGATATAGCTCATGCTTTCGGCTCCCCCGGCAATGATGCAGTTGGCCATCCCACTTTGTATTTTGGCAGTGGCTATGGCAATGGTTTCAAGGCCTGAGGCGCAATAGCGGTTTACGGTCATTCCCGGCACGTCTTCAGTGTTCAACCCCATAAGAGAGATAAACCTACCAACGTTAAGTCCCTGTTCGGCTTCGGGCATGGCATTTCCCACTATCACGTCATCGATGCGTTTTTTATCAAATTCTGGCAGCTTATCCATCATAAACTGGATAGTTTCTGCCGCTAACTCATCTGGCCTTTTAAATCGGAATACCCCCCGTGGTGCTTTTCCCACTGCAGTTCGGTATCCTTTTACGATGTAAGCTGTTCTATTCATTGTATATTGTATTTTGTATAATGTATAATGTCTTTTTGTAGTAGTTACAATGTAGATTGCAGTTTAATAATCATGTTCTGAATATGATGAACTTCTTTTTCGAAGTATTCAAAATCCTGCTCCTGGATGAAATTAAGGTTTCTGCAAATAATCAACTGAGTTTCAAATTCAAATGCCGATCCTAAGGCCAGTCCGAGAAAATTGGCAAAGTCCTTATTGGTTTTGCGCCCACAACCTTCAGCAATGTTAGAAGGAATGGAGACTGCAGATCTTCTTATTTGTGAAGTAAGACCATATAATTCCTCTTTTGGAAAAGCAGCACTTTTTAGGTAGGTTTCCGTAACAAGGTCAATTGCTTTGTGCCAAACCTTTAACTCCTTAAAGTAATTCATAATCACAACAGTTTTACAGTATACAATCTACATTATACACTATACGATTAGTTTCTCAATGGTTTCCCCTTCTGCAACATGTGCTGCAACCTTTCCAGGGTTTTTCTTTCTCCTGTTAAGGAAAGGAATGCTTCTCTTTCCAAATCGAGCAGGTATTGTTCGCTCACGTAAGAGTTTTCAGATAAATCGCCCCCGGCCATCACATAGGCGAGTTTGTTGGCGATCTTTTTGTCATGTTCGCTTATGTATTTACCGGCGAACATTTGATCTGTCCCTACATAAAAAGCACCAAGAGCTTGTTTTCCCAGTACTTTAATATCAGTTCTCTTCACAGGTTTGGTGTAGCCGTTTTCAGCCATGAGCAGCGCGTGTTTTTTAGCAATTGCCAGCTGGCGATCGGGATTTACCACTACGATATCTTTTCCTTTCTGAAGTATATTCAGGTCGTAAGCCTCGTAAGCTGAGGTTGAAACCTTTGCCATACCAATAGTGAGGAAATGTTCCCTAAGTCGGTTCAACTCCACATCATCTTTCTGGAAAGTATCGGCAGCACGCAGGGTCATTTCCTTGGAGCCTCCACCGCCGGGAATTACCCCAACTCCAAATTCTACAAGTCCTATGTAAGTCTCGGCTGCAGCGACAACTTTATCTGCGTGTAATGAAAGTTCACATCCACCACCCAAAGTCATAGCGTGTGGTGCTGCAACTGTTGGAATAGAGGAGTAGCGCATTCTCATCATGGTGTCCTGGAAATACTTTATAGCCATATTTAGCTCATCATATTCCTGCTCAACAGCCATCATAAAAATCATTCCTATGTTGGCGCCTACCGAGAAGTTTTTCCCGGTGTTGGCCACCACCAGTCCCTGGTATTCTTTTTCAGCAAGATCAATGGCTTTATTGAGTCCGTCGAGAACATCTCCGCCAATAGAATTCATCTTACTGCGGAATTCCACATTCAGGATCCCATCACCAAGATCTTCAACTACAACTCCGCTGTTGCTAAAGACTTTTTTAGACTCCCTGATGTTATCCAGAATGATAAATGCATCCTGCCCCGGAATCTTTTTGTACTCCTTAGCCGGAATATCGTAATACCAGGTATTGCCGTCTTTAACGGTATAGAAGCCTTTATTTTCTTTTTCAAGCATTTCGTTCACCCAGGCTGCAGGCTCTTTACCTTCAGCTTTCATGATCTCGATACCTTTTTCAACACCAATGGCGTCCCAAATCTCAAACGGCCCATGTTCCCAGCCATATCCGGCTTTCATGGCGTCATCTATTTTGTAGAGTTCATCGGTAATTTCAGGAATTCTCTTGGAGGCATAGGCGAAAATAGCAGCGAAATTCTTTCGGTAGAAGTCCCCGGCCTTATCTTTACCGTCAACAAGTACTTTAAACCTTTCCGATACCTTATCAATCGTTTTCGTTAATTCAAGAGTAGCAAAATTTGCCTTTTTTTGCGCCCGGTACTCAAGAGTATTAAGGTCAAGTGACTGGATTTCACTTGAACCATCGTCTTTTTTAATTTTTTTGTAGAAACCCTGTCCGCTTTTGCTTCCAAACCATTCATTCTCGACCATGGTGTTAATATAATCGGGCATGGCAAAGAGGTCGTGTTCTTCATCTGTAGGCACTCCTTTGTGAAGGCCTTCAGCAACATGCTTTAGGGTGTCAAGCCCCACAAGATCTACAGTTCTAAAAGTGGCAGATTTTTGCCTTCCTATAACTGGACCTGTAAGTTTGTCAACTTCTTCAATAGTAAGGTCTAGCTCTTTCACCATATGGAAAAGGCTCATGATACTGTAAGTGCCAATCCTGTTACCAATAAAGGCCGGAGTGTCTTTTGCGACTACAGAAGTTTTACCAAGGAATTTCTCACCGTATTCATTAAGGAATTCCAGTACTTCTTCGGAAGTGTCTGGCCCCGGAATAATTTCAAACAGTCTCAAATATCGCGGCGGATTAAAGAAGTGGGTTCCGCAGAAGTGTTTCTGAAAATCTTCACTTCGGCCCTCATTCATTTGTTGAATAGGTATCCCTGAAGTATTGGAGGTGATCAATGTTCCCGGTTTGCGGTGTTTTTCAAGATTGTCAAAAACCTGCTTTTTAATATCCAGGCGCTCCACAACAACCTCCATGATCCAGTCAACTTCAGATACTTTTGAGATATCATCTTCCAGGTTTCCGGTTTTAATACGATTGGCAAAGTCTTTATGATAAATAGGAGAGGGCTTGGATTTTAAAGCATCCTGCAGCGCCGTGTTTACAATACGGTTCCTCACCTGTTTGTCTTCCAGGCTAAGACCCTGTTTTTTTTCTTTTTCGGTCAGTTCCCGGGGAACAATATCCAGTAGTAGCACCTCTACGCCAATGTTGGCGAAATGGCAGGCAATACCACTTCCCATTATCCCCGAACCTATAACTGCAACTTTGTTGATTCGTCTTTTCATGTTGTTATTTATTTTGATAATCGCCTGAACGATTTTTTATGATTCATTGTAAATTTTACGCGTGGCAATAAGATCCATGATTTTTGAAGCTACCTCAATAAACTTATCGAGATCTTCTTGAGGGATTTCATTTCTTACCGCCTGGTCAAAAGTAAGTACCACTTTCTTAGAATAATCGCGCATCTCTTTTCCAAAATCGGTGAGGTAAATTAATACACTACGCCCGTCTACCGGATTTTTCTTCCGCTTTATGAGACCTTTGTCCTCCATGGTTCTAAGGGTTCGCGATAAACTGGTGGCTTCCATTCCCATTTTTGGGCCCAGGGAGGTAGAAGGGGTGCCCTCCTCGGGATCTATACTCAAAAGAGCAAAGCCTGTAGCCATTGTACTTCCTTCTTTTCCGGCCTCTTCATTGTACATTTTGGCAATAGCAATCCAGGTCGCGCGAAGGACGTAATCAATGGTTTTTTCTTTCATACAATTTCAAAGTTAAGAAAATTTTATTATGCACGCATAGCAAATGAAAGAAAATTATTCAGGTAGTTAATCACGGGTCTTAAATTTATTAGAAAAATGCAATAAAAGAGCCGCTATTAGCCATGTTTAACAGCAATTTTAATAGTTGTTGTGTAATGCTAATTAGATGATTCCATTCGTTTGCTCAAGTGAAACCAAAAATCGTGAAGAAAAAGTTTTATAGCAGCATCATTTTTTTCTTCCAGCAAGGCTGGTAGTTGTTTTTTCTCCAGGGCAAAATCGATGAGCAATGCGGCTTCTGCACTGGTCAATTCCATAGTCCCCAGGAGGTAAGGGTTGTATCGGGTCTCAAAAATGCCATTTTCGCTGTTCTTTTTCGCTCCTTATATTCAGGGGGGGATTTCCGTGAAAAATTAAAGGCTTCTTTTGTCTTTGCTGAAGAATAAGCTGCCGGTGGAATTTTTATCTTTGTAGGAACAAAAGAAACACAAATGCTTAATTACCCTATAAAATTCGAACCCATCCTGAAAGAAAAGATCTGGGGTGGAAACAAGTTAAAGAACATATTAAATAAAAACAGCAGCAGGGAAGATCTTGGTGAAAGCTGGGAAATTTCGGGTGTGAAAGGTGATATTTCTGTAGTGCAAAATGGTGCTCTAAAAGGGCAGACGCTAAATGCCCTTTTAGAGAAGTATAAAGATGGGCTTTTAGGTAAGAAAAACTTTAAGAAGTTTGGAGCTGAATTTCCCCTGTTGATCAAGTTTATTGATGCCAAGACAGAGCTTTCGGTGCAACTTCATCCGCATGACGATATCGCCAAAAAACGCCATGATTCCTTCGGAAAAACTGAAATGTGGTACATTATGCAGGCCGATGAAGGTGCAGAGATCAACGTGGGCTTCAAAAAGAGCATTTCCAAAGAAGAATATCTGGAGCATCTTAGCTCTGGTAAGATCACAGAATTGCTGAACTTTGAAAAAGTGCAAAAAGGCGATTCATTTTTTATCAACACCGGGAAGGTTCACGCCATTGGTGCGGGGGTACTTCTGGCTGAAATTCAGCAAACTTCGGATATAACCTACAGGATTTATGACTGGGACAGGGTAGATGCCGAAGGGAATTCCCGAGAACTGCACACCGATCTTGCACTTGATGCAATAGATTTTGAGAGAAAAGATGATTTTAAAAGAGGTTATGAGCGGGTTGAAAATCAATCGACCAACATTGCAAGTTGTGAATACTTTACTACCAATTTTCTTCCGGTGAAGGGGAGAGTGGCAAAAGATTATTCTCAGCTCGATTCATTTGTGATTTACATGTGTGTAAGTGGCGAAGCTGAAGTAAGTGTGGATGATAATTCAGAAAAAATAGTTCAGGGGCAAACCCTGCTTATTCCGGCTGAAAATAATGAGGTGCAAATAACTTCAGAAGACGCAGAGCTGCTCGAGGTTTTTGTGGAATAACATCTACGGCGATGGAGAAATAAAATCAGAATAAGGGAATGGCTGAAAATTCAATAGTATAGAGATTAAATTAGGTTGATTTCGAATAGTTGCCCACACTCCTGCCATTTCCAGGAGATGTGGGCAGATCTAAATTTAAGTTTTATTCTGAAAATTACCAGATTAGGTATTTACTTTATTTTTTTGATAGAATCATGTTTTTAAAAGCAGATCCAAAAATCAAGTAACTGGTGTTTCCGCCAATGGTTCCCTCATTTTGTCCCCATAGAAATGGCCAGTCGTCGTAATTTTCAAAGTGGTCGGGTTTTCTGAATAATATTCCGGGAGCAACATTACCGGGAATAAATGAAAAATCGGCCCGGTTATTTCCGTAGAAGACTTCTTTTGGGCGGGCTGCGCCAAGCGTTGCCACCAGTGAATAATTGTGATAGGGATGCTTTCCAAACAGCCAGTCGGTAGTTTTGAAGGCATGACTTGAGTCAATAATATCGGGGAAATGTTTATTGGCAAAGCTAATTGTGGTGCCAAAGTTTACGATAATGCCACTTCCTGCCCAATTGCCGAGGCCAATAGGTACTCCATAAGGGTTAATGTTTTCGAGCTCGTTGATGTAGTCTTTATATTTCACCACATAGGGGCGCAGCTTTTCTTTGTAGGATGCATCCATATGCGGTATTCCATGTAGGGCGGTTAATATTACAAAACTCACGTTACGATCAAGGGCAGGCCATAAAAGTTCTTCAAATCTTTCGACATACTGTTTTTCACCTGTAGAGATGTAGAGTTGGAGGTTTGTGGAGATATCTGCTACAGATGCCCATTCTCTACTTGTGCTATCCTGTGGCTGTTTAGCCAGTAAATCTGTTGCCTCTTTTAAAAGTCTTTTGGATTGGAAAAGTGCTCTTTCAGAAAGATCGTCATTATATCCTTTAAGCGCCCGGCTTGCTGCAGCAAACATAGTTGCAGCTCTAAGATCCAGACTGGGGTTACGGCTGGTAAAGGCCCACATGTCATCTTTAACACCGCTCGATTGGCCGTCAGCAGCTACTTCGTACGGGCCAAGATCAGCATTATAGGGAAGTCCATCGGTTAGAGAAGCTGCGTCACCCAGGTGGTGGTAATTATAGAGTACAGAATTAGAAAGCGTTTGTGCCATATGGCCAATGATCTCAGCCTGGGCGACCAGGTTCAAAGTTCCATGTTCTATAAACTGTAGAATATCAGGAGTGCCATCAGGGCGATGCAGAACAACATGCCGCGCTTCCTGATCAACAAAAGTCTGATCGCGTAAGGGTTTAAAGTATTCCCAGGTCTGTACGAAATTCTCCACTACACTAATGTTTGAATGTGTCTCAATATCAAAATCACCAGCGTCAAAAAAGCCACCTACATTTAATCCGGGGATTAATTCCAGTCCTTCGTATTTTGTATCTGTGGTCGGTCCCTGATCATGAAGGTCAAAATGATCGGTATTTGGGGGTGCTTGCAGGTAACCGTCTTTAAATGGTTCTCCATGCCAAACCCTATAGCCCTCCTTTACAAACATGTGGTTCATATGAATCGGAATCCATATATCGCTAGTGGCATCAGTGATTTTATCATAGACGCTATTGTTTATGATAAAATTGTTGGTTTTGAAATTGCCGTATTGTATATAATATATTCCGGGAGAATCAACCTTTGAAAAGTCAAATTTGACGTAGTGGTATTTATAATAATCACCCCAGGATTCTATTTTGCCGCTAAATACTTCAGTAGCCTTACCGTCTTCTCCTATTTTATATATGGAAGCTTTTTCAAGAGGTTCGTCTTTCTTGTCGAGCTCTATCACAGCGACCTTCTCTTGCGCAGGAAGATATCCTACCTGAGAAAATCCTATATTAGGTTCTCTTACCCAGCCTTCAATTGCATTTGGTTCAACAGTCCAGGTTAAAACTTTTCCTGTTTTTCCTTCAGGAAGAAGGCTGCGCACTACAAACCATCCGTTTTGAGCAAGCACACGCCCGTCAAAAAGCATTAAATCGGCATTATGGGATTGAATTTTCACCATACGTGAAGGTTCTTCGGGTGCTATTAGAAGGGTGCGCCCTGTTTCTAGAGGCAGTGGCTCAATATATTCCCCCGTTCCTCTATCATCGTAAGTTTTATAACCTTTAAATTGTTTCAGCTTTTCACTATGAGGTGTTGTTGTGCTGTTACCTACTACATATCTGGGAAATCGATTGATTCGTCCATCCATTAAGTAAGTTTTGGACCAATACTGAGAAGGAAGGAATTCAAGGTTGAAACCGGCTTTTCCTTCGAGTTCTTCGGGAACAGGCTTATCGAGATATACAGAGATTTCCACTCCTTTTCCTTTAGCAGAAACAACTACTCTAGATTCAAAATTGTAATCTTCATAGCGCAATACAGACTCTACACTTTGGGATTCACGATTTAACTTTCGGGTGGGTATTGCCGGAACCAGATCCCACTGTTCAGGAGTATTTGATAATCTTACAGCACCACCCTGAGCTGTTCTTACCCCGTGATGAATCAATTCTATGCCTGCAGTTTTTTCATCATTGAAGCCTCCTGTGAATAAATTATTGTACACTAATATATTCACTCCCTGTGTTTCAAAGTATTCGAGCTCGTTGAGCTTTAATTCCTGGCTATTAACATTAATAAACCTTCCAAATACTAGTAGTAGCACTAACAAAATTTTGATTCTATTCATCCTGACAATATAAATTACATAAATACACAACGTGAAGTGTAAATATAACACATTTAACTTCACGTTCGTAAAATATTCAGAATTATAGATTTATGGCTGCTTTAATAAGGCCCTGTAAATTAAAGATGATATAAAATTCCGGCTACTAAAACAGACTGGCAGGAGGTATGGAATGAGAGAAATTTGGTTTCAAAAGTGAAGCCCGGAGATACGGCTCCTAAGCTTAAAAAAACTCTTGCCTGGTTATAATTATAATAAGTAATTGTAACAAGGAAAAATATAGGGTATACTATAATTTGAAGGAAAAACCTTCTTCCACTTTTGCATTGTATTTTTTTGCATCAAACTTATATAGGAAAGAACCTTTCCGTGAAGAAACCATATCTTTTTCTTTTAATTTCACCAGAATATCCAAAGATTTGATTTTATTAATAAAATTCCTTTTATCTAATTTTTCATTTAAGATTGTCTCGTACAATTTCTGTAGTTGACGCATAGTAAATTTTTCAGGAAGCAATTCAAAACCAATAGGGTTTGTTGAAGTTCTGTAACGTAGCCTGGCAATGGCTTTTTGAACCATTCGATCATGGTCAAAAATCAAACTGGGATAGTCAGATATTTTAAACCATTTTGCGGAATATTTTTCTGTTAACTCTTGTCTGTGCTCGGCAATATTGATGAGTGCATAGTAAGCGACGGACAATGTTCTTTCTGCAGGATCACGATTTACTTTACTAAAATTGTAAAGCTGCTCCATATAGACATTATTAATTCCGGTAAGATGATGAAGGATTCTGTTAGCAGCCTGGTCGAGATCTTCGTCTTTTTTCAAAAATCCTCCCATAAGGGACCATTTACCTTTTTCAGGTTCAAAATCCCTCTTGATCAGAAGGATTTGTAAATCTTCTTCATCAAAACCAAAAATTATACAATCTACAGCCAGCAAGACTTTATCTTCAAAACTGTAATCGTGAATCATAGTTTGTATTTAAGAAGCAATATTAAAAAACTTATTTAACATACTCTATCATATTTACATTTTAATAATATAATCATCACTCTAAATCTTCATGTACTAGTTATTTAAAGGTAGTTAAAATTGTGTGAAAATAAATTTGGAAAATCTAAAAATCTTTATGACTTTTACTAAGTGTAAAATTCACACTAATAAATCGAGGTTAATTCTAAACTATAATTCAATCGTTTTCGCGCCCTTGTTTTGTAGCAGAAGCTTCTAAAGACTCATATTAAAACATAAATTAACACTTTGCCAATATGACTTTACATCTATTTAAATTTTCATATCTGATAAGATATATTTTCTTGGGGATATTTTTAAAGTTTTTCTTTTCTGGCTCCCTATTCGCGGCCAATGGAGCTGATAGTTTTGGTGTTGAATTGGAGAATCAGGTTCAGCAACAGAATATTGTAACAGGAACGGTAACCTCGTCTATAGATGGTTTTGGTCTTCCTGGAGCTAATGTTTTTGAAAAAGGATTTCCTGAAAGAGGTACTGCTACAGACTTTGAGGGGAATTATTCTATTGAGGTATCTTCTGCAGACGCTGTTCTTGTTTTTAGTTATATAGGGTTTGGAACTGTAGAAAAATCAGTGGCAGGGCAATCTGTCGTTAATGTGATGCTTGAGCCAGATCAAGATGCGCTGGAAGAAGTTGTAATTGTGGGTTACGGTACACAAAGAAAAGAAACTGTAGTGGGGGCTGTAACTCAGACTACAGGTGAAGTTTTGGAGCGTACCGGAGGGGTGTCTGACGTGGGTTCTGCACTAACCGGTGCCTTGCCTGGGCTCATAACATCGGCCAGTACAGGATTGCCAGGAGGGGAAGCACCGCAAATTGTCATTAGGGGGCAGAATAGCTGGAATGGCACCTCCCCCTTAATTCTTGTAGATGGAGTGGAGCGCCCTGAATTCTTTAATAATATGTCAATTAGCTCGATAGCATCTATGTCGGTCCTAAAAGATGCATCGGCTACAGCGGTATTTGGTTCCAGAGGAGCTAATGGGGTTATTATTGTTACTACAAAAAGAGGACTTTCAGGAAAGGCAGAGATTACTGCCAATTTTAATTCTACGATGAAAGTAGTTTCAAAATTACCTGGAACTTATAATGCTTATGATGCGATAGGTGTAAGGAATAGGGCTATAGAGTATGAGCTTTCAACAAACCCTGCCAGTTGGGGTCAAATAGTTCCTGAAGAAATAAGGGATAAATACCGAAATCCGGCAGACCTGGCAGAGCGTGAGCGTTATCCCGATGTTGACTGGCAAAAAGTTTTGTTTAAAGATTATGCAATGTCATACAACGCCAACGTAAATATTCGTGGAGGTACAGACTTTGTAAAATACTTCGCCACTCTTGATTTTCAGAATGAGGGCGATTTATTCAGGGACTTCGAAAACAGTAGAGGGTATGATCCTGGGTATGAGTATAACCGACTTAACTTTCGAAGTAATTGACACTATCCCGTAAAGTGTGTAAGTTTTAAATAAAGGGGTTTGACTTTTTATCTAAAGTTGAACCCTTTCTTCGTATATAGTCAAGAACTGATTGAGGACGATTCCCCAGTTTCTAATAG
>Ga0098069_100490_pt1 | contig 16822 bp, 22 predicted proteins | sample 27_taG_FD_92584 | JGI IMG/M metagenome (GOLD analysis project Ga0098069, IMG submission 92584) | Marine viral communities from Cariaco Basin, Caribbean Sea - 27_WHOI_OMZ | ecosystem: Environmental > Aquatic > Marine > Oceanic | place: Caribbean Sea: Cariaco Basin | collected 2014-11-09 | reverse complement strand
GGGTCAGACTTTAAAAAGTCCAACCCCTGTTATTTTAACTTTACACACTTTGCGGGATAGTGTCTTTTTTAGCTTAAAAAGTTCTAGCCAAAAAGAATCGCTCATATTTTTCAGGTTATCAGCATGAAGAAATGATGTTGTTAAGTAAATCCCTTCTAAATCAGTTGCTAAATAATAAGTGCCGCCAGTCTTTTTTGATTCAATTATTAATGATGGTCCATATAAATTCACGTACATTTTACTTGTATCAAAGTCATCTTTAAAATTTCCATATTCTATAGCCAAATCAGCAATTTCCCCAAGTATGCCAGAAGTTTCGTAAGTCAAATTTGTTAACTCTTCCTCACTTTGGTTCTCCATATCAAATAAAGAGTTCCTTTGCCGGTTCAAAACTTCAATCCAGCGGTCGAAATTCTTAAAATCACCTTTAATTATATTATTTAATCGATTATTCATTGAATATTAAATTGGTTAGGAGTAATTAATATTAGTGCGTTAATAAACTTAACATCCTGTCATTTACTGACTCAAGTTGGTTGGATTGAATGCGAATACCAAATATGCTCCGTTTACCGTTATTATAATTCCTAATAATATGGGACATTAAGTTCATCTTTTAGAGAAAGAATTTCATCTTCTATTTCTCGAATTTCTTTTCTAAGAATATTGATATTTTCCTTACGTTTATCGCATTCTTCTTCTAAGGTTGCAATTTTTTCAAGTTTAGAATTGTGATTATCAATTAAAAATTTATTCCTCTCAATTTCCTCAAATAAATATTGCTGATAACCCTCTACATAGCTACCATATTCATCCTCGGACAAATATTCCCACTTTTTACTTTTTTTTGAAATAAGATATTTCTTCAATGTCTCAAATGAAAAATTGAAATAAAAATTATCAAGGAAATCTACGAGGTCTATAGACAAAGTAGGCTTTTTGATTCGTGATAATTTTTTCTTCTTATCATCATCTATAGAGTTCGAAAAGAATGGTTCAATAAAATACTCTTTATCACCAACGGTCGCTACAATGTCAATTCTAACCTTCCCCAGCTCGGTATTATACTCCTTTTCGGTTTCTATTCCTTCTATTGCTAAATTTTTACTATCAGTTAGATTTGCTGTATCCGTCCGAGCCAGTGTTTTTAGAAGTTATGGATTCTGGTCATTTCTAGTAGAGATATATTCCCCATCATTCCCTTCCTTATCTATCCCTGCCATCTATAAAACTCTACTGGGTTTCAAAGCTCTGAATAAAGCTAAGAATACCTAAAAGGATTATTCCTTTGTTCTCCCGATCCATATTGATTAGTACTGGTCTGTTATTATATCTGAAGAGCACAGCTGTCCACAAGGATTTAGATTGGAGATTCTGCAATGTATCTGTATAAATCTTTTCTCTGGATTCTTCGGGTTCTCCTTCACTATAATCAAGCATATGCTTATTACCCCTTTGAAGCTTTTCGAACTGGGCCTGGGTCACTTTCCTTTTGGGAAGATTTTCGTTTGATCCAAAATACTCCCATATTAAAAAATAAATTTTCATTATTTCTTCCAACTCCTGCGGGGAAACATCTGCTCTGTAACCTAGAAGAACGGTTAGGAAGAAAGGTTGATGTTTAAATATTTCCTCACAAATCCTATTTACATACTGCGCATCTAAAGTGTCTATTTTTCTGATCAGACCGGCTAATTCAGAAGTTTCACTATTGTCCTTTTCATTATAAGTCACTTTCTTCATAATTATATTTTAGTATAGGATTCTTGTGGTATCTCTCAAGGGAAGCTTGCTAAGCTTTTTGATAGCCGGGCAATAACTCCTCCAGTTTTTGGATGCTATGATTAGGTATTCTTTGCAGAGTATCCTCTAACCACTGTTGGGGATTCACACCCTGCATTTTACAACTCCCAAAGAAGGAATATAACATAGCCGCATTTTGCGCAGCCTTGTGAGAGCCTGCAAACAAGAAATTTTTTCGGCCGAGAGCCAATGGACGAATAGCATTCTCAATAAGGTTGTTATCCAATTCGATCCTGCCATCTTCAAAGATCACCTCGAACTTAGGATATTGATTTATAAAATACGTCATGGCTTTCCCCATCGCACTTTTAGGTAACACCTTAAACTGTTCTTCCTGGATCCAGGTTTTGATCTGTTGCAGTAGCGGCAGCACCTTTTGTAATCTTAGTTCCTTTCGCATCTCTGCATCCCCGGCTGCTGCTTCTTTGATCGCTCGTTCCTCCCTATAAATTTCACTAAATATCGCTAGTGCTTTTTCTGCCCTTGCTTGATCCTGGTCCCGGGCATCCACAAATTTTCGCCTGGCATGCACCAGGCAACCGGCCATAGTAATATCCGGATCTAACCCGATTTTATCATATACCGTGTAACCATCGCATTGAACGTACCCTTTATACCCATCAAGGAGTTCCTTGGGACCATGTTGCCCGCGTCCTTTGCGGTAATTAAAGAGCACCAGTTTTTGCAAGGGGTCGTGATAGACCCATTGATAGCCTTGATGTGTGCTGCCTTTTTTATCACTATCCAGCACCTTTATCGGGTCGAGTAGACAAGGGGAATTTCACCCCAAGTCTCTCACAGCACCGTACGTGATAGTCTCCCATCATACGGCGCTTCCAGATTAACGGTACAATTAGTAAGGTTTTATATCTAAGACAGGTTTCCAATGCTCAAACAATTGTGGGTTAGTCTTGTACACATTTTTTAGCCATTTTCGAGCTTGCACTCTACTGCGCTTTCTGTACCTCCTAATCCATCTAACTATTTTCCTGTTTAACCAATACCATAGTCCACGGGTTGTCCATTTCGAATACTTGCAAAAATATTGATACCAGCCCCTTATCATAGGGTTGATTATCTGTGCCAGTTCTTGGATGGATCCCCGAAACTTTCTATTGACAACCTTCTTAAGTCTTCGCCTTGCTTCTTTCTTTGAGGCGTGGCTCATTACTGGAAAGTAAGTCAGTTTCCAACCATTTTTGGTTGGTCGTCTGAGGGGGCGGAACGTGTAACCGAGAAAATCAAAACTTGTATTCTTGTGACTTTCGCTGTGCACGTGATTCTTGCAATACACAATGTGAGTTTTCTCACTATTGAGTTCCAACTTACAAGCTTTCATCCGTTTAGAAACAGCCTCTCTAATGAAATATGCTTGTTTCTCTGATGTGCAATGTATGATGGCATCGTCGCAATATCGTTCGAAAGGCATATTGGAGTGATGGATTTGCATCCATTTATCGAATGCAAAGTGAAGAAATATATTGGCAAGTAGCGGACTAATGACGCCGCCTTGAGGAGTACCTTTTATTCTATCGGTGATTTCACCTTCTCTGGATACTCCTGTTTTCAACCACCTTCCAATATACATCAACACCCATTTCTCTTTTGTATACCTTTCTACTGCCTTCATCAGTAGGGTATGGTCAATGTTATCAAAGAATCCACGAATATCAAGGTCTACCACCCAACTGTAATAACCACATCTGGACACTGTTTTCTCCAGTGCCTGATGCGCACTTTTCCTGGGTCTGTATCCATAACTATTCTGATGAAAACTGCTTTCCACCTTGGGTTCTAAGTAACTTTTAATCACCTGTTGCGCAATGCGATCCGATACCGTAGGAATTCCGAGACTGCGAAAGCCTCCTGTTTTCTTGGTTATACGAACTTCCTTTACAACAGGCGGAAAATAACTGCCTGAGGTCATACGGTTCCAGATTTTATACAAATTTCCAGAGAGGTTCTCCCTAAAATTCTGTAAACTCTGTCCATCGACTCCGGCACTGCCCTTTTTGGACTTTACTTTCTTGTACGCATCCAATACCATTTTCTTGGTTATTGGATGTTGTTTTGTTTCATAATAATCAATCATCCTTCTTTCAAAGTTGTGTCTTACATAAAACTAATCTGGCTAAGCCCTTCCCTCCATCTCCATTACAGAGACTTCTGCAGTACTACGGCTTAGTCCGCCTCTGTACAGTTCATTGGTTTTCTGCCTCACGGGGTTTCCGCTTGTGCATTTCCCTTACCATCCCTGTACAAATTCCCTTGTTCCGTTAGATCGCCTATTTCAGTGTCCTGCCACCTCTGTACCGCCTGTCACTTAGTCAACTTCAGGTTACTGCCACTAAGTTTTATTCTCGGAGAAGAAACACAATTCTCCGATTTCGACAGAATCTGGCGATATCGGTACTTTAACTTAACCAGTGATTCACTTTCGTTCAGCTCACTGAAATTCACCTGACGAGTATTCTCTCGCCTTTTCCTTGTCGCTCAGCACCTCATTATTTCGAAATAAAGCACCACAAGGTGGTTTGTAGGGTCTGTCTGTCAACCCCTACGGTGGGTCTACCACCATCAATCTAACAGCCTGCGGCATTACTTTAGGCCGCTTCAAGGCACACACTTTCATCCGCCTGGATGTACCCGTCTTCAAGGATTTTTTGCTTCAAGGTATTATAAAGAGGTTCCAACAGCTGGCAACAACTCGCCATCCAGTCACTTAAAGTACTGGAGGCCGGTTCCCACCCAAACTCTCGTTTAAAGCGCTGGATCTGACGATAGAATGGCAGGTGATCAATATATTTACTCACCAGGATATAGGCCAGTAAGCAGGCCTCGGCAATAGATTTTTCGATAGGACGCGTGGGTAGTGGTGCGATTAGTACCCCTTGCTGGTCTTTCCTGGCATATTTAGGACGAATGGTACGTCTTTTAACCAGGCTGGCCGGGGTATATTCCAGGGTTTCACTAACTTCCTCGCCAATTTTTTTCAGCGTGCTTACATCTTCTTCTGGTTCAAGAATGACTTCCCGCACCGGAAGGTGTTCCGGCAAACTACCACGTCCCGGGTGTTTTTGTTTTTCCCGGGTATAGGTGATCGTTTCTTTAGGTGCAGCTATTTGCCCCGGTTCATCTTGTTTTTCAGAAAAAAGCGATAGTTGCTGTTCCAGGATTTCTGGGATAAAACGTTCCGATTTAAAACCCTGGATCAGTTTATAGAGCTGCCCGAGTTGCACTTCCAAAGCGGAAATTTTCTCCTTAAAGAATTCATTGGACTCTCGAAGTTGCTCGTTTTCTTTTTGTAGCTCCTGGTAGGTCATCGGGTAGCTAAAATACAACCCTTGTTAAAAATATACCAGCATTTATTGGGCTTTTTTATAGCGTTTTCTCCGGGTAATATTAGTGATGGCTACCCCGTCTATGAGCATTACCAGTTGGGTGTAATCCAGCTGGAGTCCTCCCACGGATGCATCGTAATCGGGCAACTCAAAAGTACCACGCTCCAGGCGTTTATAATATAACACAAAGCCCCCGGACTGCCAGTGCAGCAACTTGACTTTATTGCGCGCTTTATTGATAAAGATATAGACCGAACCATCCTGGGGACTATGACCTAATTCTCCAAGCACCAAACCACATAGCCCGTCAAAACTCTTACGCATATCGGTACCAGGAAGATATAACTGGTAATTCAGGGAACTGCTTAAGGCAAACATTACAGGGGAATTTCAATTTCTACGCCATTACCTAAACGGATGTGCATACTCCTGGAGGATGTCGGTGTGGTAGAAGGGTCGGCCGATAAGGAAACAAAATTGCTTTTAGCGGGTTTTGTAACTTGCTCCCTGGGAAATTTCTGGATCCAATAGGATAGCTTGCCTTTGCTGATTCCATGGGCACGGGCAAAAGCGGATTGATTTTGATCTGATTCATAAAAGCTGGTGACCAGCTTACGCATTTCTGAGGTAGAAGATCGAGTCATTTTTAAGTATATTTAGACTGCTAAATTATAACCTACACGGTTCTCAGAAAAGATGCACTTAGACGGACGCATACGATTTGCTTTTAATCCTTTTTTAAATTCTCCCTGAAATGAGTAAGGTATATTTGTATCTAGTATCGCATTAAAATCGAGTTGAAATTTTTGCCTATGTTTTTCGGGAAGGTCATCAATTAAGAGTTCAGGTATATCCAATTCTCCAATTTGTTTAAAAACCTCTTTTGTTAACCAGTGTATATAAGACTCTAAATTGCCGGAGCACTCAGTATTGGGTTTATGTCTGAAATGTGGATTTCGGTGATTAATAATAGCTATAAAATTATCCTTACACACAGGACAAATTAATTTCAACCTATTATCCTTCGTAACCTTCTCTATTGGAACATTTTTTTTGTTGGCTTGGTTAAATGCAACGGGATATTTTATGCTGTATTTATACAAGTAGTACTTTTATTCTTAGAACTTATTTATTTTTCTTATAAACGGCAAGGACTACTTTTCCTAAAGGGGTGGTATAATATTTTTGTAGCTTGCTTGTTGGCTTGTCCTTAATTGTTCTTCCTAGAAGTTTATTTTCAAACAATGATTCAATATGGGTTTTAAAATTTTTTGTTTGGTTTGAAATATTCAAATTATCCTCCAAAATTTCTTCAGTTGGGTTTACATTTTCCGGAAAAAAGCCCTCCAAATTATGTTTGTTAATTAATTCCACCAATTTATTATAATCTACATCTTGGTTACCATCATAGTTACTGTCTTGGTTACCTGCAAAAACATTAAAACACGGCAAATTCAAACTTAACTAACTATTAAATATTCGAGGGGTATACATACTCCTGAATAAATTTTTTAGCAACCTATATTTATAAATTCAAAAAATACTTATCTACCCAAAGCGGCACTTCTTCAGTTTGAAAAGTAACTTTCTTGCCCTGATAAACATCGAGTATTAATTTCGAGGTATTTTCACTATTATCAAAAATAAATGACCGGTAAGAATTTTCTATTGCTTCCGGCAGTAGCTCAAGACTTCTGTAATATCGTTGTTCTGTTTTCTCGGGAGGCACATTATGACCACCGCTCTTCACACGCTCTTCAACCCTCGCTTTATTAATTTCTACATTCTCTGTACATATAAAATATAAGTAGTTCTTATAACCTAATTCCTTGGCTTTCTTAAGTGTTTCTATTTTAGAAGGATGTGACATTACCGTTTCAAATGTAATTTTTTGACCAGCCTGAATTAATTCGGTTCTTAAAAAATCCGTAAGAATTGAAGCCTCATAAGAATGTGTGGCATTATTAGGGTTAGATATTATACCATTTTGGCAATTAAGGTCTATGTTATAACCCTGGGAAGAAGCTTTCTGGAAAAGAGAATGATTTTGAAGAAATTTATTAAATTTTAGTCCGTGGGATTCACTAAGATTAAATGCCTTTAAGGACAACTGGTTCCGGTTGCGCAAGAGATACTCAATCTCATCGGCATTAAGATAAATACCCAGACTAAATTGCGAACGTATTTTATTAAAAATGGTACTTTTTCCGGAGCCATTAGGGCCTGCAAACATTCGCAATCTTTTGCTGGCCATAATAAATTAAGGTATGGTAATTGTCTTTCCTTTTTGTACTGACTTTCGAGGTGCTAAGGTTTGAATAACTTCAAAACTTCCATCCTTTTGTTTGCGAATCACTTTACCATCTTCTACTTCGATAATACTCTCTGAAATCGCTACAGCCTTATGATAAGCCTCATTTGTAGCACTAGCAGCAATCGCTCCTATAAAGGAAAGATCTCTATCATCTTCCAACACTTTAAATCTCCTATTTTTTACGCCAGGTTTTAAAGCTGCCTTTCTTAATTTGTATTTTCTATTATTTTCCATTTGCACTAAGAAACTAAGTTATAAACTTACTATTTTTCGGGGATTTATGCAAACAAACTACTTTTGTAAGCTAAAAATTCTAGTGATTTAGATTAGAAGGGATTTACTAGCTTAAGCACTTTTTCTCTGGTTTCTAAAAATTACACTTTTTACACAATACCCGTTTTTTCCGATGAACCGACTTAAGTTGGCAGTAGTTTTTTATCTCATAATTGATGGTGTGTAATCAACCTTTTCAAGGTCAAATTCCCAGTATTTTCCAAAATTTTCTTTTTTTTCGGTCAAATTTCTTAGTAAATCTCTAAATAACTTTTTTTCTTCTTTATTTCTTTCTAATTCACTTGGTAAATCCGTCATTACGAATTGTTGATATCCCTTTTTAGTGATTTTTATTTCATCTAAATGAAATGTATTTAGCATAGCTTATAAGAATCTATATCTTCCATTTCGAGTATCATAGTCATCTGAACTTACTATTACTTGTCCATTCTGTTTTCGAAAAAAGTTAAGTTTCATCGGTTTCCCATATGATAATCTAGAATTCCAAATGTTGAAGGTTTTTCTGAAGAATGATTAAATTCGCTTAATAAATAATCACATTCTTGATCCGATATTCCATCAACGATTTCTCGATGAGATTTTCGAGTATTATATTCTGCCTTCCCCAATCCAATTGGTTCAGAGTGTGCTAATAATGTCCTTATAAGTAGTTTTTTATCAATATCTGTTATGTCAAATTCCATATATTTTTTGCTATTTATTTTCTTGTGAAAAATATAATCCAGATTCTACAATTTTATTAATATCTGATGATGAATTAGCATTATTTACTTCTATGGATAAATCACTTAACGCTTTCTCGTTAATCTTATCCAAATGATTATTTTTTATAATTAATTCAATAGCTTTTATTAATCTACCTTTTATCTCAGATAATTGTTTCTCTCTATTTGGTAGGAATGTATGTTTGATTCCATTTTCACAATTTATCAAATTAATCAATTCACTCTTACTTGCTCTACTTACTCTTCTATTGAATCGAAAACCTCTCTTGAGAAAATTTTCGTATTTCATAGCATTAACTTCATTCTGAGGTCTGCCAATTTTTCCCATTAATTATTTGATTTTAAAATTCAACTATTTAATAATAAAGAATGACAAAAATTACCGCCAATGGTCTCGGTTATCGCATGTTGGCGGAGTAACTGATTTGTCGGCTTAGTATAGGTTTGTTTGTCAAGTTAATTATTTTCTTTCTAACGGTACCGGATATTTGCGATGAACCGCTCTGTTGTAAGTATTTATTGTAGTAAAATAATTGTTCCGGGCATCAAAGCATTTAATTTTTCTGCATTTTCTAGAGTTACATTTGTTCCCTTAGCAGCAACCTCTTGTAAATTATGGTTTTCTTTTAATGGTAATAGATCGTTAATCGAAGTATTATTAATATTAATTTTTACAAGGCTCTTTAATTCGGCTAACTTATTTAAATCCCTAATATTAGTTGAATACGCGTAAATAGTACGAAGATTTTCAAGTTTTCTTATTGCATCTAAATTTTTAATTTCAGTCCGAAATATTGATAGATATTTTAGATTTTTAAGATTTTCTAATCCATTTAGTGAATCAATATCAGTATTACTTGCATTTAAAAAATTCAATTTTTTAAGTTCTTCAATTCCGTTTAAATTAGATATATGTGTATTATGAATATCCAGATGTTCCAAATTTTTGAATTTTGAAATATTTAAAAGAGAATTTAACGCTGAGTTTTTAGCATCTAAAAACTTTACACTTTCTAAAGTTGGCATAGTTTCTAAATTACAGCACCTCATACCATTTAAAAATAACCTTTCAATTCTCAAAAAGTTTTCCAATGGTTTAAAATCAGTTATCAAAAGGCTCGTATCAAAATTAAAAAAACAATCTTTGATTTCTTTTAGTTCATCAATGAACTTTTTTAGTTCAAATTTGTTGTATTGTTTAATTTCATCTAGTACTGAATTGAAGTCTTTTATTCTCCCACTGGTAAAAAACCTATATTCATAATTGTGATTATAAAGCATAATAATTTTCCAATCGTAGCTTAGTTTTTTCCACCATATTATGTCTGAATCTAGATTCAATAATTCTTCGAAATTAAAATCAAGTCCATTTTGGCTAAATATCTCATTTATTTCCTTCCGGGAATAAGATTTTTCTTCTTTCATCTAAAATGAATTCTTTATGGAAATTTAAATATAAAATTTTTTATTGAAGGATAATCTGCTCGTTTTTAATACTCGCACGGTTGTGAGAGTTAAGACAAAAATACAAAATCTCGCACATCACTATTCAATCGGCTCCACCTTCACAACCTCTACCGACTTATTCCTAACCTTTCCGCTATCTTGAATAACGCGGGTAACTTTTAATGTCAATTTTATCATATCATAATCTGGAGCTGGAAAGTCAAATAGATTTGCTACCGATTTATAGCGAAATGCTTTTGCTAAAAGACCTAGATGTCTAATACTATATTTATGGCGTTGGATAAATGATTCAACATTACCTACAAAACTTTTTGAGACTCCCATCTTTTTGCTTAAGTCTTGTTGAGTCCAATTATTCCTTTCTCGAAGTTGTTTTATGTATAGGATAAAAAGATAATCTAAGTGAGATATTTCACTGTAGACAGTTGTAATTAAAACCTTTTTATTAGACATAAATCATAAGTTTTTTAAACCAACATATTGGTTTATTAAAAAATGTTTCTTATATTTGTTTCGATAACAATTCAAATCATTATTAATGAGACTTGTACGGATTTAATTAATCCATAAAATACTGTCACTCCCATATTGGGAGAGAACTAACGATGTTGCTCGTTCGAAAAAAAGACCAAGCATTTCCATACGAGTTGACCGTGAGTTCGTCCAAAATTGCCAGAAATAGGTATCTTTACAGAGCCTTTCTGGCGGACGCCTCTCGCGTTAAACTTCTGTATGGACGTCAAAGCTTTTCGAAGCTAAGGCGGGGTTAAAGCTTGGTCGTTTTACCCTTTCGGACAGAAGTGTGAGGGGCGTTTTTTTGTATCTCATCTATCAGCAAATCGTTTACATAATTTTGAAAACTATGAAAACGAGAAGAACAGACCCATTAAAGCACTTCTACGGTAGTAAACCGGCAAAAGGTTTTGTCTCGTACCATAGCCTTAAGGTACAACCCCGATCGTTACAACCTATATCAAAAAACATCAAATGCGCCCCAGAATAATGAGGGCGTAACCGGTCCGCTACCTGTGCAAAATAAACAGGCATTGCCAGAAGGGTTAAGACACTACATTATATGGTTATTCGCAATGCTATAAATGTAATAGGTTTTCCTTATTCGTGCAAATCCAAAATTTGCGTTCTTAGGTGAGCAGGGCCGGTTTTGGTATTTAATAAATTAACCTACACTATAATTTATTTCAGGCCAAAGCGGTCACCGGTTGCAAAATCGCAGCTGTATTCACTAATTCCTAGCTTGCGGGAGCAGGAAAAATCACTTAAACAATCCCGTGGGTCGCCGTTGTGAGCCCTATAATTTTCAGCGGCTTTTGGGTGGGGCTCCGCTGGAGCCTTGGGTAAAATTATTGGTGAATAGGTTTAAGTGAAACCGGTATTTGGGCACCGGTTTAGAAAAAAAAGAAATTGCTATTGAAGAAAAGTTTGAATTAGCCTATAAGCAAAAAGACCTTCCTCCTAAAGATTGGCGTCTGTGTGGGGAAGGCCTAAGCTTAAATAAAACAATGTTTCATTCAAAACACACGTAAAATTATGAAAAATAATTACTCGCGCCTTAAATGGGTGGCGCTAATTATTATAGGCGGGGTACTCTTCTTCCTGTCCAAGGCTGCTAATGCAGCAACCACTACTCCCCTGCCCTTGCAGCAGCAAGAAGTTTCAGGTGTAGTAGAAGATCAAAACGGCCTTCCTATTCCAGGTGTTACCGTTACAGTAAAAAATACCAATAGAGGAACAGTAACTAATTTGGATGGAGCATATAACATCATTGCTCCTGCCAATGGGACTTTGGTTTTTTCCTATATAGGTTTTAAAACAGTAGAAATCCCGGTAGATAACAACGAAGAAATTAGCATTCAATTAGAGGAAGATGTTTCTGCCCTTGGCGAAGTAAAAATTAATGCTGGCTATTACAATACTACTGAACGAGAACGAACTGGGAATATTTCAAGAGTTACCGCAGAGGAAATAGAACTACAACCGGTGGTAAGTCCTATACAGGCCCTGGCCGGTAGAATGGCGGGGGTAGAAGTTACTTCCGGTGGCAGCCATCCTGGAATGGCTCCTACTATAAAAATTAGGGGAACCAATAGTTTACGGGAAGAAGGAAACTATCCTTTATATATTATAGATGGTGTTCCTATCAATTCAACCCCGGTAGAAAGTAATTCCCTTATGTCAAGTGCGGGGATAGATCCGTTAAATAACCTGGATGTCTCTAATATTGAAAGTATAGAAGTTTTAAAAGATGCCGATGCTACCGCTATTTATGGCTCCAGGGGAGCCAACGGAGTTATTCTAATTACCACAAAAAAAGGACGTGAGATTGGGACCAGCGTGAAAGCAAGATTTTATACTGGCATGGCAACAGTTCCTAATCGATGGGATTTATTAAATACCGAAGAATACCTTGAGATTCGAAGAGCAGCTTTTGAAAACGACGGAGTTGAGCCCACAGAAAGAAATGCTTATGATCTTTTATTGTGGGATCAGGATCGTTATACCGACTGGCAGGAATTTCTTTATGGAGGGACTTCTGAAACAACTAATGCAAATATTACTTTTTCAGGTGGAAATGAAACTACTTCATTTAGATTTGGTAGCTCCTATTATACCCAGGGCACAGTTTATCCCGGGGATTATGATTACCGAAAAGTAACCGGGAATCTAAATCTTAATCATCGCTCTGGAGACAATAAATTCAACCTAAGTCTTTCCCTAAATTACGGAGTTGACACCAACAATTTAGTGGGAAATGTAGGATTCAATGCCACCACAGCATTTTTGCCACCCAATGCACCTGAAATTTTCAACAATGATGGATCCCTGGCCTGGGAAGAATGGGGGGTGGCCGGACTTGATAATCCGCTGGAGGGCTATTTTAATACCAGCAATACGCAAACCAACAATTTCATTTCAAACCTTACTTTATCCTACGAAATCTTTCCTGCATTAAGGTTTAAAACCAGTATGGGATATTCCTATTATGATTCAAAGGAAATGAGAAAACAACCTTCCCAATCGTATAACCCTGCTGATGAAACACCGAATAACTCTTCACACTTAAGCGCTGGCCGAAAATCCTGGATTTTGGAACCACAAATTTTATTTGAAAAGTCTTTCAATAATTTAAAAATTGATGCAATAGTAGGAGCTACTTTTCAAGAAAACATCCAAAACCAGGAAGGTTTCCGGGCAACCGGATATGCTTCGGAAGCATTAATCGGCAATATCGCCGCAGCTGAATCAATTATAAATGCCAGAAGAGAAAGTGCAGAATATAAATATGCAGCCCTATTTTCAAGAATTGGCATTAACTGGGATAGAAAATATTATATTAATCTTACCGGAAGACGGGATGGCTCGTCTCGGTTTGGCCCTAATAATAGGTTTGCCAATTTTGGTGCTGTAGGAACTGCCTGGATTTTTACCGAAGAAAATTTCATTAAAGAAAAACTCCCATTTTTAAGCTTCGGGAAGTTAAGAGGAAGTTACGGTACCACAGGCAATGATCAAATAGGAGATTATGGTTATTTAAATGCCTATGAAGCAACCGATGGCCCCGGGGGATTATACCCCACTGGCCTGGCCAACCCTAATTATTCCTGGGAAGTTAATAAAAAACTTGAAGTAGGTCTTGAAATAGGTCTTTTTGAAGAACGTATTCGTGCAGGATTTAGTCGTTACCGAAACCGTTCTTCCAATCAATTGGTAGGTTATCCACTTCCAGAGATTACCGGTTTCACCTCAGTACAAGCCAATTTACCTGCAACAGTTGAAAACTCCGGTTGGGAATTTGAATTTTCAAGCCTCAATATAGACAGCAAAGAATTTAGATGGCAAACTTCTTTAAATGTTAGTCTCCCAAAGAATGAATTGGTTAACTATCCCGATATTGACCAGTCTTCATATGCCAATACCTATCGGGTAGGTTACCCGTTAAATATTTCCCTTTTGTTTGATTATACCGGCTTAGATCCTGAAACGGGTTTTTATACGGTAAGAGATGTAAATGAAGATGGAAGCTTTGATTACCAAGACCGTATAATTATCCAGGATTTAAACCGTGAACTGTTTGGTGGCATAAACAACAGCTTTTCATTTAAAAATTTTAACCTACAATTTTTATGGGAGTTTGTAATGCAAGAAGGTTTACAAACTAGCTTTGATGGTGGGACAGTAGGTAATTCAAGATCGGTTGCACTGGCTACACTTGCAGGAGAATCCGTTTATCAAAAAATTTCACAATCTGCACAGGCAAGAACTGCTTATGGCTATGCTATCAATACTTCAATTCCTGTTGAAGATGCATCTTTTGTACGCCTGAAAACTATAACACTTAACTATAACCTGCCAAAAGCATTCACGCGGAAATTTGGAATGGAAAATTGGAGACTTTTTCTTCATGGCCAGAATCTATTGACCTTCTCGGAATATTCCGGAATGGATCCCGAACGCACTTCTTCAGGGATTGGAAATCTGAGAACGATAACTGCGGGTCTTGAAATAAACTTTTAAAACTTTTTAATTATGAAATCACGACTTTCTATAAATAACACATTTGTAATTGCTATAGCGCTTCTATTCCTCTCGTGCGAAGATTTCGTGGAAGTAAGCTCTCCAAATAATAAGCTAATACAACAGGATGTTTTCAGCACTGATGCAACAGCGAGAAGTGCAATGAATGGAATTTACAATCAATTATTCAAGGCAGCATTTTCAAATGGCTCCAGAAGCAGTGTAACTGTCCTGTCCGGATTATCAGCCGATAATATTCGGAATATTAATCCGAGTAATTATACCCGGATGGAATTTGAGGAAAATGAATTGATCCCCGATAACCCAAATAACCTTTATTTGTGGTCCAGTGCCTATAATATTATTTATATGGCCAATTCCTTATTGGAGGGAGTATACAACTCCGAAAATTTAAGCGAAGGTGTCAAATTACAATTAGAAGGTGAAGCCAGATTTATTAGAGCCTTTAGCTATTTTTATCTTGTAAATCTCTATGGTGAAATACCCCTTTTAACAACCACTGAATATAACAATAATCAATTAGCTTCGAGATCTCTTATTGAGGAGGTATATGATCAAATAATAAATGATCTGGAAATTGCTGCTGATGTATTAGGTACGGATTATTTAAATGGAGAACGTACCAATGTTAACAAATATGCAGCTACAGCATTGTTAAGTCGCGTAAACTTACACCTGCAGAATTGGGAAGATGCTGAGAGTCTAAGTAGCCAGGTTATAGCGGAAACTGGCACCTATCAACTTTTGGATAATCTCAACGATGTGTTTTTGGTTAATAGCAAAGAAGCTATTTGGCAAATTTCCCCAATAGGAGATGGAGGCTTTATTAGTAATACCAACGAAGCAAGTATGTTTCTTATCCATCCTGTGTTTTCATTTGTGGCCAGTATACAACTTCGAGAAACTTTTGTGGAGATTTTTGAAGAAGATGATTTAAGATTTAATAATTGGATAAGCTATCACAATGAGGAAGAGGCCTTTTTCGCCTATAAATACAAAGTTTGGAATACGAGTGAATTCCCTATTGAGGAATATTCTATGGTATTACGCCTAGCAGAACAATATTTAATTCGGGCTGAAGCGCGGGCAAGACAGGGAAACATTTCAGGTGCTGTTGAGGATCTAGATATTATAAGAAGTAGGGCCGGACTGTCCTTAATAGCGGATACCAGACCTGATATCTCTCAGGAAGAGTTACTTGATGTAATCATAGAAGAGCGAAGAAAAGAATTATTTGCTGAATGGGGTCATAGGTGGTTGGACTTAAAACGTATAAATAAAGCAGGAGAAGTCTTAGGACAATCTAAACCAATGTGGGAAGAAACGGATGTTTATTATCCTATTCCTGCAGAAGAGCGAAGAAAAAACCCAAACCTAGATCAAAATGACGGCTATTAATTTCCGAACTATAAATAAAACTTACAAATCATACTTTTTCTTAGCAGCATTTCTATTCCTGTGCATTGGAAGTGGCCGAACGCAGGAAAATAGGAAGGGACTCAAAGAAGAAAGTTTACAATTGGATAGTTTGGTAAGGTATGGGAGCCTTGACAATGGTTTCACCTATTATCTTCGAAAGAATGATGTTCCATCCAATCGTATCGAGCTAAATATGGTTGTAAAAGCAGGAATGTATCATGAGGATAAAGATCAATTGGGATATGCCCACCTTTTAGAGCACGTTTTAGCAAAAGGGACAAAGAATTTTCCAAGCCTGGATGCCAAATTTAGTGGACCCGCACAAAATAAAAGTGCCAAAACGGGATATACATTTACCTGGTACTATGCTACTATTCCATCTCAAAATAAGCCATTATATCAAGATGGGCTACAAGTGCTTAGGGATTGGGCACGTGGCATACGTATAAACCAAAAGTCTATAGCTGTTGAACAGGCTGCGGTATTAGGTGAGATGAGAACGATTAATCCTTATAGGGACTGGAAAAGCAGGGTCATTCATAAAAAAATTTTAGAACCTACTGATTTTAAAACTTTCAATTTCAAAAAGGAAAAAACAAGTATCCAAAATTTTAACCCGGATTCTTTTCTTCGGTTTTACCAAGACTGGTATCGACCGGATTTACAAGCTGCAATCATCGTTGGAGATATTAATCTGGATAATACGGAATTAGAAATAAAGCGCTTATTTTCGGATTTGAAAGTACCAGAAAACCCAAAAAATGCTGAAGCCTATGTAAATGTGCAAAAAACGGTCATAGTATACCACCCTGGCCGGATTAAACTGAACCACCTTGGCCGGAGCAAAGTGAACCACTGTAGCCGGATGAAAATGAGCCACTAAAAAATCGATTCTATTTGGATGG
>Ga0098069_100488_pt1 | contig 16866 bp, 8 predicted proteins | sample 27_taG_FD_92584 | JGI IMG/M metagenome (GOLD analysis project Ga0098069, IMG submission 92584) | Marine viral communities from Cariaco Basin, Caribbean Sea - 27_WHOI_OMZ | ecosystem: Environmental > Aquatic > Marine > Oceanic | place: Caribbean Sea: Cariaco Basin | collected 2014-11-09 | reverse complement strand
CAAGAAGGAGTATGTATTTTACATCCTGAACCTGAATTTATTGGTAAAAGATTAAACGGATTCTTTGGGTCTGTTTCTATTGATGATGTTTTAAGCAGTAAAAATCCTGCATCACTTAAACCCATAGAATCTGCTTCCGGAGATGTGATGAAAGATACTGCTACCTCTGAATTTCTTGGTTTAGAAGTGGTGCGTTATTTTGATCAGATAAACATTGGGAAATCTTCTTTAATTATTGTGGAAAGTTTTCCTGTAGAAATTAATTTAAAGGAAACCACTCAGGATATACAGGAATATTTTTCCTGGATCAGTTTGGTAGCCTTTTTGACTTTTATATTCCTACTAATAATTTCGAGGATTCAACTTAAAGAGGAGTATGTTGATAATCTAAAAGTTCTGGAAGAGAAAGAGCGATTAGTAAATACTAATGAAAAATATCAGAAGGAAAATGCAGTTTTGCAGTTAAACCAGTTAAAGAAGAAAATGAATCCCCATTTTTTATTTAACAGCTTAAATTCTTTACATGTGTTAATAGAGTCCAAACCGGAATTGTCTCAGGAGTTTGTTTTGAAACTGGCAGAAGTATACCGGTATCTATTAGAAAACCGGGAGGAAAATCTTACTACTGTAAAAAAAGAACTTAATTTCCTGAAGCAATATGTTTTTTTACAGGAAATCCGGTTTAAGCATAGCTTAAAAGTTGAAATAATAAATGAAGGTGATGAGCTGGTGCTTTTTAAGAAAATACCTTTTTTATCTTTAGAAACCCTGGTAGAAAATGCCATTAAACACAATGAATTTACGAAGGCCAATCCGCTTAATATTAAAATTATAATACATCAGGAAGTAATTGAGGTACTAAACAATTATAGTCCGCGGAAACATAAAGACCAGGACAGTCACCACCTGGGGTTGACATACTTGAAGAATATTTATTTACATCATCAGGAAAGTAGATTCAAAACCGAAATAATTGACGGTAAATTTAAATGTGTACTTCCTTTATTATCATAATTTACTAATTCACTCCACTTTTTATTGAGTTCACTCCATTTAGTTTTCATTAACACTTGAATACATGGATATTTAACGTTTTAATGATGAATATATATGGGGAGCCACTTGTCTACAGTAAGGATGAGATCGTTTATGATCTTAATAATTTTTTGTTTGAGTAATTTTGCGGCTTTTGCGCAAGGAGATGAGAATACAGGTGAGAACACTGCAGAAGAGAAAGACTCCACAAGCGGAAATGGGGGAGAGTTATGTTATCAGCAGTTTCTGAAAGATGGAAATGTTCGGAAAGGGCTGTTCAACGTCTATAGCATTAAAAAAGATTATTTTTTTGAGATACCAGATTCCCTAATGGCCCGGGATTTATTAATCGTCAACAAAGTTTCAAGTGTCCCCTATGAATTGAATGGTCATGGATTAAATAAAGGGATGACTTTTGAAACAAAGCTTGTACGGTTTTATAAAGACACTGTGCTCAATAAAGTTTGGGTTAAAACACTAAATCCGCGTGTGAAGTCTCCTATAGCTGATGCGATTACACGTTCCGTTAACGCTAATTTTGGAGAATCAATTATTGAAGAATTTGAAATAGAAGCAAAAAATACAGACTCTACTTCTGTTTTTATTAAAGTAAATAAAGTTTTTAACGGGAAAGAGAAAAGCTTCAGCGACCTTCTTGCCAATACCGGGTTAGGAGGAAGTATAAAAACCAACTTGTCCCTTTTGGAAGAGGTGAAGCCGTTTCCAGAGAATATTGTGGTAAAATCTCTTTATACCACTTCGGTAAGTGAGGGAGGAGGCCCTGAATTACCGTTGTCTATTGGAGTCACTACAAATATTGTCTTATTGCCTTCTGAAGTGATGATACCACGTTTTTCTGATAAACGGATTGGGTATTTTGCCACTCCAATGGATTATTTTTCAGACAATCAGCACGAAGTAGAATCCAGAGGGTTAATCACGCGATGGAAGCTGGAACCTAAACCTGAGGATGTAGAGAAATACAAGCGAGGGATTCTTGTGGAGCCAAGCGAGCCTATTGTATATTATATAGATCCGTCCACTCCGCATCAATGGGTGCCTTATATCATGCAGGGGGTGTATGACTGGAACACTGCTTTTGAATCGGCTGGTTTTAAAAACGCGGTAGAGGTAAAGATACCTTTAGAAGAGGATGAGAATTTTGATGTTGATGACGTGAGGTATTCTGTTATTACCTACGCAGCATCAGAAAAGCAAAATGCCATGGGGCCTTCGGTTGTAGATCCCAGGAGCGGTCAAATTCTGGAATCCGATATTATTTGGTGGCACAATTTAATGAAGGGATTACATTCATGGATACGTGTGCAGACAGGTCCTATAGATCCTAAGGCGAGAGCAAATACCTTTTCAGATGAGCATATGGGAGAGGCTATTCGGTTTGTTTCCTCACACGAAGTTGGTCATACGTTTGGTCTTAAACACAATATGGGAGCTTCCTTTAGCTATCCTGTAGACTCTTTAAGATCTAAAAATTTCACTTCCCGAATGGGAGGTACAGCTCCATCCATAATGGATTATGCAAGGTTTAATTACGTCGCACAGCCCGAAGATAGTGTGGTGGATATCACTCCAAAAATAGGAGTATATGATAAATATGCCATAAACTGGGGATATCGTTGGATCGATACAGAGAATGCTCACCAGGAGTTACCTGAATTAAATAAGTGGATTAGGGAACATGAGAATGATCCAGATTATTTTTATGGTCCTCAACAGAGCGGTTCCATTGTGGATCCAAGATCGCAAAGCGAAGATTTAGGGGATAACGCGGTAAAAGCAAGCGAATACGGGCTAAAAAACCTTAAGCGGATCATGCCAAATATATTGGAATGGACCGAAGAAGAAGGGCAGGATTATTATAAGGCAGCGAAATTATACAAAGCTCTGATAGATCAATGGGAATTGTATAATAATCATGTGATGGCCAATATAGGTGGTGTTTATATTAATAATACGGTGTATGGGGATGGTAAAGATACTTATGAGCCTGTTCCTGCGAGGATACAAAAAAGTGCACTGGATTACCTGATCAAAAATGCAGTGGAGCCTCAAAGGTGGCTTTTCACTCCGGAAACTATTGATAAGGTATTTGCTGTAAGAGATGCTCCTGATGGCGAACGTTATTATTCGCCGGTATCTATGTTTCGGATTTACCAAACCAATGTGATTTATAAACTGATAAAGACCGAAAGACTCATGAGAATTGCTGAGAACGAAGTTCTTTCAAAAGATGATCAAGACGTTTTTATGGAACAATATCTATTTGATACACTGTTTGATGCGATTTTTAAAAAAACAAAAAAAGGTGAAACTCTGGATATGTTTGACCGGATTTCTCAAAAGAATTATGTCGACGTACTTACTGTAGATAGAAATAATTTACTGGAAAAAACAAAAGAAAAAACCGTCTCTGAAAGTGACCTAAGTTTTAAAAATATACACTTCTCTTATTTGCCAAGAGTTTCGGATATAGCTACTAATAAACGGGCGGCACTGGAAGATGTTCTTGATCTTCTAAACAAAAAGAAAAATAGAGGAGACAGGGAGAATAAGGCACACTATAGAGACCTGATATCCAGAATTGAATATAATCTGAATAACTAAATAAATGAATAAATTAATTTATCTGCTGATTTTTATTCCTTCTATACTTACTGCTCAGCAGCAGAAGATAGTTAAAGGTACAGTGGTAGAAGCATCTACGAACATGCCGGTTGTGGGAGCGTCAGTTTATATATCTACATCCCTGGTGGGAAACCAAACCCGGGAAGAAGGGGTACTGGAAGGTGCAATGTTAGGAACTACTACAGATTTTGACGGCAATTTTGAGTTTAAAGTGGCTCACGATACGCAATATATCTTAATCTCATTTATGGGATTTGAAACCCAAAAAGTGGACGTTACCGGATCTGCTAAAAATTTGACAATAAAGTTAAATGAAAGTTCGGAGAGTCTGGAGGAGATTATGATCACAGGATACCAAAAAATAGAAAAGCGTAAAGCAACTTCTGCTTATGGTAAAATAGATGTTTCTGAAATTCAACAGGCCGGGGTGGCCACTGTAGACCAGCTTTTAAAGGGACAATTGTCGGGGGTACTCGTGCAGCCAACTAGTGGTGCGCCAGGTGCTCCTTCAAAAGTTTCTATTCGAGGTACAGCCACATTAAACGGTTCTTCAGATCCATTATGGGTTTTAGATGGTATCCCTTTAGAAGGCAGTGATATTCCGCAGGATTATAGAGATAAAGATAACATTGACAACCTTCAGTCCTATCCTATTGCGGGCCTTAATCCAGATGACATAGAAAGTATAACCGTCTTAAAAGATGCTTCGGCTACCTCCATATATGGAGCAAGGGCTGCTAACGGGGTCATTGTCATTACCAGTAAAAGTGGTAAAAAAGGGAGCATGCGCATCAATACAAATGCCAATGTATTTGTTACCCAAAAACCTGATTTAAGTAAGTTAAACCTAATGAATTCTTCGCAAAAAGTAGATTTTGAATTGTACCTGGCAGGTCGTTCAGATTTGAAATATCAGCAAGACAGAGGAGAAGTGGCACGGATTCTAAATAAATATGGAGAATATAGCTTGTTTCAGAAAGAGGGATTTTCAGGGATTTCTTCAGGAGCTCAAAATGCCATAAATGAATTGAGAAATACTAATACCAGTTGGGAAGATGAGCTATATCAAATAGCTATTAACCAGCAGTATAGTTTAAATATCTCAGGAGGTAACGATACGAATAATTATTATTTTTCTGTCGGACTTTATGATGAAAAAGGAACTACAAAAGGTACGGGCCAAAAGCGGTATAATATTACATTAAAAGATAAATTTAGTATAACTAATAAACTAAACGTGGGCGTGGCCCTGTTTGGAAGTCAGAATAAAACCTCCTCCTATATAACGGGGGCAGATGCTTATACCAATCCTTCGTATTATGCTAGAAATGCTAATCCCTATTTGAAATTGATAGATGAAGACGGAAATTATGTCTATGATCTAGACCTGGTCGAAAGATCTGATCTTAATCTCAATTATAATATTCTGGAGGAGAGGGAAAATACTGACTATGAATTGGTTGCAAATTCATTGAAATCTATTTTTAATGCAGACTACGAATTGAACGAAGAAATTCACTTCAACACCCAATTAGGGTTACAGTTTGATTTTAATCAGACGGAAAAATTTAGTGGAGCAAACAGCTATTTTACCAGAAAATACAGACAGAAATCACAGTATAATACACCAGATGGCGATGATTACTATATGCCTCAAGGGGGGATCATTCAGAACTGGAATGCTGATGTTTTTCAATACAACTGGAAAACCACGGGAAATTACAACACTTCTTTTAATGACCTGCACGAGTTGGACGTTATGCTTGGAACAGAATTCCGGAGAAACAAAACAACGGAAATCCATACCAAAGGATTTGGTTTTAACTCTAACACCCTAACTACAATACCCATTACAGATGAGCGTGCTTTAAGCAACTCTTTGTTTGATACTTATGGGAAGACATTTAATGAGAATACCTATGCTTCGTTTTTTGGTACTGCCTCTTATACTTATGATAAAAAGTATACCCTATTTTCAAGTCTGAGATACGACGGATCAAATTTATTTGGGGTCAACCCAAAATACAGGTATTTGCCAATATGGTCTGTTGCGGGTTCGTGGAATGTTTATAATGAAAATTTCATGTACGATGTTAAATTTATCAGCGATTTAAAATTAAGAGCTTCTTACGGAGTGCAGGGGAATATTGATAAAGCTACTTCTCCATTTGTAATGGGAGAGTATGACAACACCTCCATTCTTCCAGGATTAAGTGAAGAAATCATAAGGGCATTAAATGCTCCAAACCCCGATTTGAGATGGGAAGAAACGACGACCTCTAACCTGGGTATAGATGTCGGATTATTCAATAACAGGATCTATTTTACAGGTGACTATTACTACAGGAAAAGTACCGATTTAATAGGATTAAAAGCAGTGCCTTTAGAATCGGGTTATAATTTTATTAATACCAACTGGGCCACGGTAAGTAACAGAGGGTTTGAATTAGCTATCAATACCACCAACATTGTGACTCCCAGCTTTTCATGGACCAGTGGTTTTAATATATCTCACAATAAGAGTATTGTAGATAAAATTGAGATTAGAGATGAAAACTTTAAACCCTCTCTGGAGGGGCGTAGTGTAAGTGCTGTATTTGCAATTAAAACGGCAGGCCTGGATAGCAATGGTTTACCGCTTTTTTGGAAGAACGGAAAAAAAGTTACAGCCGTTGATTTTTACAATTTGGAAGAGGGAACCGACGGAAGCCAATTAACCCGCGAGGAACATAGAAACTTGTATTCATACGTTGGGGATGGAATGCCTAGATTTAGTGGCGGATTTAGAAACACTTTTCGATACAAACAATTTGAATTGAGGGTGTTGAGTAATTTTAATATTAAACAAACTGTAAAAACTGATCCGTCTTATTATCCTACAATTGCACAACCTGGAAATAACTATAGTACAGAAATACTAAAAGCAGGTACAGGTGATTTACCTGCACTTATAGGATTCAACTCTCCTGGATTTGACACAGACCTTGTTTACAGTTGGTACAACTCATATGATGTAGGTAATACGTATAAGGATCTTGATATTTGGGTAAAGGATATTTCATATATACGCATAAGTAGTATCAGGCTGAGCTATGCATTACCAACAGCGACCCTTAAGAATTTACATCTATCAGGTTTGAATTTTAATATTGAAGGACGCAATTTGTTTGTGCTGGGCAGTGACTACGACGGATATTTTGATCCGGAAACCTTCGGAAGTTTATATGCACAACCTATTCCCAGAATTATTTCTGCAGGTTTTAATCTTTCCTTTTAAACAGCAACTATGAAAAAACTATTACTTCTCATTATCACAGTATTAAGCTGTCTTTCCTGTGATGATTACCTTGATATTAAAACGGTGGGGCAGGTGATCCCTACTACGGTAGAGGATTACAGAAGTTTTCTAACTTCGGCATATTCAATAACAATTTCAAGTAAAGTCCTCACCTCCTTCCGTAGTGATGAGCTAGCGCTTTCTTCCCAGGCTACGGGAGTAGAACAGTACGAAGATGTTTTCATTTGGAATGATTTAAATCCAAGTCCGCTGATGAAAGCTTATCCTTATGCCAGTTTTTATAACATTATTTTTTACACCAATCACATTATCAATAGTAAGGATAAGATAGAAGGAAATCAGGAAGCTGTTGATCAGTTGGTAGGGGAAGCTTATGCTCTTCGGGCCATGCAATATTTTGAACTCATTAATTTATATGCAGAACCATTTAACTCGTCCACAGCATCTACAGATGCCGGAGTACCAGTAACCACGATTTATGAAACAGGAGTGGATTACCCTATAGCAACTGTTGAAGAAGTTTATCGATTGATCTTAAGTGACCTGGAAGAGGCGGAAACTTTAATTAATATTGAACAACAAACACCGGGATTGAATTACAGATTTTCTCAGTGGGCCTTACAAGCTTTTAAAGCACGTGTTTACCTTTACAGGCAGGAGTGGCAAAAGGCCTTGGACTATGCCGATGCAGCGCTGGCCATAGGTTCAGAATTACAGGATCTAAATTCAGATGTTAACATCATGCCTTCAGAATATAATTCTGTAGAATCTATCCTGGCACTGGAAACAGTGGCTACTTTTGATCTTGTGAACAATGCATCTATTTCCGATGAACTGATATTGGTTTATAATCCGGAAGAGGATTTACGATTTAACCTCTATTTCAGTAAGAATTCTGATGGGCGTTATCGTTCGAATAAGCGTGAAGAGACCAGGTTTAAAGTGAGCTACAGGACTTCTGAAATGTATTTTATACGTGCCGAAGCACTTGCCCGGTTACAAAAACCAGATCTAGCAAAAGAAGCTTTACTGGCGTTGGTGAAACAGCGATACACCCCCGAAGGCTTTGAGGCCTACATCCTTAAGGTTTTGGACCTGACGCCTGATGAGTTAATTACCGAAATCATAGAAGAACGCAGAAGAGAATTTGCCATAGAAGGCCATCGTTGGAATGATCTGCGAAGAACTACTCAGCCAGAGATTACGAAAGTATATGACGGGGAGAGCTATACCTTAAAGAAAAATGATGAGCGATATGTAATTCCTTTTCCAAGAGATGCTGTAATTAACAATCCAGATTTATAAAAATAACCAGTTGAAGGCCGTTGTTATCTTGCGATTTTCAATAATAACTAAAAAGATAAAATTAAAACCAAAAATTTCACAATTATGAAGAAGTCCATTTCTATTTTTTTCTCACTTATTGCGGTTGCACTTACTGTTTCCTGTTCCAGTGATGATGATGCAATTCAACAATCTTCTTTAGCAGAGATCACAAGCTTTTCACTCGAATTTGAAGATGTAAATGAAGAAGATGTTAATTATGACCTGGGAACAAACATTAAGGTACATGTACCTTTTGGCACAGACTTGACAAATGTAGTTCCTACTGTTACAACATCTGAAAACGCTACTGTTTCTCCTGCATCTGGTGCGCCGGTAACTTTTGAAGATGGAGCACCTAAAGTTTTCACCGTAACTGCAGAAGATGGTACAAAGAAAGAATATACGGTTACTGTGAATGTTCGGGGTGAAGTAGGTAGTGGCTCCAGATTGCAAACATACACCATTGCCGACCTCTACGGAGAGAACTCTTCAACTACCTATTCATATAATGAGGCAAATTTTGTACAAGAGATCACGCGGGAAGTTGATGACTGGGGTGTAATAACTACTTCTGTTACCACCTTTGAATATAATGATAAGAACCAGATCATCGCGAAAAGAGTGGAAGCGGTTAAGGAAGAAACCCTTTATACTTATCAAGATGATAAAATAGTAAAAGCTGTTTTTTCCGAGGACGGTACTGCAGTTTACACTTACAATTATACCTATACCGAAGCTGGAGAAATTCTTTCTGAAAAGCGTACCAACCATGCCGATGAAGACGCAATAGATGAAATAAAATTTGTTATAGAAAATGGAAACGTCACAGAAGAAAACAGATACGGCGAGGTATATGTGGCAACATACGATGATAAAAATAATCCGTTTATAGGGTTGTACCCTACAGCTTATGCTGCAATAAATGCAGGAATACAGGCTGTGAATGTAAACAATCCAATATCAGGTACCATGGCAGATGATGTTATTTCCTATGAGTATAATGAAGACGGCTATCCGGTAAGTTCATCATATACGTATTTTGATAACCTGGCTACGGTAAATAAGACCTTCACCTATTTTACTGAATAAGTTATTTATACATCTTATTTAATTGAACAGGCACTTTTTAATAGAGTGCCTGTTTTTTTATAATTCAAAATGAAAAATATTCGATTGCTTGTGCTTACCTGTTTTTTTAGTGGATGCATTACTACAAACTTTAATCGACAAGAAATAGGTCTATCCAGGGAAAAAATTAAAAACAAAGAGGAAAGACTCCGAGAACTATATTCTGAAACTGTAGTTCCGTTATTTGAAGATTTAGAGAATTTAAATATTCCAATTAACTTTCAGGTAGATCAAAAGGATTTAAGCATAAATGCAGGTGCAGCTTTTGACTATATTGAAGTGAGTAGGGGCTTAATTAATTTGGAAAATGAACCAATCCAGATATTTGTGCTTGCGCATGAAATTTCTCATTTAGCTATTCTGGAACAGAAGCAAATCATTGGTATACAGAGTGAACTACCCGAAGAAAGCCAAATTAATGATTATAAAAAAGTAGAATATTTGTCTGATTTAATAGCTATACATTTAATTAAAACAAATTATCCCGAAGTTTTTGATCTACTAAATACAAATTTTTCCGATTTACAGGAAATACTTGGTACTGCAAGTTTTACACATCCATCAGGAAAAGAAAGAATAGATTCAATAAAAAAATATGTAAGAGATAGCAGAAAAGGAAATGGGGAAATCTCATTCCGAAATAGATTTATTAATATTTGGGAGATGCAATGATGATATTAGCCAGATTAAGAGAAGAATGAGAGAATTCCTTATTCCGTATTTAGAGGAAGAAAGAAATTTTTCAAGGTAAAAAATATGAGGAATGAAGATTTCATATCTTGTTGTTATTGGTTTGACTTCTTCAATATACAGCATAAAGCACACGTGTGTAAGGTGTTAAGCTTTATTTTTACAGAAAATACTTGCTTTGGTTACACTAAAAAATTGAACATCAGGTGTAACCGAATTTGACACCGAATAGATTCATTTTGATGATATAATTTAATATTATCGAAAAAGAAAAATTCTTTTTTTAAGGCCTTTCTAAATTAGATTTTAAAACGATAAAAAGAGCATATCAGCCAAAGTTAAGGCCACTTGCTTTTGTGTCAAAAACTTAAAAGTGACATACGCATCCCGGTTGGCCTTACCTGTTCTTCTTCTAAAAAATTTCTATAGCTCTCATAATCAATGGGCGTGCCCGCCTTCGCCTTTCTGCATTTCAGCCATGAGATAATACGCGTTATTATGGGCAAATCTCGTATCTCCCGGCAGATCTTGTAATAATGTTATTTCAACCCATTCACCTTTATCAGAGCCTGTAGTAACTTCTACAGGTCTAAAGCTCCATGTATCTCCTTCCTCTTCTGCCGTAAAAGCATAAAATTTACCTCCTTCTCTAACTATGGCAGATTCGGGTAATGCAGTTGTTTGTTGGTTGTCGACCGCAATTCGTCCTCTTACATACATTCCCGGCACTAGGTTTTCTGGCCTGTCGATGATTTCTGCATGTACATGCACGGCTTTGGGTTCCTGTTCAAAGTTCTTGCTTACAGAAATGATCTCTGCAGTTAATTCAGTTCCGGGTAATGATTCGATTGTAAAAAATACTTTCTGTCCTTTCTCTACTTTGGCAACATCTTTTTCAAAGACCATGAGGTCTACATGAACATCTTTCGTATTGATGATATGGAACATTTCAATCTGCGACTGTACAAATTGACCTGTTTTGATGTTGACCGCTTGTACAGCACCATCTATGGGGCTTCTTACCGGGATCCTTTGCTGAATATTTCCATTTCGAATAGTTTCAGGATTAATATTTAATTGTTGCAGTTGGGCCTTAAGCCCTGCCACCTGTCCTTTAAGACTTTCCAGTTCTGCCTCGGCACGTTGGAAAATTTGCCCGGAACCCACTCCGGCTTCGTATAATTTCTTTTGTCTTTGAAATTCTTTTTCCTGATAATTCAGACTGTTTAAGGCATTGATATACTGCGTTTGTACTTCAATGATCTCCGGGTGCTCAATGTATGCCAGTACATCTCCACGCTCAACTTCATCTCCTTCTATCACTGTTATTGACGATACGTTACCTCCAATAACAGGAGTAACTGTGGCTTCACTCTGAGGTGGGACTTCCAGCTCTCCATTTGCCTGTACGTAACCGCTCATTAACCTCGTTGTAAGGCTGTCAATTTTCATATCGAGTACATCGAACTGCTGCTGTGAAAGCATAACTTCCTTGACGGCTTCTGTTTTAGCAGGTTCACCGGCTTCTTCTTTCTGATTCCCTTCTTTTTCAGCATTTTCCCCACAAGACAATAGGAGGAGAAACGGAAGTATATATATTGTTTGAAATTTCATTTTTTTAGTTTTTTCCTGTTAGGTAAAATTGTAATTCTGCAAGGGCTATCTGGTAATTCTCAAAAGCCTCGAGCGCTTTAATTTCGGACTCCATTGCATTGTCTAAATTCTGAATAAAAGCCACATATTCAATGGCACCTTCATTAAAGGCAAGTAATGAACCCTCCCGTTGTTCCTTCAGCAGTGGCAGGACTTCATCCTTGTAAAACAGCCAGGAAGATTTCCATCGCTTATAGTTTCTCAAGGCAACTTCAAAATCAGATTTTATCTGGTCTTTCTGAAAATCGGCAGTCCTTTGTGCAATTTCCTTTTCTATTTTTGCCGCTTTAGCCTGGCCGTATGTAGCTCCGGAAAGATTTGGAATAGATATACCGGCCTGATAATTATAAAAACCGGCTGCTCCATTTACTTTTTGAAGTCCGTACTGAACACTAATATCAGGAAGGAAATTAGCCTTTTCTGCAGCATAAGCAGCTTCTGCTACTGCAATCTTCTTTTTAGGAACTTCCAAAAGAGGATGATCCGTAGGCAGATCTCCGGTAAGGAAAATTTCATCCTCCCGAAGGTCATTTAAATCATCCGGAACATCATAAGCTTCTTCACCTCCCAGCCAAAGGTTCAGCTTTTGCAGTGCTGTCAAATACTCCATTTCAGCCTGTTGCAAATCAATTGATGTTTGGCTGATTTTATTTTTGGCTGTCAGCATCTCTAATCTTGAAATTGCCTCTACCTCATACCGAAGATTCACTGCCTGGTCTAACTTTTTGTACAGGGAATCCAGTTCCTGGAATAACAGATACTGCTGTTTTGCTGAAAAGGTCCGACTCCAGGCAATTTTCACCTCCTGTGCCACCTGAAGTTGAGACAGATTATAGGCTTCTTCAGCAAGTGCGATCTTTTTATTGTAAAGTTTGTTTTTAGAAGGTATTCCTAACAAATCAATCCCTTTCTGTTGAACTCCAATAGTCGTGTATATTCCGCCGGCTTCTCCCAGCTCTTCTCCACCCGTAAATACTTCGGTTTCCCCAAGATCCCAGGCAGACTTCTTTAATGCCTGCTCCTGGTCAATCCTCGACTTCTCATTCTTCAGAAGCGGGTAATTCCGAAGAGCCAGGGCAACGGCTTCCTCCTGACTTACTTGCGGAGATAATTCAGCTGTTTGAGCTTTTAGTCCGGAAGGTAAAAGGAACAGGACAAGGATCATCGCAAAAGATCCACCTGTTGCGGGTTTAAATTTCATCCTGCCCGACCTTGACTCAACCCATTTATAAAGAATAGGTAGAATGAATAATGTGAGCAGGGTAGAGGTGATCAGCCCTCCAATAACTACGGTTGCCAAAGGCCGTTGCACTTCTGCTCCGGCAGAGCTTGAAATTGCCATAGGCAGGAAACCAAGCACATCGGTAAGAGCCGTAAGCAAAATAGGCCGGATTCTACTTCTTGTTCCAAGACTGATCCTTTCATTTAGATTTTTCACACCTTCTTCTTTTAATTCGTTGAAGCTGCTTATGAGCACAAGACCATTTAAGACTGCCACTCCAAACAGAACAATAAAACCAACCCCGGCAGAAATGCTAAAAGGCATATCCCGCAGCCATAAAGAAAATATCCCACCTATAGCTGCAAGTGGAATGGCTATGTAGATCATGGTGGTTTGCTTAAAGGATTTTAGAGCAAAATAGATTAGGATGAATATGAGGAGCAGGGCAATGGGAACTACAATTTGCAATCTCTTGCTTGCCCGTTCAAAATTTTCAAAAGCTCCACCGTAGCGAATGTAATAACCGGGTGGTAGTTCAAACTCAGCGTCCAGTTTGGTCTGAATATCTTCCACCACAGATTTTACGTCGCGATTCCGGATATTGACTCCCACATAAGTACGGCGGTTCGTGTTATCTCTACTGATCTGCATCGGGCCGGGCTGATAACTTATTTCAGCTACTTCTTTCAGCGGTATCTGACTTCCTGAAGGCAGAGTGACATAAAGATTCCTGATATTCTCTATACTCGTTCTTTCCTCTTCCTGTAATCGCACTACCAGGTCAAACCGTTTTTCCCCTTCAAAAATGACTCCTGCATCCCCGCCTGCAAAAGCCGACTGGATGAGGGAATTCAACTCCTTGATCTGTAAGCCATATTGCGCGGTTTTATTTCTGTTGTAGTTGACAGTGATTTGCGGTAATCCGGCTGTGGCCTCTACTTTCATATCGGCAACTCCTTCTACCGTAGAAATAATGTTGCCCATCTCCTGCGCCTTACTTGCTAAAACCTCCAGATCTTCACCATAAAGTTTGACTGCAACATCTTCCCTGACGCCGGTAAGAAGTTCATTGAACCTCATTTCTACAGGTTGCGTGAATTCATAACTCACTCCGGGAATAATGCCAATGGTTTCTTTGATCCTGGCAATAAGTTCATCCTTTGAATCGGCAGAGGTCCATTCATCTTTATCCTTCAGAATTATAAAACTGTCCCCAATGTCCATAGGCATAGGATCTGTGGGGACATCAGAAACTCCAAACCGGGTGACTACCTGTTCTATTTCGGGGTACTCGTCCAGAAGAAGCTGTTCTATTCTTGTGGAGGTCGCGATTCCCTCGTCCAGGGAACTTCCCGGTTTTAAGATGATATGAAAAGCTATGTCCCCTTCGTCAAGCTGCGGAATAAATTCCCCTCCCATTTTGGTGAACATGAAAGCGGCCAAAGCGAATAGGGCTATAGCGGAGCCGAGTACAATTTTTCCTCTTTTTAAGGATTTGTTTAATAGAGGCTCATATTTATTCTGAACCCAGCCGACAAATTTATCGCCATAGGATCTCTTTCGTTTCTTACTCTCCTTCAGAAAGAGCGCAGAGATCATTGGAACGTATGTCAAGCACAAGATCATTGCACCGAGCATGGCAAAAATGAAGGTCAGCGCCATTGGCTTGAACATTTTTCCTTCAACGCCTTCCAGGGCAAGAATTGGCAGAAATACGATGAGAATAATAAGCTGCCCGAAAAAGGCAGAATTCATCATCTTTTTTGCTGAAGAGGAGGCTATGTTATTTCTCTCAGTCTTGTTTAATTCACCTCGTTTCTTCATGCGCTGATGAATAGTAAAAACGGTACTTTCTACAATAATTACAGCTCCGTCCACTATGATCCCAAAATCTATTGCCCCCAGGCTCATCAGGTTTGCCCAGACGTCAAAAAGGTTCATAAGGATGAAAGCAAACAGGAGGGAAAGGGGAATTGTGGAGGCAACTATTAATCCTCCACGCCAGTTCCCCAGGAGCAGCACCAGAACAAAGATCACGATCAATCCGCCTTCGAGCAGGTTTTTAGTTACAGTGGAAGTAGTATCGCTAATAAGTTCACTTCTATCCAAAAATGGCTTTATGGAGACTCCTTCAGGAAGGGATTTCTGAATTTGCTTGATCCTGTCTTTTACATTGTCAATTACCTCATTGGAATTGGCTCCTTTCAACATCATGACCATTCCGCCAACGGCTTCTCCCTGTCCGTTTTTTGTTAGTGCTCCATAACGTACGGCACTTCCAATTCGAACATCAGCAACGTCTGCAACTGTTATGGGCACTCCGCCGGAAGTGGTGACGACGATCTTTTCCAGATCCTCCACACTTCGGGCAAGACCCTCGCCACGAATGAAATTCGCCTGATGGTTCTTTTCTATATAAGCCCCACCGGTATTCTGATTGTTGTTTTCGAGGGCGGTAAAAACATCAGAAATGGATAATCCGATAGCTTTTAACTCATCGGGATCTACAGCAACTTCATACTGTTTTATCATTCCGCCCACACCATTGACTTCAACAACACCCGGCACCATTGCCATTTGTCGGCGTACGATCCAATCCTGAATTGTTCTCAGCTCAGTAGGGGAGTAGTCATCTTTGAATTCTTCTTCTACTTCGAGGGTATATTGGTAAATTTCACCAAGTCCCGTAGAAATAGGTCCCATAGAAGGTTGTCCAAATCCTTCCGGAATTTCATCTTTTACAGCATTCAGTTTTTCACCTACTAACTGCCTGGGGAGATAAGTACCCATGTCATCTTCAAAGACAATAGTTACTACGGAAAGTCCGAACCTGGAAACTGAGCGTATTTCTGTAACGCCCGGCAAATTACTCATAGCGATTTCCACGGGGTAGGTGACGAACTGCTCGATGTCTTCAGTTCCTAAATTAGGTGCCTGGGTGATCACCTGCACCTGGTTATTTGTGATGTCTGGTTGGGCATCTACCGGAACCTGAAAAACGCTCCAGATCCCTGCACCAATGAGCACCACTGTTAAGAGACCAATAATGAATTTATTATTGATCGAAAAATCAATGATCTTATTAATCATACATGATAATTTAATTCAGTTTGTAATAAATTCTCTGTCCGGAGCCAGTGACAACAGGATATAGCTATCCTAAAACTGAATTAAATACGGGGAGGCTGGAAGTGAGAAAAGGCAATTTCCTTGCCTGCACTCTCGCCAAATAGAGGTGTCAAAAAAGGTATATTTGGCTCAAATACTTCGAAGGTACCTGTTTCGAATCTCACCACATGCACATGGCAGCAGTGACATTGGCAAAAAGGAGGACATTCGTCAGAAGTTCCATGCTGATCTCCTTTCTGATCCTGGTTTAATTCCACACTCACGGAGATAGTATCCCGACTTTCGGATACAGCTGTGTCATCACAGGGTATGAAATTTAGCCCCAGGAAATAGACAGATAATATGATTGCCAAAATATTCACTTTTCAAAAGTATAAAAAAAGATAAGCAAAAGGCTTAGGTACATTAAAAAGATGTCTTTCAAAAAGCTTCATGCTCTTCAGAGGGGATCGAGATTTATCTTTTGGGGATGTTCCTCAATTTATTAAAACCTTCAGATAATTAATTCATGGTCTGTAAGTTGGAGTCTAACCTTTCTCTCAAAGCAGCCATGTCATCACTGATTTTTCTATCTAAAATTTTTGCATAGTGCTGGGTGGTCTGGAGGTTTTTGTGACCAAGCATCTTACTTACACTTTCTATAGGTACACCATTAGATAAGGTTACAGTTGTGGCAAAAGTATGTCTGGCCAGATGAAAAGTAAGATTTTTATTAATACCACAAAGATCTCCGATCTCT
>Ga0098069_100486_pt1 | contig 16888 bp, 14 predicted proteins | sample 27_taG_FD_92584 | JGI IMG/M metagenome (GOLD analysis project Ga0098069, IMG submission 92584) | Marine viral communities from Cariaco Basin, Caribbean Sea - 27_WHOI_OMZ | ecosystem: Environmental > Aquatic > Marine > Oceanic | place: Caribbean Sea: Cariaco Basin | collected 2014-11-09 | reverse complement strand
TTCAAAGTCGGCAACAATTTGTTTCTTAAACTCTACTGAATACTGCCGTGATTTTCTCAATAATCGTACATTGGGTTTCATATAAGTTGATTTTAATGGTCAACCTATATCAGGGACGTACACTAACCTCCTGTTCACTCAGAACACTTTTAAGGTCTCTTCTGAATCTCAATTTGAGGCAGCTCTTGAAAAAGCAACCAGTGGGGATTCCATAATATGGAAAGCAGGCTTCTATGAGAATATATTTATGAACATTAAAAAGGACGGACTTATTATTACAGCTGAAAATGCGGGAGATGTTGTTTTTAGTGGAGCTTCAAAAGTTGAAATACCTGCTGATAAAGTGGTTCTTTCAGGCTTTCAATTTGTAGGGGGAGACATAGGTAAAGATGATATAATCAGCATAACCGGGAGTGATGTTTTTATATCACAAATAAACATTAAAGACTATACCAGTTTCAAATATTTAATTGTTGACGAAGAATCCCGAAGGACAACTATTAGTCACTGCAATTTTGAAAACCGAATTAATAAAGCAGATCAAAATATTCTATCTATTCTGGTAGATGATGAGCCTGGTTATCATAAAATTAAATATTGTTCCTTCAAAAATTTTTCTGGTAGTGGTGGCGATATGGGCGTGGAACCCATTCGAATTGGGGTGAGTACCCAGGCACACCTGAATAGCCGTACGATTGTGGAATACTGTTATTTTGAAAACTGTGATGGAGATGGAGAAATTATTTCGAGCAAAGCAGGACAGAATGTAATTAGGTACAACACCTTTATCAATAACAAAAAAGCGGAATTGGTATTAAGACACGGGGATGAAGCGAGGGTGTATGGAAACTTTTTTATAAATAATATGGGAGGCGTACGGGTGCGTGAGGGACAAAACCATTTTATCTATAACAACTACTTTTTTGACTTGGATCGGCGAGCTGTTTATTTGCAAAATGAATCTTCAGATCCTCTGGATTCAATTTTTATATACTTTAATACCATAGTAAATTCCGCAGCAATAAACTTAGATAACGGGGGAAAATATCCTCCCAAAAATGTCATTTTTGCCAATAATATTTTCAGTAATCCTAAAGAGGTTTTATTCATTAATTCCACAGGAATGGAAAAATGGCATGGCAATATCTCCCAGGGAGAACTCGGCATTAAGAGACCAGTTGGTATTAAAAGTCTGGATCCACAGCTAATTGAGAATGACAACGGATTTCTTCAGCTGAAACCTGAAAGCCCGGCTATAAATGCAGCAGTTTCAGGCTTTCCTCCTATTACTATGATTCCAAGCCTAGACCTTGATGATTTGAAACTGGATCTCATGGGACAGCCCCGCCCACAAAAGGCCACATTTAAAGATATAGGAGCATCTGAATTTTCTGAATTTATTGTTGTAAAACCTCATGCAACTAATTGTAACACAGGCCCGTATTATAAAAGGTAAGTCGTAGGGGTATACTTAGAGAATACTCAGTACAGGTTTAGCGTGTATCTTTTGGGCCTCTGGGCCAAAAACCGTCCCAAGTACTCGGGATTATATTTTCCCTCACCCGAAACTGCGAAAAAAGGCATTTTCGACCTCTCCCAAAGCAGAGGTAAAACGGAAACCCGAGGATGAGCCGTCGGAGAATTATAAAGATTAAAAGAAAAAGAGCTGATGCTTTTCCACAATCCTGTCATAGATGTCTCTACTAAATATATATAAATTTGCAGGTTTTTTAGAAGCTCCTTTCCTTTTTTCATCCAGTTGAACTATATATTTCATTTTAAGCACCTTCTTCCGAAAATTCCTATTATCTAATTTAATATTCAGAATAGCTTCAAATCCCAGCTGAAGCTCATTTAAAGTAAATTTAACGGGTAAAAGTTCAAATATTAATGGTTCAATCAACACCTTTTTTTGTAAACTTTCATAAGCGTTTTTTATAATTTTCTCATGATCGAATCCTAACTCAGGAAGCTCATGTATAGAGAACCAATCAATATTGTCTTTTTTTGGTCGCAATGTCTGAGCCTTTACTAATGAAATAAAGCCTACAGATAATAGCCTTGGGCTAACATCCAGTTTTTTTAGCCAGGTAAGATCTTTTTCCTCTTTAACTCGATCGGGATTCCCAAAGGTGTTGAATTGTTCAAAATATACATGATTTAAGGGAATGTAATCTCCTATAATTCTTTTTGCGGCTTCTGTAAGATTCTCACTTTTTTGAAGATGATCCCCTGTTATTACCCAATCATCAAAATTAAAATCCTTGTTTTTATCCAAATCTAATTTTCTTCTGGACAAAAGAATTTTTAATCCTGAATCATGTAATCCAAAAATTACACATTCTAAGGTCACATTCGGAATTTTTCTGAAATCCATCTATCAGGCTATTTGAGAACTAATAGTCCTATTTAAAGCGAAAATAATAATACTAAAATGTTAATCTCAATTAATACTAGCTCAAAAATACAATTTTAAACGTAAATGTAACGCTTGAAACTATCCAGTTGTTTATTTTCTTCAGTTTAGTGACATATTCTATTTTATTTATAAATACCTAAATATTTGGTTAAAAATATTTTAAGTAATTACTCTCAATAATTTAAAATATTTATATATTTGAATTATTAAACGTTATAATTACGTTTAACTAAATTTATATCACGTCTTGCGATGATTTCAAAAAGGAAACCGGGAAAAAAAGATAAAAAGGGAACTTTAAAATGTTTTTTACTATTTCTATTTATACTGTCTTCAAGTAGTTATATTACCTATGGGCAAACCCAAGATTTATCCTTTTACGAAAACGTTTCCGTAAATGTAAATTTAAAAAATATGCATACCTGGCATGGCTTTATAGTGACTCCCGGAGCTATGATCGCCTCCAGTGTAGATTATCGTTTTTATAGGGAGAAATTCGTAATTGGCCTGTGGGGAGGCACAAGCTTTAATGGTAAATACACCGAGCTCTCTTACTATTTTGATTACTTGATTAATGAAAATTTAAAAGTCTCGCTTGTAAGTCATAATAATTATAGTGATGTGGAAAAGCCAAACATTTTTAGTTGGGATAAATTCTCTTCCCCCAACTTTCTCGATATCGTTATAGAAACGCCTATTTCTCAAAATTTTCCATTACACGTATACTTCTCAACTATTTTATTTGGTCAGGGTGGGGATTTCGAAACAAATCCTAATACTTTGGAAGTAAAAGATTCTTATTCCCACTATTTAGAATTAAGATATCCATTCATTTTTGAGGAGAAATTAAATATTACGTTTTTTGCCGGCGGAGCTTTCTCCTTGTTTACGGAGAAAACTTTCTATACCAGGCATCACAATCTCGTAAATATCGGCCTACAGCTACAAAAACAAATTTCTTTCTTAAATTATACTAAATTACTCAAAGCGAAGGCTTTTTGGAATCCCGAAAGTAAAAAAGCAGGTCTGGAAATTGATTTTCCGCTGTTGTAATACAATTCATAATACTATCCAGATATGGAAAATACAGCTCAACAAAATTTTGATCATTTAAATGAGGAGCAATTACCTGTTCCTAAATCCAAACTCCATGGGGGGAAGTATTTTGCGGGATTATATGCCGGGGAGCATGTTGCGGCCACCGAGTTTGTAATAGGTGCCACATTTGTCACTCTGGGAGCAAGCACTAAAGACATAATACTTGGTTTATTAATAGGTAATATCCTCGCAGTTCTTAGCTGGACTTTTATTACCGCGCCTATTGCAGTACAAACCCGGTTGAGCCTTTATACTTACTTAAATAAAATTGCCGGGGATTCTATGACCAAATTATACAATTGGGCGAATGCAATAATATTTACGGTCATCTCGGCAGCTATGATAACCGTCTCTGCTTCCGCGGTACGCCTGCTATTTGGCATTCCAGCACAATTAAATTGGTATTCAACAAATCCGGGGTTTTTATTAATTGTAGTGGGGGTAGGTATTGTGGTAGTCTTTGTTGCTATTTATGGTTTTAGAACGGTTGCTAATTTTTCCGGGATTTGTGCGCCCTGGCTGTTTGCTTTATTTATTTCGGGTGCATTGGTTCTTTTGCCTGCACTATCTCATGCGGTTATTGGCGAGACTTCAATTGGAACCATGCAGGAGTTTATTAAGATAGGAAACGAATCGGTTTGGAAAGGAGTTACAAATACCGGAGAAGCGGGAATTGGACTTCTTGAAGTAATAGGTTTTGCCTGGGCGGCAAACAGCATTACCCATATTGGATTAATAGATATGGCACTTTTAAGGTTCGCTAAAAAATCATATTACGGCCTGTACACCAGTTTTGGAATGCTGTTTGGCCACTATCTGGCATGGATCGCAGCAGGGATAATGGGAGCCGGCGCAGCAGTTTTATTAAATCAACACGTCATTGAATTAGATCCAGGAGATGTCGCTTTTCAAGCTTTAGGTGCTTCAGGATTTATCATAGTTATTGTTGCCGGCTGGACAACAGCAAATGCTAATTTGTATAGAGCCGGGCTTGCAGCACAAGCAATATTTTCAAAGTATTCAAGAAGAAAATCAACGATTGTGGTGGGTATTTTTACTGTAACTATAGCATGTTTCCCATTTGTTTTCTCAAAAATTCTACCGCTGCTCACCTATGCGGGGCTTTTAGTAGTCCCGGTAGGAGCTATCGTTTTTGCAGAACATTTTATTTTTCCTAAAATAGGCTTAAACCGATATTGGGCATATTATAAAAACTTAACCACAAGCAAACCCGCAATTATATCCTGGATAGCCGGGCTGCTCTTTGGCTTCGGATTAAACGCATTAAACATCATGTCATTTTATTATTTGTTTATACCTACCTGGTTTTTTACGATTATTTTATATACTATCCTGGCTAAGTATAATGGTGCTTCAGAAGATTTTACCGAAGAGATCAAGAAAGAAAAAAAGCTTCAGGAAAATATAACTAAATATCAGGAATTGAAGTCAAAAGATGAGAAAGAAGTTGTAAAAGACACTTCTAATTTATCAAAACTTTTGAATATTCTATCAGTTGCATTCTTACTAATTATTATTCTTTTGGCTTTAAATACCTTTTTAAACAGTGAGAATATTACCATGTATTACGAAAATAAAAACCTTTTTAACACCTACGCCTTTATTGCTACCCTTGGCTATTTTATCACGGCTTACTGGGCACTAAGTAGGTCTAAGACCTTAAACAAGAAGTCAACAAATTAATATTATGAAAACAGCTGTCGTATTAAATCAGGAGAATTTAGAAGATATACTTTCTACCGTGAAAACACCTACATATAACCGGGACAAAGTTACTACAAGCATTGTACATATTGGGGTGGGAAATTTCCATAGGTCGCATGAAGCATATTATACTAATGAGCTTATGGAACGCTTTGGTATTCTGGACTGCGGAATTTGCGGAGTTGGTTTACTTGATTATGACCGAAAGATTTACAATATCTTAAAAGATCAGGATGGCCTATATACCTTAATGGTCAAAGAACTTGACGGAACATATACCGCAAAGGTTATAGGCTCCATTGTGGAATATATATTTGCTCCAGAAAATCCTCTTGCAGTTATTGAGAAAATCGCCCACCCCGATATTAAAATTGTCTCGCTCACCATTACTGAAGGGGGATATAATTTGAATGAGGCGACCGGGAAATTTGATTTTAGCAATCCCGTAATCATTGAGGATATGAAAAACCCCATGTCCCCAAAAACCGTTTTTGGATACCTTACCCAGGCTTTAAAACTTAGGAAGCAACGTGGAGCTGGGGGAATTACCATTCAATCCTGCGATAACATTCAGGGAAATGGAGCTGTGGCAAAAAAAGCGCTTACTAATTACGTGCAAGAAGCAGAGCCGGAATTACTTCCTTGGATTGAGGAAAATGTTTCCTTTCCCAACGCTATGGTAGACAGGATTACCCCTGTAACCGTACCCAAGGATAAAGAGATCCTGAAAGAAGAATTTTTGATAGAGGACCAGTGGCCGGTTGTATGTGAACCTTTTATACAGTGGGTGATTGAAGATGATTTTAGTGCGGGGCGTCCCGCATGGGAAAAAGTAGGGGTTCAGTTTGTAGATGATGTCCTGCCTTTTGAAAATATGAAGCTTCGCTTATTAAATGCAGGTCATAGTTTGTTAGGAATGCTCGGGGCTTTACATGGTTATAACACCATTGATGAAGCAGCAAATGATCCCGATTTTGAACAATTTTTGAAAGATTTTATGGATTTGGAGGTTACCCCAACTTTAGGCGATCTGGGAGAAATAAACCTTGAATCCTACAAGAAAAGCCTTATCAACCGATTTCAGAATATCTACATCAAAGATCTTATTTCAAGGATATGTTTAGAAAGTTCAGCTAAAATCCCAATCTTCTTGCTGCCTACCCTTAAACAACAACTTACAAATGACGGGGAGATCAAAAGAGCTGCCTTTGTAGTTGCCGCCTGGTGCAAATACAACGATGGGGTTGATGAGCACGGCAACACGTATGAGATCAAAGATGCCATGAGCGATACTTTGATAAGAGCCGCAGCTTTATCGCATAAAGATCCTATTGCATTTCTTGAAATCGAACCTATTTTTGGAGAATTATCTAGAAACAAGAGGTTTACCGAAGCTTTTACTAAATACCTAAATATGTTGAGAAGCAAAAGTGTTAAATATTGCGTTCAGAAGATAAACTCTTCTTCTACTCTTGATTAACCCAATTCTCGTTTGGTCATCAATGTGCGTTAAAATACTTAAATTTTCTAATCCGCTTATTTTAAAATTATGTTTAAAAATAAAAATTTCCAGTTTACTAGTTTCGGGGAGGTTTTGTTCGATGTTTTCGAAAACGAAAAAAAAATAGGAGGAGCTCCTTTAAATATAGCCTTACGCATTAGCTCCCTGGGCTTTAAGGCAGCAATTATTAGCGCAGTTGGGAAGGATGAGAACGGAAAAGAAATTCTTGAATTTATGCGGCAGAAGCAAGTTAATACTGCTTCTGTCGCTGAAGTTCCTCAATATCCAACGGGAGTGGTAAAAGTGTCTTTGGATAAAAATGGTGTTGCCGAATATGAAATAGATTATCCTGCCGCCTGGGATGCTATCCCTTTTTCTACAGAAACTGAAAAACTTGTCAAGGGTACTGATGTCATTATTTACGGCAGTTTGGCCAGCAGAGATGAAATTTCCAGAAATTCGTTACTCGAAGCACTCCAACGCAGCGATGCGATGAAAGTTTTCGACATAAATCTTAGACCTCCCCATTATAATCGCGAAACCATTCAGCAGTTAATTCAGCACGCCGATCTTATTAAATTTAATGAAGAGGAGCTTCTGGAAATATCTGCTTCACTGGGTTCCGACGAAATTTCCATAGAGAGAAATATGCAATTTATAAAGGAAAAGTTTAAGGCCACCACTATTTGTGTAACCCGGGGAAGTGCCGGTGCAGTTCTTCTTTATAATGATAAATTCTACTACAATGGAGGCCGAAAAATCCAGTTGGTGGATACAGTAGGTGCGGGAGATTCTTTTTTAGGATCCTTTTTGTGCAGCCTGTTAAGCGACCAGGATCCACAAAAAGCCCTTGACTTCGCCAGCGTGGTAGGAAGTATTGTCGCGAGCTCTGCCGGTGCAAATCCCGAAATTGATCTTCAGGAGGTAGAAGCTATCATGCAAAAAAACCAATAATCTAAAAGTAGTGCTTTTATGAACCTAAGTGTTTTTCTGAAAAGAAAAAATTCTAATTAATACAACTTCCCCCAGAATATTTCCAGTTGGTTATTTATATCTGGGGAATATGTTTCTTACCGTATGTATAATAATAGCCGTCTTTATTCTTCTTGTAAAGGAATTAATAGGTCTAAGAATTCAGGGAGTTATTACTGATGAAATCTAGAAATTTGGATTTGTAATGCTCAGAAACTGTAATACGTTTGTTATTGATAATAATTTGGCTGCGCTCAATCACTTCAACATTTTTTAATGAAATAATAAAAGAACGGTGCACACGCATAAACTGGTTTTCCGGAAGCTCTTCTTCTAAGGATTTCAAACTCGTAAGCGTCAAAACAGGTTTTGGATTATCACTTAACCAAATTTTGACGTAGTCTTTTAAGCCTTCAAAATATAGGACGTCTGCTAATTTGATGCGCAGTTGCTTGTATTCAGCTTTTACAAAAAGGAACTCTTTTTCTTCGGAAAGCAGGCTTTTCCGATTTCCTTTTACCAACTCAAACCACTCATAGGCTTTGTTTGCTGCTACAAGGAACTCGGCATAATCAAAAGGTTTTAATAGATAATCCAAAGCCTCAACTTTAAAACCTTCCAAAGCATATTGATCAAATGCTGTAGTGAAAATAACCCGTGTTTCTTTTGGCAGCATTTTGGAGAATTCCATCCCCGTCAAATCTGGCATCTGGATATCCAAAAATAGTAAATCTACAGGTTTGGTCTTAATGAATTCCATAGCCTCAATGGCACTACTACATTTTTCCCTGAGTGTCAAAAATGGGGTTTTTTCAACATAACTTTCCACAAGATTAAGTGCCATAGGCTCATCATCAACAATAACGCAGGAAAGTTTTAGGTTGCTCATTTATTAACCGGTTTCTAGTTCTAAAGTTATTAAAAACCGTTCATCTCGAATGCTTTGCGTGAAGTTATATTTTTTGGGATATAATAATTGAAGTCGTTTTTCCAGGTTTTGAAGCCCAATACCAGAACCACTTTTATCCCCTGTTTTCTTCGGAAAATTGGTGTTTTCAACTATGAATAAAACTGTTTTATTATCACATGTCATTCGGATATTGATTTCGCTCGGTTTTATCGCTGAAATTCCATGCTTAAAAGCATTTTCGATCAAGCTAATAAACAACAAAGGAGCGATTTGAAGCCCGGTCTCTTCCGAAGGAAAACTGTAATCTACTTTTGTTTTATCTGAAACCCGTAATTTCATTAATTCTATGTATTTTTTCATAAAATCGACCTCTTTCGAAAGTGGCACCAATTCCATATTTGTTTCGTAAAGCATATAACGCATCAACTTGCTTAAACTGTGGATAGAGGATTTTGCCCGATCTGGTGAAATATCGACCAACGAATATATATTATTAAGCGAATTAAAAAAGAAGTGCGGCTGCAATTGGTAATGTAAGTTTTGTAATTCCGATTGCAACTTAAAATTGGCCGCTTCCTTACGTTCTGCCTCTGTTTTTGCCCAGCGTTGTGTGCTTTTTATGGCAATCGAAAATAATAATGGTGCTAAATATGACAAGGTTTGTACATAAATAAACATTTTAAAGGGTGGGCCACTATCGCTCTCCCTATTGGAACGATTTTTTGCTAATTCCCCGAAAAAGGTGGTTTCTATAAATTCTTTAAGCAGTAGGAACGAAAGAATAATTGTAGCATTTATAATGATAAATGCAAGCAATTTCTTTGAAAACAAAAACTTATCTATCAGCACAAAATAATTCAGGTAAAATAGTACTGCCGAAAAAATCAACGGGATCCAAAAATGTGCAATTAACCTATTAATTTCCGGCTCTTGTCCATAAGACAATAGGTAAGGCATACTAAACAGTACGAGCCAAACGAGCAAATGTGAAAATATGGTTATGTTTTTGTTTTTAGCCATTGTAACTTATTCGTAGCGCAAAGCTGTTATTGGGTCTAATGCAGAGGCCTTCCTTGCCGGGTACCATCCGAAAAATATACCTGTGATAGCACAGACCGCAAAGGAAATCACAATGGAATAGACGGCAACGCTTGTAGGCCAATTTAAGAACCTTTCTATAAAATAAGTGGAACTTAAACCAAGGATCACTCCAAGTACACCTCCCGTGATACTAATTAAGATGGCCTCTATTAAGAATTGCATCAAAATATCGGCTCCCTTGCCACCTACAGCCATTCGCAAACCGATTTCTTTGGTACGTTCTTTTACCGATACATACATAATGTTCATGATTCCAATACCACCAATTAACAGAGAGATACTGGCAACTGCTACCAGCAAAACAGTGAGCATTTCACTTGTGGAGCTAAAGGTAGAAATAAGTTCTTCCATAGAGCGTACCGTAAAATCATCCTCTTCGTTATCCATTAATTTATGCTGCGAACGTAAAATTTCGGTCACTTGCTCTACTGCTTCAGGCGCATCATCTTCACTCACTGCCGATGCCATAATATCGTTTAAATGATCAATAGCTAAAATACGTTTTTGTACTGTGGTATAAGGTGCAATAACCACATCATCCTGGTCCTGCCCAAAGGTGTTCTCTCCTTTTTCTTCCAAGACACCAATCACTTTAAACGGGATATTATCAAAACGAATCATCTGTCCAACAGGGTCCTGACCATCAGGAAACACATTATCCACAACCGTCTGCCCAATTAATGCCACTTTAGAAGCTGTTTTTACCTCGGCATCGGTGAACATACTTCCGCTTTGTAAACCAACGACTTTAATTTTCAGATAGTCCGGATTTACGCCATAAATACTTGATGGCCAGTTGTTAGAACCATTAATAACCTGTCCTCCACCATTTACAACTGGTGTAATGTAACTTAATAATGTAGCCTCCTCTTTTATCGCTTCATAATCTTTAAGTGTCAATGTTTGTACATTACCGCCGCTTCCTCTTGCAGGACCTCTATCATCGGCCCCAGGTCTTACGGTAACCATATTGGAACCCATACTTGAAATGGTAGTACGTATGCTCTCTTTAGAGCCTTCTCCAATGGCGAGCATTGCTATAACCGAAGCAACGCCAATGATAATGCCCAGCATAGTTAATAAAGTTCTCAATTTGTTAAGAACAATAGCTTTATATGCGATTTTAAAAAGATTTAATAGTCTCATAGTGAATTTTCTTCTTGCGGTAAACCCGCCAATTCTTCGGTAGCCGATAATACTTTGTTGTTTTTGTAATCTTTTATAATACTCCCATCTTTTAATACAATCGTCCTCTTACTAAAGGCGGCTATATCTGGCTCGTGGGTCACAAAGGCTATGGTAATACCCTGTTTGTTTAGGTCCTGGAACAAGGCCATAATTCCATAAGACGTTCTTGTATCCAGGTTTCCTGTGGCTTCATCTGCTAAAATCATAACCGGATTATTCACCAGTGATCTTGCGATGGCAACCCGCTGTTGTTGCCCTCCCGAAAGTTGTGAGGGGGTATGATGCATTCTGTCTCCCAATCCCACCTTTTCTAATGCCATTACAGCTCTTTCCCTGCGTTCTTCAGTTGAAACCTTACTATTATAAAATAAGGGCAATTCCACGTTTTCCAAGGCGGAAGTTCTGGGCAGTAGATTATAGGATTGAAAAATGAAACCTATTTTTTCGTTTCTAATAGTGGCCAATTGATTTCTGCTTAGATCCTTCATTTTCACACCATCAATTTCATAGGTTCCAGAAGTGGGTTTATCCAGACACCCCAAAATATTCAATAAAGTACTTTTACCGGAACCTGAAGAACCCATAATAGTTACAAACTCGCCTTCTTTTATATCAAAAGAAATACTTCTTAGAGCGTGAACCGTTTCATTGCCCATCGTAAATTCACGTGTCAAACCTTCTATTTTAATGATTTCTTTGTTCATCTTTTTATCTATTTCTTCCACTACCTCGTTGTGGCATAAATGGACTTTCGCTTTTATCTGCTGTTTCTGCTTCAGATTTATTAACGCTTTCCAAACTGTACACTAATTCTTCTCCTTCAGAGAGACCGGTTAAAATTTGTACGTTTACACCATCGCTGGCTCCCAAAGTAACTTGTTGAGCTTTTATTTCGCCATTGCTACCGTAAACCCAAACCACGCTACCGTTACCTCTGTTTGTTATTCTATCTTTTGAAGGTTCAACCGTGAGATTTTGTTGTTCGTTATAGGCTGATAATTCTGGGCGTGTTGGTTTAAAATTAATGGCTTTGGCTTCGGCAGTTAATACATCTTTTAATTCCAAGGTGTAAATTGAAATGGTCGCTGTTAAGCCTGGTTTTAATTTTAAATCTGGGTTGTCTGCTTTAATCACTACGGTATAGGTAACCACGTTTGAAGTTACCGTTGGGTTCAATCGTACTTGTGTAACGACACCTTCGAATTCTTCCCCTAAATAAGCATCAACTGTAAAACTAACCCGTTGCCCTTCTTTTACCTGCCCTATATCCGCTTCGTCAACATCAGCTTCTACCTGCATTTCATTCAAATCTTTTGCAATGATAAACAGGGTTGGTGTGCTAAAACTTGCCGCAACGGTTTGGCCTTCGTCAATGGCCCTTGACAATACCACACCATCAATTGGTGAATAAATATCGGCATAACTTAAATTGGTTTTTGCTTTTTGTAAATCAGATAAGCGTTGGGTTACCGTACCTTTTGCAGTTTCGTAATTGTAGCTTGCATCATCAAAATCGGACTTGCTAATCACTTGACTGTCGTACAAGGTTTTTTGACGATCGTAAATGGTTTTTGTGTAATTGCTTTGATTTACGGCATTGTCATAAGTAGCTTGAGCCTGTGTTAACGTTGCCTTTAGATTGGTTTTGTCCAATTCGGCAATCAATTGCCCTTCTTTGACTTCGCTGTTGTAGTCCACAAATATTTTTTCTACAACACCAGATACCTGAGTTCCGACATCTACCTGGTTTATGGGCTCGATAGTCCCCGTTGCGGTAACCATTGTGGTAACATCTGCTATTTTGGCGGGAACTGTTTTGGCTTCAATTATAACGGCATCGTTGCCTTTAATAAACACGTAGGCTACAATAGCAAGTATCACTACCCCTATGCTTCCTATTATAATTCTCTTTTTAGGTTTCATCATTATATTGCTTAAAGATTTATGTCCTTTCCCTGGTAAAATTGTAATAATTGGTGGTATAGGATGTTGAGATATTTAGCTTGTAAATAATTTTGCTGCGCGTTGGTATAAATATTTTGACTAATCACTAAATCGGTAGTGCTCAACCCGCCCAATTCATATTTCTTTTGTGCTAATCTATATGATTCTTCCGCAGCTACTCTCGAAGCCTCTGCAGCTATAACCTGCTCCTGGGCAGATAAAGCGTTTTGATAAGCCGTTTCTACTTTTTTATAAACCTCTTTTTCTACGCCTTGCTTTTCTATTTCAGCTTTTTCGATATTCAATGCCGCCGTTTTTACAGCGGCTTTGGTCTGGTTCCTATTGAAAATCGGGATACTTAACGATAAGCTAATTCTTTGGTTGAAATTAACATCAAACTGGTCTGAATACGTAAGGTCTCGAATGCTGGAATAGCCTGTACCTAAACTTCCTATTAAAGCGAATGTGGGCAAATAATCGCCTTTTGCCAGGTCAAGTCCTTTTTTATTTGCAGCAATATTTATCTCACTGGCTTTTATCTCCGGCAAGTAACCCAGAGCCCTGTAGTATATTTCGATCTTCTCCCTTTCCAGGTTGATTAAATCCATCTCCTCATCAATGGTTTTAATCCTTAATTCCAGTGTGGGTGGCAACTCCAGTAACTGTTTTAGATCGAGGATGTTTTGTTGGTAATTATTTTTGGCGGTGATAATATTATACTTATTGGTAGCCGCCTGACTTTGGGCTTCGGTGTAACCGGTTAAAGCAATTTCCCCGGCATCGAGACGAGCTTTTTCCCGCAAAACTTCTTTTTCTGAAGCAGCTAAATTATTTTCGGCAATAGTGATATTTTCTTTATTGTAAAGAATTTGTAAATAGGTCTCTAAAATGTTTAAAACGATGTTGTTTTTTTCGACCTCCTCTTGAAAAATACTTTGCTCCAGAAATAATTTGTTTTGCTTAATTTGGTTATTGATCTGGTTCCCCTGAAATAATGTTACCGCACTATTCAGCCCCACATTGGTACTATGAATTTGCTCGGTAACATAGGCACTTGTAATTGGGTCTATAGAGTTTCCGTTGGTAAAACCTTGTGATGCACTCCCAAATAAGTCGGGTAACCTAGAAGATTTAACTCTGTCATAGGCCACTTCGGCAAGCTTTGTATTTATTTCAGCATCTTTTACGCTGATGTTGTTTTCTAAGGCATAGGTGATGCAATCTTCCAAAGACCATATTTCGGCAGTGTTTTGATTCCCGGTTTCCTGTCCCAAAGAAAGCTGCACAATCAGTAAACTTGCTATGATAAAAAACAATTTCATTTTTGAGTGTTTTTAATGAACACTTCAAAGGTTAAACTATATACCAGTTTATGAAATTGAAATAGAAGTTTGGGGTTATTGTCTATACGGAAGGGTATATTCTATCGATAGAAATTTTGTAATTCTATGAGTTAGAAGATCTCCGGAAGTCTTTTTTGAGTATTTCAAAGAAGAGTTTTTTTTTCCAATTTACAGGTTTATTGGAATTATTTTAATAGAAATTTCCTGAAGTAAATTGCTGAGAATTGAGATAGTATAGGAGGCTTTTGTTTTAGTTATTAATGCAAAAAACCTCCCGTAGTTAAACAGAAGGTTTCGGGTATTTAATCAATGTAGGAATTAAGCTTCTATATTTTCTTTTGTCCAGGCAAATTTTTTGAAAACTTCATCTACAGGTGTGTTGGCGATATGGTTGGTATAATTACTGATTATCTTTTGCGATAAGCCTAAAATAATTTCCAATACTTGTTGCTTTTCGTAACCCGCGCCATAGAAAACATCTAAATCTTCTTGTGTCACGTGCCCCCTATTACGAACAATCGTCAAGGTCATTGCACGTAATGCCTCTAATTTAGAATCCTCTAAAGGTGTTTTATTGCGTAATGCTTCAGTAATAGCATCATCTACCTTCATCATTTTTGCAATACCGGTATGTGCAGGAACACAATAACTACATTCGTGTTCCACATTAATTGTTTGCCAAACTACAGTCATTTCTTCCTTGTTAAAGGAGGATTGAGTGAATAGCCTGTGTAATGTTAGGTAAGCCTCGAATAACTCCGGTGCTTCTGCCAAAACTCCGTGCAATCCGGGAATTCTCCCATTTGATTGAAGAGATTGCTGTAATAGGTTTTTGCTTCCTTGTGGTGCCGATTCTATGTTGTGAATTTTGAATTTTGTCATAATTTTAAATTTTTTGTGTTTGTAAGGAGTTCTGTTTATTCAGGATAAATATGTTAACTGATGAAAATATAACGATTCCCAGGGCGATATAAACCAATAACCATTTTGGCTGAACTCTTAATGAAAATTCAGCAATTAGGGCACCTATCATGGTAAACAAGCCAAAAAGGTTGGTGAAGGTTGCCCATTTTTGAAAGGAAATTTTAGATCTGATTTCAGCATTTCTCTTTATCAAACTAAAAAATTGCAGTTAATGAACTACCTCGAGGCAGAGCCGTCGAGGTATCATAACAATCACAGTTGACTTGAATGAATTCTTTCGTATTCTGAACTATCTTGATTTTGGAGATATTTTTTAATAACTTCCTTATTGACATATTGTCCTACAGTATTCACATAATATTCACTCGTCCAAAATTTACCACCCCAAAGCATCTACTTAACTTCTGGATGGAGTCTGAAAATCTCTTTTGCAGTAATACTTTTTACAGCTCCGATTATTTTCTTGGGTGCATCATTGGGAACCCTTGAATCAAAAAATGGACGTGATTCCCATCAATACCTATTTCAAGAAAGTTCATCTCATAGCACTCTTCAATTGCCACACAAACTTCTTTAAAAGTGGAAGACACAGACTCTGTTAAAACTTTGCGCCTATACTTTATTGGGCAAACAAAATTATAGAGTAACAAACTTTATTATGAATCTTATGAATATGTTCATTCACATTCACAAAGCTACACATCTTTACGCAACACCCGAGGCAGAGCCTCGGGGAATTCTATTGATTAAATCCTATTACTTTGCTTCAGCCATAATTTCATCCACAATTTCCGGGTTTAGCAGCGTTGAAGTATCTCCAAGATTATCAGTGTCATTAGAGGCTATCTTCCTTAAAATCCTCCTCATAATTTTACCGCTTCTCGTCTTTGGGAGTCCGCTTACAAATTGAATTTTTTCAGGTTTCGCAATAGGGCCCAGGGTTTGAGAAACAATATCTTTTATTTCCTTCTCCAGTTCTTCTGAAGGTTCAACTTTATCATATAATATCACATAGGCATAAAGTGAATTCCCTTTTACTTCATGAGGGAAACCTACTACCGCACTCTCTACCACGTGTTCGTGTTCATCAATGGCATTTTCTATGGCAGCAGTACCCAGGTTATGCCCAGAGACAATAACAATATCGTCTACTCTTCCTGTAATTCGGTAGTTACCTGTCGCATCGCGATATGCCCCATCACCTGTAAAATATTTGTTTTCAAAAGTAGAGAAATAGACTTCTTTATAACGTTGATGGTCACCGTAAATAGTACGCGCAATAGATGGCCATGGAAATTTAATGGCCAGTCTTCCTTCTACAGGTTCACTTGTATTTGGTATTTCCTCTCCCTCACTATCCATAAGTACAGGTTGAACACCAGGTAGTGGTAATGTTGCAAAAGTTGGTCTGGTGGGTGTGATCCCTGCCAGGGGCGATATCATTATAGCTCCTGTTTCAGTCTGCCACCAGGTATCTACCACAGGACAATTTCCTTTCCCTACATTATCATTATACCAGTGCCATGCCTCTTCATTGATAGGCTCGCCTACACTTCCAAGGACTTTGAGTGAAGACAGGTCATGGTTTTCTACAAAACTCAGGGGTTGTTTAGCAAGTGATCTTATTGCTGTAGGAGCAGTATAAAAATGTGTGACCTTTAATTTATCTACAATATCCCAAAACCTTCCGTAGTCGGGATAACTTGGAATACCTTCAAACATTACGGTTGTAGCACCAGAAGCCAGAGGTCCGTAAATAATAT
>Ga0098069_100485_pt1 | contig 16898 bp, 17 predicted proteins | sample 27_taG_FD_92584 | JGI IMG/M metagenome (GOLD analysis project Ga0098069, IMG submission 92584) | Marine viral communities from Cariaco Basin, Caribbean Sea - 27_WHOI_OMZ | ecosystem: Environmental > Aquatic > Marine > Oceanic | place: Caribbean Sea: Cariaco Basin | collected 2014-11-09 | reverse complement strand
TTTCAAAGTCGGCAACAATTTGTTTCTTAAACTCTACTGAATACTGCCGTGATTTTCTCAATAATCGTACATTGGGTTTCATATAAGTTGATTTTAATGGTCAACCTATATCAGGGACGTACATCTAATAACTGAGCACTGATCACCTATCACTGAACACTAATTTCCGCGTTCTCTGCGGATAATCTTTGCGGCCTTTGCGTTAAATTTGCCTTTTTTATTATTGAAGAGCTCAAAAAACATCACTCCGAATACCACGACATATTCCAATGCAATAAGCCACAAATTCTCCTTAAAATTAGGTTGTGAGTAAGCAAAATAACTCAGCACCACCATCGCACTCCAAACCTGCACAAATTTATATTTCGTAAATACTGAAAGCAATAACGGAGTCGCTAAATACCATGGATGCACAGTAGTTGCAAACAATAAATACATAACTATCACAAACAACATACTGGTGAGCAAACCTTGAATATTACAATTCCGTTTTAAAATGGATAAAATTACTACTGAAACAAATACAACACCCGCCAAAGCAGGTCCTGCGTAGCCAATGATATTGTAACCTTCAATTTTATATCCAATCCACCTGATGAGGTAATAAATGCTGGCATTAAACTCAAACTTCTGAAACCAAAGGTTAATGCTCGCAAAGAATTTTTCTGCAAAGGCTCCCGAGAGAAATTGCAGGAAAAACAGGAGCAGTAGAAGTCCTGTGACTGCGTAAAAACTCAAAGCTTTTTTCCAGTCAAGCCTTTTTATGAGGAGTGGCAGGAACATTAGCGGGATTAATTTTACCGCGATAGAGCAGGAAAATAACACTGCGCTAAAATGCCATTTTTGACACTGTAGTAAATAGATCGCACCAAGCAGAAAGAACAGCATAATTCCTTCAAAATGTAAATTTCCCGTAAGTTCAATGATGATGAGCGGATTAAGGAGATATAAAAAAATATTGCTTTCGGGGAGGTTGAGGTTTTTCAAAATTTTTCTTCCGAAGTAGAAGATACCAATATCGGCAGCGATGATGAAAATCCGTAGCCATATTACTGTTGCAAGAACACTTTTTCCTCCTAAAAGTGCTACCAATGCAAAGAAAAACTGATTGAGCGGCGGATAATTTGTGGGATTCCCGGCACTAAGGCTACCCATGCCTTCATAAAGTTCCTGCGCTCCTGAAAATGGTAAATCTCCTGAAGAAAAATATTCTGCCGGAGTCATTAAATAAGGGTTTATTCCTTTCAGCAAGAGTCTTCCGTCCCAGATAAATCGAAAAAAATCCTGCGATAGATTGGGAGTGGCAAACAGGAACAGCAATCTAAAAATTATTGCTGCAGCCAAAAGTATTTTCAGATTGTAACGCTGCATCTGGAAAAACTTCCAACTTAGAAAGAAAATTCCTCCCCAGAGGGTCAAAAGTTTGAAAAAATCGGTTCTTTCAAGATTATAGGCGAAAGCCAGATAGAAAGCGCAACAGCTTAAGAAGAGGAGGAGCGGGATTTTGTGGAGGCTTAGAAAATTATTCATACTACACTAGACCTCACAGGTTTTAGAAATCTGTGAGGTCTGATTTTTTCCAGGATAAATTTCCACATTAAACGAAGCTAAAACAATATAAAAAAATCCGAAGAACATCATTAAATGGAACGGGAGCAGGCTGTAACTTCCAATCCTAAATGCTGAGAAAATTCCGAAAGCAAACAGCAGCATCAACAGGATTTCCACAATCAATTGAAAATTGATTTTTACCGGGGATTTTATGGCTACATTCGGCTTGCTGTCAAGGTTGAATTTTGGGGTCCTGATGAACTCACTTTTTTTCCCGAAATGCCCTTCCAGGATAGCGATGCTATTGTGCAGGGAAAGCCCCATAGCAATGGAAAAAAAAGTAAAGAACAGGCCGGTAAATCTAAATAACGAAAGTTGTTGATCTTTGTGAAGTTCCCGATAAGCCGCGTAATAAGTAATAAAAAAAATGACAGGGCTTAAAATGAAGATGGTCATTCCGGTTAAAATTCCGAAGTAGGAGGGATCATTTAGTAAAAACAGCACCGGGATACTGATAATTCCCATTAATAGCACCACGAAAAAAAAGCTGCTGTTCAGCAAATGGAAGAAACTGTGGACGCGGGTGCCAAAAGTGGTGTTTTTGTCCTTTATTACTTTCCGGTAATTCTTCTGAAAATTCTCTGCTGCCCCTTTGTTCCACCGGAATTGTTGAGAACGTGCTGCTTCAATGGTAATGGGCAATTCGGCCGGAGTTACTACTTCTTTGAGGTATTTGAACTTCCAGCCTTTGAGTTGGGCCCGGTAACTAAGGTCCAAGTCTTCGGTGAGGGTATCGCCTTCCCAATTTCCGGCATCAAGAATGCAGCTTTTTCTCCAAATTCCGGCGGTACCGTTGAAGTTGATAAAATGTTTTCCGAAGTTGCGCCCGGTTTGCTCCAAAATAAAGTGGTAATCGAGCAGAAATGCCTGTAGTTTTGTGAGCAGCGAATAATCTTTATTGAGATGCCCCCACCGGGTCTGCACAACACCCAAATTGGCATCTTTAAAATAAGGGACCGTCTTTTTTAGCCAATTGGGTTGAGGAAGAAAATCGGAGTCAAAAATGGCAATAAATTCCCCTTTTGCAGAGGCCATTCCGGCTTTAAGAGCTCCGGCTTTAAAGCCTTTTCTGTGGGTTCGGGTAATATGTTCAATTGGGAAGCCTTCAGAAATCAATTCAGAAATTATTTCAGCAGTAAGAGCGGAAGAATCATCAGTAGAATCATCAAGCACCTGCACTTGTAACCTGTCATGAGGATAATCCAGCTTTGAAATATTCTGAAGCAGACGTTCTACCACCGGTTTATCGTTGTAAAGCGGAAGTTGCACTGTGACAAAAGGAATTTGAAAAGGGTCTGAAAAATGCCATTTTTGAGAGGTATCTTTTTGTTTTTGGCTTCTCCGGAAGTTGATAAGCAGGTGCAATAACGAGAGGCTGTAGAGAAAAACCACCAACATTAACAACCCGAAAATTATCAAAATTGCCGTTCCCATTATTTGAAACTGTATTTAAAGATCCATGTGAGTATCTTGACTCCTGCCATAAAAGCCCCTTTTACAGTGCCGGAAACTTTTGAAACCCCTATCCGGTTGCGATAATGCACCGGTACTTCTTCATAGCTGTACTTCTTTTTTAAAGCCTTTAGCTGCATTTCTACCGTCCAGCCGTAGGTTTTATCTTCCATTTTTAAAGCCAGCAGCTTTTCGTATTTAATGGACCTAAACGGACCAAGATCGGAGAACCGGGCGTTAAAGAACAACTTCATAAGGCTTGTTGCCAGCCAGTTTCCAAAAATTTGCGGAAAGGTCATCGCGCCTTTTTCCCGCCAGCGTTTTACTCTTGCTCCAATCACGAGATCTACACCCCGGTTTAGGATTGGCTCCACGATTTTTTCCAGTTCCTGCGGAAAGTCGCTGTAGTCACCATCTAAAAATACGATTATTTCGGGCTTTTTGGGAAGCTGTGCGATATATTCTATCCCTTTTAAACAAGCATTTCCATAACCTTTTTGAGGCTCCCGCAATACTGTGGCTCCCGCTTTTTTGGCAACTTCTTCTGTGTCATCGGTAGAATTATTGCTCACCACGATCACTTCATCTACAAGATTAGGAATATCGCTGACCACAAGACCAATGGAACTGGCTTCGTTGTATGCAGGAATGATGACTTTTATGATAGGCATGGTGCAAAGAAAATCATTCTGGAAGGATTAGAAGTTAAAATTCAGGATTCAAAAGGTCAATAGATTTTTGAATAGAATCGAATTTCTGTATTTGGTGCCATTGTTGTCCGGGGGAAAGTTAATTGGTAGGAAAAATGGGACTGTGATTCCTTTGAATAATCAGGAGGCGTATGTTTTATTTGGGCTAAAGCCCTTCCTTCTTTCTTTCTTTTTTCCACCACCTGAAGGTGGTGGCAATTCATATTCCACGGGATGAGTCCTGGAAACCCGTGGATTGAATTACCTCCGGCTTTAGCCGGAGGATCCAGAGTGAAATTCCACCAGGGCTTTAGCTCAATTTTTCCACTTTGCTGCTTATATTAAATCAAGAAAATCCTAAGCTGTGGAAAACCACCCCCACAGCTTTAAGAAATGGCTGTTTTACCAATGGTTCAGCCATTTTTCAATCGGTTGTAATTTTTTTATCGCACAACAATGATTTGGTGCTTGGCTAGTTTTTTCTTGTAGCTTTTTTCTGCTGCTGAATGAGATCCAGGAGATCGACATCATTTCCCAGCAACACCGCATCGCTGTTGATCCTGCCATCCAGAGAATCATTTTCCAGTTTCAGGACTCCGCGGGGACAAACAGCACTGCAAATTCCGCAGCCAACACAACTTGATCGCACTATATTTTCCCCTTTTTGAGCATAAGCACGCACGTCAATACCCATTTCGCAATAGGTGGAGCAGTTTCCGCAGGAGATGCACTGCCCGCCATTAGTGGTGATCCTGAATTTTGAAAACAACCGCTGTTGCATTCCTAAAACCGCTGCCATGGGGCAGCCAAAACGACACCAAACCCGGTTTCCAAAAATGGGATAAAAGCCAACCCCTATAACTCCCGAAAAAGCTGCGCCAATTAGAAAGCCATACCACTGTCTTAGCAGGTAACCATAGGTTATTCCGCTGAAGTAAAAAATGGCAATTATTGTCAAAACAATACTTAGAGAAACAATAGCACCTCTTTTTGCATCCCCTGCAAGTCTGTGCCTTTTAAAGATCCAGATGAGCCCAAATAGGAGAACCAAAAAAACCGCTGTTCCCAGCAAAAACACATTTTTATCAAGCCAAAATTGATCGGGATTTTCATTCAGGAATGAATAAACTACAGCGATGGTCATGACCACTACCAGTACCAAAACTGTGTGAATGATATAGCGTTCAAATTTCCAGGACGCACGGCTTTTATCAGATAAATGGCGGTATGGATCGCCGGCAGTTTCAGCTAATCCACCGCAGCCACACACCCAGGAGCAGTACCATCTTTTTCCGTAGAAATAGGTAAGGATTGGGGTGATGACAAAGATAGAAGCGATTCCGAAGAAGAGCATGAGCAGTCCAATATTTCCGGCGGAAAAGAATTCGGATAATTTATACCCCGCAAAAAGATCATAATTGAGGGGCCATATATTCACCGGATTAAAGTAGGGCTGATTGAGCCTCATGAGGATCTCGGGAATAAGGAAAGCGAATCCCAGTTGAAAAAACATCACTGAAAAAGTACGCAACTGCTCATACTTATTATGGCGATACTTTAGTAAAAATTTATATCCAAAAACGAGAATGGCCAGCGTATATAACGTGCCATAAACAAACCACTGACTAGCAGCATGACCGCTTATCAAGTGGCTAAGCGGATCAAAAAGAGCTATGAGACCACTGTTGGTACCATCGGGATTGTAGCCCAGGTACTGCGGAAACCAGTACAACACAATGTAAAACAAAGTGAGTAAAATTCCGGTACCCCAGGCGAGGATGCCGCGGGCGGAACCAGATTTAAACCAAACTCCGTCGTTTTTCACGCCAGCAGATTTCCCCAGGTACATGTCATTTGCGTAAATGATTACTCCCAAGGCTATGAGAGCAAGGGAAAACCATAGGAAAACCGGCGATAATTGCACGTTGAACAAAGCCAGGACAAAGATGAATATACCTGTCCAGCCGATGCCGGTGGCTACTTTTTGTGTGGTGGAGAGTGTTGCGGGTGGTTCTCCCGTGAGGGACATGTTATGTTGAGGTGTGGACATATTTTAAAGATCAGACCTCACAGGTCTTGGAGACCTGTGAGGTCTCTATTTTAGTTTTCTATATCAAATTTTAAATCTACTCCTCTTAATCTTTTTGTTTCATGAATTGCAACAAAATTATCTACAGAATCAAATAAAGATAAAACAGGTTCTTTTTCTACAAGTGAAGGCATTCGTCCAAGATAATCTAAATAAGAAGAATGTTTGTAATCTTTAAAATCGGTAACCATTCCATGATGCTCAGGATTAAGATGAATATATAAAGCCAGATTGATTAGATAAGATTCCTCTGTTACCTGAATACGTTTAAAGCGATCTTGAAAAAGACTACCGGTTCGATTGTAGGATTTGTTTACTGCTTTAGCATAAGAATTAAAAAGATTGGAAAAAGCTTTTGATATGCTTTTTCCATCCCTGAAATTCTTGGTTCTAATTAAAAGATGAAAATGGTTTTTCAAAAGGCAGTAGGCCAGGATATCGCAGACGGGAAGAATATGTCGAGTAATAAGTTGAAGAAAATATTGGTAATTCTTATTTTCAATAAAAATATTTTCTCCATTATTACCTCTATTGTAAATATAAAAATATTTATCAGGAAGTAATGGTTGATACTGCATTTGTTGCTTTTTTACAGACCTCACAGGTTTCTAAAACCTGTGAGGTCTAGTTTGCTCCTTACTATACGTACTATACGGACTGTTTAAAACTACTAAAAATCTCCTTCTCGTGGCGATCGTAAAATTCGGGATCAAAGTTGGCTTGACGAAGGTGTGACAAAACATATTCAAGATCCCGTTCTTCAGTAAGCCAACGGTCAAAAATTTCGTGCCGCATCCTAATTCTAAAAGTGTTAATTCCCAAAAATTTATATGTTGCAGGATCAAAGGCAATAGTAATCGCTTGGTCACCATTCTTATGCTCCCAATGAAAATGATCTTCATCTTTTTCAGGATTGGCTCTTACGTTCCCATAAGTCTGAAATTCTATGTCAAAAAACTTCGCACTGTTGAACCAGTGGCCGGGCTTATATCTATACGGTTTTTCGCAGATGGTTTGCGCCACAGTTTCTCCCATCATCCGGGCCGTGTACCACACCGCTTCAACCGGTTTTCTTCCTTTGGCAGGATTTCGATGCTGGGCGCAGTCGCCAATAGCATAAATATCGGGAATGTTCGTCTGTAAGTATTCATCAACAAGAATTCCCTGGTCTATCTCAATATCTGAATTTTTTAAAAATGTTATATTCGGTTTTACGCCCACCGAAATTCCCAAAAGATCACAGTCAATCTCCTCTCCCGAAGTGGTTGTTATTGAACTTACTCTTCCATTTGTACCATTAATCTTCTTAAGCTTAGTTTCGTGTTTTAAAACAATCCCGTGGCTTTCTATGTGCCGGGAGATCAATTGGGCATCTTGAAGTGGTAACACGTTCTGCCAAAAAGCCTTTTCCCTTATGAGCATGGTTACTGGGATATTTCGGGTGTGCAGCATTTCGGACAATTCCACTCCTATGAGTCCGCCGCCAACGATCACTGCGCTTTTGCAGTTTCGGGTGTTCTCTTCGAGCAGCTCCAGGTCTTGTTTTGAAACCAGTCCCTGTACGCCTTTAAGTTCTTCCCCGTCCCATCCCAGAAATCTCGGAACAGAGCCAGTGGCAAGGATTAGCTGGTCGTAAGACATTTTTTCACCACCTCTCAAAAATAGCATTTTTGAAGGGGCTTCTATTTTCTCGACGTATGCCTGCTTCAGCTCAATGTTATTCTCCTCCCAAAACCAGTCTTCATAAGGCTTCAGGTGTTCCCATTTCATGTGGCCCATATACACGTACATAAGGGCGGTACGCGAAAAGAAGTAATCACTTTCCGCAGAAATTACAGTGATTTTCTTTTCGGAAATTCGCCGAATATGTCGGGCGGCTGTGATGCCGGCAATGCCGTTTCCTATGATGACCACATGTTGGGGAGTTGACATTATTCCGCAGGTTTGAGTTTGATACGTTTAATAAGCTCTCTAAAAAGGGTGATCATTTGAGGTTCCGCCTCTCCTGCAGTCTCAATAATATCCTGAATATTCACCGGTTTCAGGTCATCGGGATTTCCTTCATCGGTCAGTACTGAGACTGCGGCAATGGGTATTTTAAGATGGTTGGCAACAATAACTTCGGGCACTGTACTCATCCCCACGGCATCGGCGCCTATGGTGCGTAAAAAGCGATATTCGGCACGGGTTTCGAGCTGAGGCCCCATCACTGAGGCATAAACTCCTTTGTGTAGTGGAAAGCCGTTTTCCTTGGCGATTTCCTGCATGATTCGGCCGCTTTGTTGATCGTAAGGGGCGCTCATATCTGTAAAGCGTGTGCCCAGTTGTTCTACGCCTCTAAAGGCCAGAGGAGACCCACCCTGGAGATTAATATGGTCATCGATAAGCATGATTTCACCTTTTTTAAACTCAGGATTCAAAGAACCTGCTGCGTTTGAAATAAGCAGTTTTTTGATCCCCAGGCGTTTCATAACCCTAACGGGGAAAGTTACATCCCACATTGAATAGCCTTCATAAATGTGGAAACGCCCCTGCATGACCACAACTTTTTTATCGTCTAGTTTGCCATAAATGAGTTTTCCCTTATGGAATTCTACCGTGGCTGTAGGGAATCCCGGGATGTGATTGTAACTGACTTCTGAAATAATCTCCAATTCATCAATCAATTTCCCCAGTCCGGTTCCCAGGATGATCCCTATTTCGGGTTTATCGAAGCCCCTGGCCTCAAGAAATTCTGTAGTGTGTTCTAAATCTTTGAGCATTGTTTTCTTTTAAATATCAATTTGTTTAAAGTCGAGTGCCAGCGAATTCAGGCAATGCCGCTCTTCTGTTGGTACTCCCTCGTATGGGAAAATGTGTCCCAGGTGAGAATTACATTGGGCGCACACCACTTCTATGCGCTCCATTCCGTAGCGGCGATCTATCTTTCGCTTCACAAGTTTTGAATCTATAGGAGCATAAAAGCTGGGCCAGCCTGTGCCTGAATCAAATTTGGTATTAGAACTGTACAGCGGTAAATTACAGCCGCCACAGTAGTAAATTCCCTGCTTTTTGTTGTTGTAATAGGCATTGCGAAATGCCGGTTCTGTGCCTGCTTCGCGTAAAATTTCGTATTCTTGGGGAGAGAGAAGCTGTTTCCATTCAGCCTTTGTCCTTGAAATTTTTTCCACATCAATGGTATCAGCTGTTACAGAGTCATAGCTGTGAGTTTGTACAGGCACTTCTTCAACCTGGGTCATGAGAGTTGCGCCTTTTTCAGTTTTCTTCCCGTTGTTACATGCAAGGATCAAAACCGCTGCAATTAAAAAACTTAAAATCTTCATCTTCTTCATACCATTGTTTTTAATCAATCAATTTCATTAGTTCGGGATGGCTGCGCATATCTTCAAAAGTATCAATATCGTTGCGCACCGGCAACAGCTTTAGCTTTTCCTGCTCCAGGTTGCCAAGGGTTTGATCAAACACCCGGCTGGTGCTCCAGTCTTTATTTTTGAAGAGTTGCGGAGTGGGTTTTTTCATGCCGAGCAGGAAATAGCCTCCATCCTGGGCCGGACCCACTACATATTCGTGATCTTCAAGTGTCAAAAATGCCATTTTCAGATCTGCTTCTTCCATATCAAAAAGATCGCTGCCAATGATCACCACTTTCTTATATCCTGATTTAAATGCTTCGGAAAAAGCCTGCTCCATACGCTGTCCCAGATCCTGACCCTGCTGAAGTTTTTTTCTGAAAACATCTTTTTCCCAAATATCCTCCTCCGGAAGTTTTTCCGAATAATAGACCCACTTTTCTACCGAAAGTGGCCGTGTAATGGCCACAGTATGCTGAAGGAGATAATTATAAACTTTTAAAGCTGCCTCGTCTCCAATTCTTTGCGCCAGGCGTTTTTTGACCTTGCCTTTCTCAGGATTGCGGGTAAAAATGAGAAGTAATTCATCGGTTTTGGCTATATTATTTTCTTTCATAATATCAGGTTACGCTGCCCTGGCAGCTGCTTCCTGCTCCTGCCGTGCAGCCATAGCAGTGTTGGGAAATACATATTTCTCTGTCCTGAAGTATTTCAGGTTCAAAATCTTTTAAATGCTGCACTTTCGAGTTAACCTTCAATCCCAGCATCTGGTTAAAATCACAGTCGTACAGCCAGCCATCCCAACTTACTGAAAGTGTGTTCTTGCACATCACGTTTTCTACGGCAGCGGGGTTGTAAGCCTCAACCAGCGCAGTCATGTAATCTTCATAATTTTCTGAAGCTATAAGATATTCTAAAAATCGGCTGATGGGAAGGTTCGTGATGCAAAAAAGCGCATTGAATTCAATATCAAAATCCTCTTTTAATGCCTTTTTGAAATCCCGTTCCAGGGCCTGCTGGTTGGCAGGTAAAAATGCCCCTGCAGGGTTGTAGACCAGATCTAAATTAAGTCTGCTGTCCTTTTTACCATATCCTGCGGCATTAAGCATCTTTAAAGCTTGGATAGATTTGTCAAAAACTCCGTCGCCACGCTGCCTGTCCGTTTTTTCTTTTTTATAGAACGGAAGTGACGAGACCACATGTACATTGTGTTTTCTGAAGAATTCCGGCAGATCGTAATATTTTTTGTTGGCTACAATAATGGTGAGGTTAGAGCGAACAATGAAATCTTTTATTCCTGCTTTAGAAGCTTCTTCTACAAACCACCTGAAGTTTGGGTTCATCTCGGGTGCTCCTCCTGTGAGGTCAAGAGAATGCGCTTCAGATTTTTTTATCACCTCCAGGCAAAGCTGCATGGTTTCTCGGGTCATGATCTCTTTACGATCGGGACCCGCATCTACATGGCAGTGCGAACACACCTGGTTGCACATATAACCAAGATTGAGCTGCAGGATCTCCAGCTTTTTGGGCTTTAAAGGATATGCTCCTCCGGTTGCAATCTTTTCTTTAAAAAGCGGCAGGTGCCCATCTCCAAAGATGCCGTTGCTGAGATATTTTAGCTGTTCCTGCGGATTGGAGAGGTGGTTTTTTCGGGCTTGTAGGGATTTTGTGGGCATTCCTTTATATGTCTTTGTTGAGCCGTTGCGTGCAACGCTTTACTTTGTTAGGGTATTTGGATGTCGTGGAGACCGCTGCCGAGCCGTTGCGTGCAACGCTTTACTTTGAGCTGGTTTCGCACCTGGCTTCGTAGCCGTTGCATGCAACGGCTTTACTTAACAAGTACAACAAGTTGTCACATGGACAACTTGTTGTACTTGTTCATCATCTGGACCCCGTGGACAAGGGTGGCTCCGCCTTTTATGGCTGCGCCTACGTGGATGGCTTCCATCATTTCTTCTTTTTCTATTCCGCGTTGTAGGCCGTCTTTGGTATAGGCATCTATACAATACGGACATTGTACCACGTGGGATACGGCAAGAGCGATAAGTGATTTTTCACGGGCTGTTAGTGCTCCTTCCTCTAAAACGCTGTTGTAGTATTCAAAAAACTTGCTTCCTAATTCTTCATCCCATTCCGATATACTCCCGAACTTCTTTAGATCGGCCGGATCATAATATGTTTTTTCCATAAGTTTGTATTTGGGCCTCTAAGATAGGAAGTGTAAGGTAAAGAGCATTTAAACCTTCAGGAAATAAGGTCTTAAAAATGGCATTTTAAAGCTGCTATGCAAAGACATCAGAGAAAAACAGCAGCCCCAGCACCACAATTGCGATAATCACCCCAATGGCAATTACACCCAGGCTACCTCCAGTTTTTTCTTCGGTTGACTGATTGACATGATACTTTTTGTCAGTTTTTTTATTCTCTACAGGTGTAGATTTTTTATTCTCCTTGCGATCGTTAGTTTCCATGATAAAAGCTTTTAAAGTTTAAGGTACAAAATTGCCTTTAGAAACTTTTGTTTCTGAAAATATGCAGGGACACAATTAAGAAAAGTTTAGAGGTTAAGGCCTAATAAAGTCCTTTCCAATCAATTTTGCCGAGGATCTCTTTCAGCTCTTGTTTGGGAATATCCTGCGGCATGGCTGGCAATTTATCCCCTTCTCCCGGACTAAGGGGATACCCGAAAATGCGCATTAGCGGCCCTGCTTTTATGGCTGCTCTTTCTATTTGGTTTATGCTTAATCCTTCCACCCATTTACGACTTTTGCCCTTGTGCAGGTGCCGCGGATTCTCTTCTTTCATGTTTGAAAAACTCACTTCTGAAGCTATGGCCTTCTTTTCCTCTTCACTTAAATAGAGATTGAGATACTTCAGCAATGACTCATATTCCTTCGGAAAAGATTTCAGCAGGTTTTCATAGAATACAAAATGCAAATCTAATTCTCCTGAATGCAGCAGGTAATTTCCGTAGAACCAGACCCATTGCTCCAGGAGGCGTTCATATTCCGCAGAAAAAAATTCTTCAATCGAAGTATAAGGGGAAGGGTAGTGCTTTTGCATATAAGGCGTGAAAGCAAATTTAGCGGCCGATAGTGCTGTGTCTCGCGGATCTCTCACCATGCAGACTTTCCTGTCAAAAAAGGCAAAAACTTCAGCAGTTTTTTCACACCAGGTAGAGTGGGTCCATGCGAGGGTGGCCTTTTGAGAATACTCCTGCATATTAGTAACGGGTTCTTTCAGCAGAGAACTTACCCTAAAGTTAACACCATTGTCTTCAATATCGAGCATGTCTGTTCCTGCCTGGTTTTTAAAACTGAGTTTTTCCTGCTTGAGAGTAGCGTATTCGGGTCGTGTCTTTATATAATAAGAGATTTCTTCACCCGCCTGTTCCAGGCTTTTCTTCAGAATTGTATTAAGCCAAAAGCTGCCAGATTTTGGGGCACTAACCTGTAATATGTTCATATTTCTGCTTTTTTGTCCAGAAGTTAGTAAAATTTGAAGAAAATTCATGACTGCCATTTTCATGAGATAAAGTCTTCGGAAAGATGCTGGCATGGTACTTGAACCAACCCGGAGCAAATAAAACTTATAATATGATTAAAGTAAACAAACTGGCAGGAGCGCTTATAGTATTTTTAATGCTGGGTAGTACAGCGACTTTTGCACAGGAGCAACAGGTGCCGGAGCAACAACAGCAATCTACCGAAGTAACCGATGCCGAATTGACAAAATTTGTACAGGCGCTACAGGGCGTTCAACAAGTAGCAATGGAGGCACAACAAAAGATGATGCAGCTGGTGAAAGATGAGGGGATGGAATTTGCCCGTTTCAACGAGATCCACCAGGCTTCAGTAGATCCTGAAGTTGAGGTAGAAGCTACTCCCGAAGAGAAAGCGACACACAAAAAGATCATAGGACAATTTGAATCTATGCAATCTGGACTTCAGCAACAATTGGAAGAGTTCATCAGCCAGCAAGGTCTTACGCTTGAAAGATATGAGCAAATTGCGATGAGAATTCAAACTGATACGCAACTTCAACAGAGAATTCAGCAGATGCTACAGGGTTAAATTCTGAAATATTCCTATTAAAGGAGGCTGTTTTAAGAGCTTTTAAAACCTCAATCTGAAGTTAATTCGGGCTGAAGGGAACAGGGCTGTTAAGACAGCCTTTTTTTTTGGTCGTTTTTACCCGGGTTTGTTAGCAGCATCCCAAAATTGACGGAGCGGGCTATAAAGTATCGTTAAAAAGTTTTGTTGGAAGATCCCTTTCTTTAATTTTAAAACACACTAAATCAGTACTGTGTAATTCACTCCTGATTTATAGATGCTTTAAAAAAGAAAAACTTACCAGTATGTTAGCAATGAATTACCGCGGTCCTTTCAGGATTCGTGCAGACCGTGACCGTCCTTTCCCAGAAATTGAGCATCCCGAAGATGCTATTGTAAAAGTCACCAGAAGTTGTATTTGTGGTTCAGACCTTCACCTGTATCACGGCCTTGTGCCCGATACACGAGTGGGAACAACTTTTGGCCATGAATTTATAGGAGAAGTGGTAGAAGTGGGGTCTTTAGTCACAAAAGTAAAAGTTGGCGACCAGGTGATGGTGCCTTTTAATATAGCCTGTGGTAAATGTGCATTTTGCAAGCAGGAAATGTACGGCATGTGCCATGAAGCAAATCCTCAATCTACTGCTGCCGGAGGAATATTTGGGTACTCACATACTACAGGAGGTTACCATGGCGGGCAGGCAGAATACGTGCGGGTTCCTTATGCGAATGTTGGCCCTACAGTTATCCCCGAATGGATGGATCCAGATGATGCCGTGTTACTTACCGATGTGGTACCAACAGGATACCAGGCAGCCGAAATGGGAGGCATCCAGGAAGGTGATACCGTGGTGGTATTTGGTGCCGGCCCAATAGGAATCATGGCAGCCAAATCGGCCTGGCTCTTTGGGGCAGGCAGGGTGATAGTGATTGATAAGCTGGATTACCGGCTTGAATTTGTAAAAGATTTTGCTCAATGCGAGGTCTATAATTTCACTGCACTTGAAGACCCGGTAGTGTTCATTAAAAAAATTACAGATTCGCTTGGAGCTGATGTTTGTATAGATGCCGTGGGAGCCGAAGCTGCAGGAGATACTATGAATACGATGCTGGGCAGGAAGCTGCTTATGCAGGGAGGATCAACTACTGCACTGCACTGGGCGATAAATTCGGTAAAAAAAGGAGGAATTGTTTCTATTGTTGGCGTTTACGGCCCAACTGACGCCCTGGTGCCCATTGGGAACGTGGTTAATAAAGGTATTACTATCAGGGCGAGCCAGGCTTCGGTAAAAAGGCTGCTGCCAAAAATGATAGAGCACGTAAAATCGGGGGCTATAAATCCTAAAGAGATGATCACGCACCGCATCCCGCTGGAAGAGGTAGCTGAGGGCTATCATATTTTTAGTAATAAGCTCGATAATTGTATAAAAACAGTGCTTATTCCGCCATCAGCTTAAGAGCAGCATTTTAAATTTAAAAAAAAGAATTTATGATTGGAGATCAAACCAAACCCGAAGACTTCAAAAATGAAAGAGGGGGCGACCACAGCCATATAAAAGGATGGGGAATAGATCGGGATCCAAAAAATGATCCCACTTATCCCATGAAACATAGAACAGATGAAGAAATAGAGGGATATACCTGGGAACGACCCGAGCAACAACCAGTGAATATTGAAGTATTGCATTCGGTGGAACGGCCTAATATTCCGGCAGTTTTTGGAACAGCACAACCTCCAGAAGGCCTGAGTGGCGCCATAAGACGTTTCGCCTTTAAGTACAGTGAATCGAGTTATGGCCGCTGGCTTCCGTTAGTTATGGCCGATAGGATAGGAGAGATTGAAGGCATTGTTGATGACCTTAAAAAAGGGCATATCCCCAACCTGTTTGCTGAACACGGCTTAAAATCTGAATGGAAGTACAACCGTAAAAAATTTGTACTTAAAACGGCAGTTACTGCAGCTGCGTTTGCAGGAGTATTGCTTTTTCTCACGCGAGATAAAAAGGATTAAGCTAAGTTCATATTTGGCTAAAGTAAAAATACAGGTGTCAAAAATGCCATTTTTGACACCTGTATTTTTTTGTGGCTATTTTAGCAGGAAAGCTTTTAGCTCCTCATAGTCTGCAATTTGAACAGCTTTCTTTTCCCGGTGTTTTAGTGCTTCAATATCAGGCGGGAGCGGGATCTTTTTTCCAATCACCTCTTCAATAGTTTCCAGGAACTTTACCGGGTGGGCTGTTTCGAGAAAAATTCCGTAGAAATCTTTATGCTTCCGAAGGAATTCTTTGAGCCCCAAATATCCTACAGCACCATGTGGATCGAGTAAATATCCTGTGTCTTCATAGACCTTCTTGACAATTTCCCGGGTTTGACCATCAGTATAACTGTAGGAAGACAGATGCGCCTTCAGGTCTTCAAAATTATTGCTGAAAAGTTCCAGGATACGAATAAAATTGCTGGGATCACCAACATCCATGGCGTTAGAAATGGTCTGTACGCTGGCAGTAGGTTCATATTTTTGAGTTTGTAAAAATCGGGTGACCACGTTGTTCTCATTGTTGGCAGCTATAAAATGGTCAATGGGTAGTCCCATTTCTTTTGTGAGGAGTCCGGCGCAAATATTTCCGAAGTTACCACTGGGTACCGAAAAAGCCAGTTTTTGATCCCTGTTTTTCACTTGCTCATAGGCCAGGAAATAATAGAACATTTGAGGCAGCCAACGCGCCACATTGATCGAATTGGCCGAAGTAAGTTTTCTATGCTGCTGGATTTCGGAATCCAAAAATGCCATTTTCACCATGCTTTGACAGTCATCAAAAGAACCATCTATTTCGAGGGCGGTTATATTTTCTCCCAAAGTGGTGAGCTGTTTTTCCTGGATCTCACTCACTTTACCTTTTGGGTAGAGGATAACCACCTCAATACCTTTCACTTTCAGGAAGCCCCTGGCCACGGCACCGCCGGTATCGCCAGATGTTGCCACAAGCACAGTGACACCCGGAATATTGCCTTTCTTTATGAAATAGCCCAGGGTGCCCGCCATAAATTTGGCACCCACATCTTTGAAGGCCAGGGTAGGGCCGTGGAACAATTCCAGTACGCCCACCTGCTCTTCAACAGGTTTTACGGGAAAGTTAAAATCAAGTGTATTTTCTATGATGCCTGCTATTTCGGCGGGTGGTATCTCTCCTTCCACAAACTGGCCTATTGCTTGTGTGGCAACTTCGGTTGGGGTAAGGGAAGAGATTTGTTGAAAGAATTGCTTCGGAAGTTTTTTTATTGCCTCCGGAAAGTACAGCCCTTTACTTGGTCCCAAACCATTGAGCACCGCCGTTTCAAAACTTACTTTGTGATTTTTGTCGTTTAAACTGAAGTACTTCATGATATGATTTTTACGCCTTCATTCCCTATTTTAGAGAGGTGAAGATCAAAGTCTATTTCCTTTTCCTGGTAGTATTTCTGGATAGCTGCTCCCGTTTGTTTGGCTGAAGCCTCGCCTTTGCACATCGCAAAGACCGACGGCCCCGAGCCTGAAATGCCAAATCCCAAAGCGCCGCTCTCACGGGCTATGATCTTAAGATCATCAAAAAATGGAATTAAAATGGAACGTACAGGTTCTACGATTTCATCTTTAAGGCTTCTGCCCAAAAGATCG
>Ga0098069_100482_pt1 | contig 16927 bp, 17 predicted proteins | sample 27_taG_FD_92584 | JGI IMG/M metagenome (GOLD analysis project Ga0098069, IMG submission 92584) | Marine viral communities from Cariaco Basin, Caribbean Sea - 27_WHOI_OMZ | ecosystem: Environmental > Aquatic > Marine > Oceanic | place: Caribbean Sea: Cariaco Basin | collected 2014-11-09 | reverse complement strand
TATTGAAGCTGGTGAAGGAAAAGCCAGTGAAAGCGGCGGAAAATTTTCGGGGGAAGAAAATAAAAAGGTAAAGATGAAAGATCCAGCCCAATGGAGCCATTTCTCCAAATGGTGGGATGAAAAATTCTGGTTCTTCAAAAACTTTTAATCCGAAATATAAAAGCGAAATGATGAAAATCAAATATATAATTATGCTGGTAAGTTTACTTCCGGGACTGTGGTTACAGGCCCAGGAAATGCGGCCAATTTCCAAAAGTGAAGCCATAGAATTGGTGAAACAAAATAACCGGGAGATCAAAATATCTCAACAGGAATTCCTGGAATCCAGGGGAGATTTTAGGCAAACCAATTCCATCTTTTTACCCAATGTAGCAGTATCACATTCGGGAATAACTACCACGAATCCTCTAATGGCATTTGGTTCTAAACTCAACCAGGGAATAGTTACCCAAAGCGATTTTAACCCGGAGCTCTTAAACAATCCGGATAGGATCAACAATTTCGCCACTAAGATTGAAGTAGAACAACCGCTTATCAATGTAGATGGGATCTTTCAACGTAAAGCTGCGAAAAGCAAGATGGCTGCAACGGCTTTAAAGAGAGACCGCACCATAGATCATATGGTCCTGGAGGTTGAAAAAGCTTATATGGAGTTGCAACTGGCCCAAAAGGCTGTAGCTGTTCTGGAAAGTGCTCAAAAAGCAGCTCTCGCCAACAAAAAACTGGCAGATGATAATTATGAGCAGGGTTACCTGCAAAAATCTGATTTATTATCTGTGGAAATTAGGGTTTCTGAAGTTAATAATCAGCTGCAATACGCCAAAAGTAACGTCATCAACGCATCCGATTATCTTGCTTATTTACTGAACGAACCCGTTAATACAATTTTTGAGCCTATAGATTCCCTGGAGGTTTCCCTTCCTGTACAGGAAAATGCTGAATCGATTTCTTTAGAACGTGCAGATATTCGTGCTATGAAACTGGCAACAGATGCCCGTGAAGAAATGTTACAGGCAGATAAAATGTCTTTCCTGCCCAACCTGAATGCTTTTGGCAGTTATGAACTCTATGATGACGAGGTCTTTACCGGAGACGCCAGTGGATATATTGCAGGTATACAATTAAAATGGGATCTCTTTGAAGGTTATAGACGTTTCGGAAAACTTCAAAAAAGCCAGGCAACTTACGAGAAATCCAGGCTTGAGTATGAATCTTATGTTTCAAGAAGTGAAATAGAAAGAAACAGGGCCAGCCGCGCAGTAAAAGATGCTGAAAATAAGCTTGAACTTACCCGGTTAGCTCTGGAACAAGCCGAAGAATCTTTGAGAATACGCGCTAATAGATTTGAGCAGGGACTCGAAAAAACAAGTGACCTATTAGCTGCAGAAGCTCAATTATCACAAAAACAACTGGAATACGCACAAACAATTTACGAATACAATTATGCTCAGGCACAATTGGAATTTCTAATAAACTAAACTATCAACTTATGAATACTAAATTATATATAATAGGTCTCCTGGGTGCAACAAGCCTCTTTTTTAGTTGCGGAGATTCTCCGGAAAAAAATACTACCGAAAATACAGCGCCCGTAGCAGTAACCGTAAATACTCCTACAGAATCAGATCAATCTTTTATCACTTTCAGCGGAAAGGTAGAAGCCGTTGAAAATGCCACCTTGAGTACCCGAAATATGGGTTATGTTACCCGGATAAATGCTAAAGTTGGAGATAAAGTAAAAAAAGGCCAATTGCTGATTGCGATCAATAATGCTGACTTACAGGCGAAACGTGCCCAGGTAAATGCGGGCATTACGGAAGCCCAGGCGGCTTTTAACAATGCCCAGAAGGATTATGAACGTTATCAGGCCTTATTCTCTGAGAACAGTGCTACCCAAAAGGAAATGGATGACATCAGCGCCAGGTATGAAATGGCCAAAGCCCGACTTGAAGCAGCCAGGCAACAAAAGAATGAGATCAATGCCCAATTTGCCTATTCAAATATCACAGCTCCCTTTAGCGGGGTGGTTACCGATAAAAATGTGGAAGTTGGTGATATGGCCAATCCCGGGATGCCTTTGCTTAGCTTGCAGGTACCCGGCAATTTCGAAGTGCGGGCAAGTGTACCGGAATCTGAAATAGCTTCAGTAGAGCAAGGAAAAAAAGTAGATGTACTTATTAAATCTTCGGGAGAAACCCTTGAAGGAGTGGTTTCAGAAATAAGCACTTCCGCCAGTAATTCCGGAGGACAGTATACCGTGAAAATAGCTTTAGATCAAAACCATGCCGAGATCTATTCAGGAATGTATGCCAGTATTCAATTTCCTACCACTGCCGGTGATAAAAGAGATATGATTTTAGTGCCCGAAACCGCGATAATTAAACGTGGTGATTTGCAAGGCATATATACGCCAAGCGAACAGAACACGGCCATTCTAAGATGGGTAAGACTGGGCAGAAAAGTGGGTGATAAAGTAGAGGTATTATCTGGTCTTAGTGCCGGGGAATCTTATATCACCTCAGCCGAAGGAAAATTATATAATGGCGCAAACCTAAGTATTCAGCAATAAGTATACACGGTTAAGTTTGAATCATTTAAATCTCGATTATCGAGTAAAAAAATTACTACAAAATGAAAGAAGGATTAGCAGGCAAAATTGCCAAAGGCTTTATGGATTCAAAACTTACGGTGCTTCTTATGATCGTTTTTATGGTCATTGGAGTATACAGTTCGTTCTTGATTCCCCGGGAAGAAGAGCCACAAATAGACGTACCAATGGCCGACATTTTTGTTGGTTATCCTGGTGCAAGCCCCACAGAACTTGAATCTCGGGTAATAAAACCCCTGGAGAAAATGGTTTCGAATATTCCGGGAGTAGATTATATCTATTCTACTTCTATGAAAGAACAGGGCATGGTAACCGTTCAGTTCCTGGTGGGAGAAGATATTGAACGCTCCTATGTAAAGCTTTATAATGAACTTATGAAGCATATGGACCACATGCCAAAGGGAACTACAATGCCATTGGTAAAAACACGGTCTATAGACGATGTTCCGGTATTGGGACTTACGCTTTGGAGTGAAAATTATGACGATTACCAGCTTAGGCAGATAGCCAATGAGCTAACACACGAAATAGAAAAAGTACCCGATGTTTCGGTTACCAATGCAATTGGTGGCCGTAGTAAGCAGGTGCGCGTGGTTCTTGACAAAGAAAAGATGGCTGCCAGCGGCGTGGACTTCCTTGGTGTTTCTGAAAAAATAAAGGCGAACAACCAGCAACTTTCCTCGGGCAGTTTTGACCGGAATGACACCGAATTTTTGGTAAGCACCGGGAGTTTCCTTGAATCTGCCGAAGATGTAGAAAATCTTATTATCGGAATTCAGCAGCAACAACCTGTTTATTTATACCAGATAGCAGAAGTAATTGAAGGCCCAGAATTACCTAAGGAATATGTTTCTTTTGGTTATGGGCAAGGCTCTGAAGCAGGAAATAATTTCTCTTCTGAATATCCTGCGGTAACTATTTCAGTAGCCAAGATCAAGGGAGCAGATGCGATGCAAATTGCTGATGTGATCATCGCTAAAGTTGACAAACTAAAAAGCAATCTAATTCCAGATGACGTGCACGTAGAAATCACCCGGAATTACGGGGAAACAGCTTCTCATAAAGTAGGCGAATTGCTACTGCATTTAATTGGAGCTATAGTTGCGGTTACCCTGGTTGTGATGCTAGCTATGGGCTGGCGCGGCGGTTTAGTGGTTTTCCTATCGGTGCCGGTAACCTTTGCCCTTACCCTACTTAGCTACTATCTCTTAGATTACACGCTTAACCGAATAACTCTTTTTGCATTAGTATTTGTAACAGGAATCGTGGTAGATGATTCTATAATCATTGCCGAAAATATGCACCGGCATTTTAAAATGAAAAGGCTGCCCTTTAAACAGGCTGCTTTATATGCCATCAATGAAGTTGGAAACCCAACCATTCTTGCAACCTTTACAGTAATTGCTTCAGTATTGCCCATGGCCTTTGTAAGCGGATTAATGGGACCATATATGAGCCCTATGCCCATTGGAGCTTCTATTGCAATGATTCTTTCCTTATTTGTGGCACTTACCATTACTCCTTATCTCGGACTTATTTTCCTTAGGGAGAAAAGCAGTGGAAAAGAGAAAAAAGAAGAAGAATCTGCAGAAAATATAGAAGATACACGTATTTATAAACTCTATAACAAATTAGAAAGACCGCTTATTACTAATAAAAGTACCCGATGGATCTTTTTGGGAACAACTATAGTATTGTTACTGGGTTCTGTGGCCTTATTCTTTACAAAATCTGTGGCCGTAAAGATGTTGCCGTTTGATAATAAAAATGAATTCCAGGTGGTGATAGATATGCCAGAGGGTACAACTTTAGAACGCACCGCATCGGTTACCCGGGAAATTGGCCAGTATCTGGCTCAAAGGCCGGAAGTGGTAAACTACCAGAGTTATGTTGGCACTTCGGCCCCGATCACCTTTAACGGGCTGGTAAGGCATTATGATCTTAGGGGCGCAAGCAACACTGCCGATATACAGGTTAATCTGAAGGATAAAACCGAAAGAAGTGCCCAGAGTCACGATATTGCAAAATTGCTAAGACCTACTATTCAAAAGATTGCTAAAAAATTTGACGCCAATGTGAAGATCGTGGAAGTACCACCGGGACCTCCGGTAATGTCCACCATCGTAGCCGAAGTTTATGGTCCCGATTATGAAAAACAAATTCAAATTGCAGAAGAAATTCAGGGTATCCTAAACCAAACCTCAGATGTGGTAGATGTAGATTGGATGGTAGAAGCAGATCAGCAGGAGTTTTATTTCGAGATCGACAAGGAAAAAGCAATGCGCTATGGGATCGCTCCGCAGCAAATTGTTTATACGATGAATGCTGCTTTAGGAGATAGAGCCGTCACCCACCTTTACGATGAAGATGCTACGCAAAGAGTAGCCATTGTGTTAGCCTTAGCCGAACAGGAAAAATCAACTCCTTTGGATATTTCTCAAATTAAGATCGCTTCGCAAACCGGAGAAATGGTAAGTATAGCCGATCTTGTTCAGATAGATAAAAAGGTAAAAGAGAACAGCATTTTTAGAAAGAACCAAAAACGAGTGGTTTATGTACTGGCCGATATGGCGGGAGAGTTAGAAAGTCCGGTTTATGCAATTTTAGGAATGGAAGAAAAATTAAAAGAAATAGATCTTCCTCCGGGTTACGAGCTCAACGAGCTTTACATAGAACAACCACAAATGGAAGACGATTATACTGTGAAATGGGATGGAGAATGGCAAATTACCCTGGAGGTTTTCAGAGACCTGGGAATAGCCTTTCTTGGAGTGATCTTTATTATCTACATCTTAATCGTAGGCTGGTTCCAGAATTACAAAGCACCAATCGTAATGATGGTAGCAATTCCGCTATCACTTATTGGGATTGTACTGGGGCACTGGATTATGGGAGCTTTCTTTACCGCAACCTCCTTTATTGGTATGATCGCCCTGGCAGGGATCATGGTGAGAAACTCGGTATTACTTATTGATTTTGTAAACCTAAGGCTGGAAGACGGAATTCCTTTAAAACAGGCCGTGATAGAAGCAGGTGCAGTGCGTACCACTCCTATTCTTTTAACCGCAGGAACGGTAGTAATAGGAGCTTTCGTTATCCTTTTTGATCCAATTTTCCAGGGACTTGCGATCTCATTAATGGGTGGGACCATTGTTTCAACAATACTTACGTTGCTTGTTGTGCCATTGGTTTATTATATGATAGAAAAGAAAAATCACGAGTAAAACTAAGTCAATAGAAAGCTGAAAAGGAACCAAAACCTCTTCAGCTTTCTACCGACTACTAAATATTATTCAAATGAAATTATTAATTGTAACAAGTGTGTCGGAATTTCAGAAGGAAATTCTCAACATATTTAAAATGGCAAAGATCGAAGCCTTTAGCCGCAGTGAGATTGATGGCTGTAAGAACCCCAACAAGGTAATCGCTACACTAAGCTGGTTCCCGGGAGAGAAAGGCGGGAATGAATCTCTTATGTTCTTTTCTTTTACCGAAAAGGAAAAAATAGACCGATTGTTTGAACTGGTTTCAGAATTCAATGAAAAATTGGAAACCAATAATCCTATAAGGGCGGCCGTGGTAAACATCGAAAATTTTATTTAACCCAAAAACTATATCAAAATGAAAAATAGAATAGTACGTGGTGTGGCAGGAAGCTTTGTACTTATAAGTCTTCTTTTGGCCGTTTATGTAAATATTAACTGGTTATGGTTTACCGCATTTGTGGGAGCAAATCTTCTTCAATCCTCACTTACCCATTGGTGTCTTATGGATAAAATCCTTGAAAAACTGGGAGTTTCAGATGAAGTAAAGTCTGGTAAAAAATGCTAATTTCAGCAGAGATCTATCTGAACGAATTGGCGCTGAAGTCGCCTCGCCCCTATCTTAAAACCTTTGTATTCCAATAGATTATGTAACAAAAGTAACTGTGGGCAGAGGGTCTTAAGTTTATTTTTGCGACTGGAAATCCGTCAGTTATTTATCCTGACTAAAAAATAATACAATGAATAGAGAAGAAATAATTAAAAATAACGAAGGTACAATCGTATATGTACGTACACATAGCGAATTTATGGGCGGCAGCGTTTCGGGAGCAGTAAACATTCCACTGAATGAAGTTCCACACCGAATAGACGAACTAAAAAATATGAAAGCTCCGTTGATCTTATGCTGTGCCTCCGGAAACAGAAGTGGCCAGGCAGAGAATTTCCTAAGTCGGCAGGGCATTAATTGTATTAATGGCGGATCATGGCTTGAAGTTAATTATCTAACATCAGAAACAGCATAAAAATATGATTGCAAAACTTAAAGAGCTTTTAGGAATAAAACCGGCTCCAAATTACAATGAACTCCTGCAAGAAGGTGGTATGATCATAGATGTGAGAACTAAAGCAGAGTTTTCAAATGGTCATATTAAAGGATCAAAGAATATTCCTCTACAAGCGCTACCTTCGAATCTTAATAAACTAAAAAAAGATAAACCAATAATAACCTGTTGCGCCTCGGGAATGCGAAGCGCTTCAGCAAAAAGTATGTTGAAATCTAACGGATTTTCGAACGTATACAACGGCGGAAGCTGGGCCAGGCTAAATAGCCGAATTTCCTAATAATTATGATAGAAAGAATTTTTACCGGTTGGACCTGGATTCGAGCGGCCTATTTTTTAATAGGTAGCTGGGTAATTGTACAAAGCGCCCTGGAAGGCGAATGGATTGGAATTGCCCTTGGTGCCTGGCCGGCTGCTATGGGACTATTCGGACTTGCCTGTGCAAGTGGAAATTGTGCAAAGGGAGCTTGTGAAGTAAAATCAGATCCAGCAGATACCCACCAATGATCTTAAAAACTGGTTATAAATAAATCGATTTTAGATAATCTTAGAATACTATATAAGAATAGGTATCAATACTAAATACCACACCGTCCCTATACTGTTTTTATTTTGGGCACAGTTTCCCTTACACTATAAAAATAGCATAGGATCTGCCACAGGTAAGATATACTAAATTAGGGGCACTCAATTATTTAAAAGATAAGAAAGTATAGAAAAGAACAGCGGAAAGCCAACAAATACAATCTCCAATAAATAATTATGAGCGCAATCATATAAAAGACTTCACATAGAGGTTTATCTTTGTATTCTAAATGTAAAACCATCAATCCATAGTAGTATCGCTTTTTGTGTTATTGATCTCCTTCAATAGCATTAAAAGTGGTATTATAATAAGTTTTTATATGGTAGATACTAAGAACTTTGTGGAATTGTTTTGTGTTAATAAAGAGAAACCAGAATTGGAATGTAATGGTAAATGCGAGCTTTCAAAACTAGCCGAAAGTGATACCTCCAAAGAAAAACCAAGCTATTTAGACATTCTTCAAAAAGAAATTGTTTTATTCTATTCTGCTTCTTATTCACCACAACCTAAAATACTTGCACAAAATTCTCTTGTAGATAATGAGTATTTAAATAATTATCGTTTTCTTTTTACATCGGAGTTCATTCTTCCCCCCATCGTATAAATTTCCCTTTAATAAAACTACCTAATAGCTGGAGACTTATTTTTCCAGCAGGGACACTTATATACTTACACCAAATTTTTATACGATGAAACTATTAAAATATTTCAGCGTTTTCGCTGTAGCATTACTTTTCTCTTGCTCGTCTGACGACGATACTCCTATTCAGATTAATGAAACTGAAGATCTAATTTTTGTTCAGGAAATGCAAAATGAAACACATACTATTACGATTTTCACAGAAGACGGAAGCCTTAAGCAAGGTTATAATAAAATATATTTCCAGATAAAAGATGGAGATGATTTTATTAATAATGCAGAAGTTTCATGGATGCCGGTAATGCACATGACAGCAATGTCGCACAGTGGGCCGCATTCAGAAATTAATAAGAAGGCTAATGCAGAAACCCTTTACGAAGGCTATATCATATTCCAAATGGCTCAGAATGATTCCGAATATTGGGAATTAAGCTTTAATTATAATGTTGAAGGGGCGGAATATGTTGCAAAAGACATTATTGAGGTAACACCAACCGACAAAAACCGGGTAAGTGTTTTCACGGGAAATGACGATACGCGCTATATCGCGGCCTTAATAGAGCCAGATTCCCCCAAAGTAGCCGTGAACGATATCACAGTAGCCATTCACAAAATGGAAAACATGATGAGTTTCCCAATAGTTAACGATTATCAGTTAAAGATAGATCCACGAATGCCAAGTATGGGAAACCATAGTTCGCCAAATAATGAAGATCTTCTTCAGTCTGATTCAGATAATCTTTACCACGGAAAACTAAGTCTTACCATGACGGGTTATTGGAAGATCAACTTGCAATTAATCGATGAATCAGGAGAAGTCTTAAAAGGTGAAGAAGTCACTGAAACAAATGAATCCAGTAGCATTTACTTTGAAATTGAATTTTAATTTTTGCCGGGGGATACTCTCTTATCACCCGGTATTTTAAATAACAGCTATGGAAAAATATATATATTTCGGGCTAATGTTTTTATTGACTTTCGGGATAAAAGCCCAGGAAGAGCAAAAAGAAGTAAAGCAAGATAGCCTTATTGTTCCCGAAGAATTAGTAGAAATAATTCTGATTGGTAAAAATTCAAACAAACACCATTACGAAAATAAGTCTCTAGCTACTATTGAAACTTATTTAGAAGAAGCAAATAGCGTTGATTTTATAAAAAGAGGAGCCTATGCCTGGGAACCTATGATACAGGGAATGGCTTCAGAGCGAAGTGTGGTTACTATAGATGGTATGCGGATCTATGGAGCCTGTACCGATAAGATGGATCCGATCACCTCTTATGTAGAAATTTCAAACTTATCGAAAGCTGAAATTAAAAAAGGACAGGCAGGTGCCGAAAATGGCGCTACCATTGGAGGGGCCATAGATTTAGAACGGCAAAAAAGTGAGTATGAAAATTCTGGTTGGAGTGGCAATGCTCAATCGAGCATAGAAAGTATCAACGAACAAAAAATTCTGGGAGCCGCGCTGCAGTACACTTCTAATAAAGTTTTTGCCGATGTTGATTTAATGTATCGAGATGCTGAAAATTATAGCGCCGCAGGGAACGAGGAAATTCTCTATTCACAATTTACAAAATATAATTTTTCAGTGGTTACCGGTTATCAAATTGAACAAAATAAAAGCATAGAAGCCTCCTTTATTTTTGATGAAGCCAATGATGTAGGTTACCCTGCCCTACCTATGGATGTCTCTTTAGCCAGAGCATATATAGGCTCTTTAGAATATATATCTAATCCGGAAGGTGAATTCTATAAGGAATGGAAGACCAAAATTTATTATAATGATGTCACTCATATTATGGATGATTCCCAGCGTCCCGATGTCCCCATAAGAATGGATATGCCCGGTTGGAGCAAAACTGCCGGAATGTATTCTAAACTAAAGGGAAATTTTGAGAATCATTCCTGGGATCTCTCTGTAAACGGCCATTTCAATAATTCTTTAGCTGAAATGACCATGTTCCCTGAAGATCCTAATGAAAATGATATGTTTATGTTAACCTGGCCCGATGTGAACACTATTTACACCGGCTTATTCGCTAAAGATCAATACCTGATCAATGAAGATTTTTCAGCAGAAATCTCACTGGGAATGGGAGTTCATAATAATAACATTCAAGATGAATTTGGCCTGGAAAGTCTACGCATATTTTACCCGGAGATGGAAGGTTCAAAAACCCGCTTTTTACTAAATACCGGGGCTCAAATAAGTTACTCTACACATCCGTGGACACTTGGACTGGGACTGGGTTATGGCGAGAGAGCACCTTCCGTTTCTGAAGCTTACGGTTTCTATTTATTCAATAGTTTCGATGCCTTTGACTATATAGGAAACCCGAACATGGTAAACGAAAAATCCCTGGAAATGAATGTATCTACCCGTTACGAACACAAATCTTTTTCATTTAGCGTGAACTCTGCTTTCTATCATATTTCAGACTACATCATAGGAAAACCAGACCCGGACCTATCCCCGATGAATATTGGAATTAATGGAGTTAAGGTTTACGAACAATTACCCTACGCGCAATTATGGAGTAATGACCTAAGTATAAATTATACATTTTTAAAAGATTTTACCGCAAAGGCGAAAGCGGTTTATCGTATAGGTAGGGATAATGAGAATAGCAATTTACCACTTATTCAACCCTTAACTTTTGAAGCAGGATTACGTTATAGAAAGAATGCGTTCTATGCCGAAGCAATACTTGAAAGCGCTACAAAACAATTTGATTATAGCCCTGAATTTGGAGAAAATCAAACCCCGGGCTATTCAGTATTTAATTTAGCCTTATCCCAAATATTTTATATAAATGCCCAAAAGATGATTTTAAAAGTTGGTGGTGAAAACCTGTTTGATGAATATTACTCAACCTACTCAGATTGGAATAATATTCCGAGACCGGGTAGAAATTTATATGCTAACGTAATTTATAATTTTTAAAAATTACGCTATCATATATTTAAATGCCAAAAATGGTCTTTAGCATTCGCGACTATTTTTATCTCAAAACTTTGGGTATATCAGAAGGTAGAAGGTTTTTTTTGAATAGAATAGAGTAGATAATTCTTTTCTATACTCCTAACTAAATCCTTTCCCAAATCTTTAAAACCATTTTAAAACAAGCAGAAGACTAATTTTTGAATTAACATTAAAAAAATAATCTTAGTTTTTAAATCTAAGCTGATCAGAATACTCGGAATATTAGTAGGATATAGTTTAATACGTTTATTTAGTCAAAATCAACTATCTCTTTAGAATTCGACTTTTGGTGTTACCCAAACAAAAAAGCCGACTCTTTCAAGTCGGCTTATCCCTTTGTGCGGGCGGAGAGACTTCCCGATAGGCATCGGGATAAACTTCTCGTCTCTCCGCCTAGAGATCTTCATCATTTTCACAAAATAAAAAAGCTCCTCATTTCTGAGAAGCTTTCTTTTGTGCGGGCGGAGATAACACAAATATTGTATTACATTAAATAGCATTAAACAATAAACACCCATATAATGCTTTATTCACAGTACTTTAAGAGATATTAAAATTAAATTTAATTAAAATAAATATAAATCAGTATAGTTTTTTAGTACATCTTTAGTACACTTTATTTACTTTAGTAGTAGATTATTAAACTATAATTATGGCTCGAATATATTTTTTATACCGTTCAAAAAAGGACAAAGCAGCATTAAAAGTAAGATTACAAGATAAAGGAGAAGACGGTAAATTTTTTCAATTTGAAGCAAATACGCAAATACACACTTCTAATGAATTTTGGAATAAAACAAGAAAAAAGCAACGTGGTTTAAGCGGAGAAGAAAAGAATGAAATTAAAAAAGTAAACAATAGCATTGAGCCTTTAGAAGAATTTATACTAGAGCAATACGAAAGAGACAGTCCTAATGGTACTCATAAGGATTGGCTGAAATTGACGCTTCAAGATTTCTACTCCCCAAAGAAAAAAGAAAAGCAATATCCTGTTTTTTTAGTTGATTTTATTACTTCATACTTAGCAGATAAAAAAGCACTTAATGAACTAAAAGAAAGTCAGAGAAAGCGAATTAACACTACACGTAATAAATTAATAAGACTTGAGAAGAGCGTTGCTAAAAAATATAAGATAAAAGATATAAACGAGGAATTTAAAGCAGACTATATAGCATATTCAGAGCAGCAACAATATTCAATCAACACACAAAGCAAAGAATTCGAACGGATTAAAACTATTTGTAGATATGCCGAACGCAAAGGCCTAGCCGTAAGCGAAGCATTAAATGAAAGTTCTTTTAAAATAAGCAAGGAAAAAGTGTCTAATATATATCTTGGAGCTTCTGAAATAGAGCTAATTGAAAAAGTTAAATTAAACCAGGATTATTTAGAGAATGCCAGGGATTGGCTTTTGATTAGCATCTACAGTGGACAAAGAATTTCAGACTTTATGCGTTTCACCTCTAATATGATATTTGAAGATGAAAATAACCGTTCATTTATCATATTTACCCAAGTTAAAACAGGGCACGAAATGTACCTACCATTGAGAACCGAAATAAAGTCTATTTTAAAAAAGAGAAACGGTAATTTTCCAAGAGCAATTTCAGACCAAAAATATAATGATTATATCAAGTTGGTTTGTAAAAAAGCTGGAATAAATACAATTTGTCAAGGCAAAAAAAGGGAATGTGTAGCATCCGAAGGACAAAAGCCCACAAAGTATGATTATAGAAATATAGTTGGAGAGTTTGAAAAATGGGAGCTTATAACATCTCATATCGGAAGGCGCACATTTGCAACCCTAAACTATGGCATTGTACCAACACCTGATTTAATGTATTTCACTGGTCATACCTCAGAAAAAGAATTCCTAAATTATATCGTTAGACCTGATTACGATAAAGCTAAGAGAGCATTTGACAGCTTTAATAAAAAGGAAAGCAAGCCTAAACCCATTCCTCAATTAAATGTTACAAAGAATGCATCTAACCAATAAAAAAGTAGCGTTTATGAATAATACCACAGAAGAAGATTATGAGTTAAATGCGTATAGAAGTCTTCTTGCTTTAATTAAAAAAGCCGACTATTTCAAGCATAAAATATATGAATGTATAATGTTAGAAATTGAAAATGAAGCATTTTTAAAATTGCAGTTAGGCATTTACAAAGATCAACTTCTTTTAGAACTAAAAGAAAATTTACCATACTTTGAAAAAGTAACAAAAAAAGAAATAAAAGAAAATAACTACCCAACAGTTAAACAAAAAGCAATATTAAATGAGAAAGCCAAGTTCGAGGACTTAATTTTATCACTAACAAAAGAGATTAGTAACAATCATCAGAGTAAAACAAAGATTTCTAGCAAAACAACGAAAGAAGAAACGAGAGGTCCAAAAACTTACAAAACCAAAGAATTAGGTAAATATTTAATTATGGATTGGAACGAGAAGGGCAAAGAACTTTTCATTAGCCGTATAAAAACGAAATTTATGGATTACGGAAAAGATTTTGAGAATGGAAATAAGCAAAGACTAAATTTATTAGCTCTCGCTCTAGTGGATTTAAAAATAATGAAGACCCCTAAGAAAAAAAATCAACTAGAAACAGTTTTAAAAGCAATTTCAGGTAAAAAGAAAGAAACTTCAAAATCGGATGAAACTAATTTTAGAATTCTATCGAACAAATATTATAAATCTTATGAAGAATATACTAAACTAAAAGATGACCTTTTAGAGCTTAGAAAAGAATTAAAAACTTACGAAAATTAAAAAGTCAAAGTTTACCGTTTGTCTTAATTACCAAAACAAATAGCACAAATAGCACAAGCACAAAAGCTTAAAAATCAATTAAATACGGCTAAAACCTCTATAATTTAGCACTTGAGATTAATTACCAATTATTAAATCAAGTGTTATGCAAACAATTCAATTTGAATTACCAGAAAGCCTTACAAACGAGCTTAAGGCCTTAAGGGGTGAACTTCAAGAAATTAAAGCCAATTTTAAACCGAAAGAACATTCAACTTATATTTCTCGCCAAGAGGTTGCGGATATGCTTCAAATTTCTTTAGTGAGCGTCCATAACTGGACTAAAAAAGATGTCCTTCAAGCGTATCAAATAGGCGGAAGAGTTTATTACAAACGCAAGGAAGTAGAAGATGCAATTGTGCAACTAAATAAATAAGCTATGAGTAAAAAGAAAAGCCATAGCCTATCCAAAAATGCTCTAAATACTAAACACTCTCCTAATATTAAGAAATTTAAACCCCTTAAATTCTGGCTTCTTAATGATAGAGGGCGATATATAATTGACCCCGCTAAGCTGAAAAAATTTCTAGAACTGAATAATTTCAGAATTATTGATTATTCTGGAAAATGGTTAGTTGTGAAAGTGGAAAACAACATTGCCAAAGTATATAACCCACAAGAAATGTTTAATTATGTTCTGAAGTATATTGAAAAGCAGAATGACGATAAACTCAGCAGTTCTTTTATTAAAGACGGAGAGAACTTTCTAATGTCTAAGAAAGCAATTCTAGGCAGCTTGCCAGAGTTAAACGCTACAAGGTTCAAAGACACTAAAAATTCCGCAATAGTTTTTTTCAAAAATGTGTTTGTCGTGGTAGATAAAAAAGGCTGCAAATGTTATAATTATTCCCATTTAAGTAACATAATACCTAATCAGTACATTTTTGAGCGGCAAATTATTAAGCAAGAATTTAAACATCGGAAAGACTACAAGGCTAGTCAGTTCCGTAAATTTCTTACGCTTTCCACTAATGAGAAAAAACACTTCAAAAATGTAGCTACTGCGATTGGTTATATTCTGCACCGTAACAAAAATCCAAGTTTAGCCAAAGCAGTGATTCTAAGCGATATTCTAAGTCAAGCTACAAACTCTGCAAATGGAAGGAGTGGCAAAGGGATAATAATAAAGGCATTGGAACAGCTACTAAATGTCGTTGAGTATAACGGAAAAAACTTAGACTTAGCACGGGATAGATTCGTTTATCAATCCATTGATATTGAAACGGATTTATTTGTATTACAAGACGTTCAGCAGAATTTTAGCTTTGAGTCTTTATTTGCGGTCTTAACGGATAAAATGAATATTGAGAAAAAACATCAGGACAAAATCACTTTAAATTTTGAGAGCAGTCCAAAGATAGCAGTTACAACAAATTACACATTATCCGATACCGGTGGTAGTTTCTCTGATAGAAAACATCTTGTACTGTTAAACAACTATTTCAGCGCCACATACAAACCTGAAAAACACTTTGGAAATCTGTTTTTCTTGGAATGGAATAAAAAGGAATATCAGAGGTTTTACTCTTTTATGATTTACTGTTTAACTCAATATTTCAAAAAGGGATTAGTCAATTATAATAGTCCAGAATTGCGATTTCAAAAACTAGAAAACGAAACCAATAAAGCTTTTGTTCAAATAATGGAATCCAATTATAATGAACTAAGGACATATTATTTATTAAAAAACATAGCAAACGAACTCGGAGAAGAAATTAATAGCTCAGAGGACAGCGTTCGCAGTCGCGTGGTCAGTAACTGGATTGAAAGCTGGGCAAGTTTTAAAGGTTATAAAGTTGATAAAAGAACCAGCGCTGGCGTGGTTAAAGTGGCTTTTGAAAATATCAAATCTTAACTTTAAAGTAAGGCGATCTCAAACTAAAGCTTCCAGACAACCCTACAGTAAATTCAGAATCATAGGCTAAATAGGTTAATTCTTATAAATAATTTCAAAAGTTGTGCTTTTAAACATAAAGTTGAAAAGAACCCTACACACCCAACAAATAAGTAGATTTAGTAGGGTAATTTAAAAAATAACGCATAAGAAAAGTAACTTTTATATATACAAAGTATTTACGAAAGACCTCTACTTACCCTCTCACTAAAAATCTTATAGGTAATGAAATTTTATCATTGGAATAATGCTCCTTAGCCATTTTCAGAATAATGTTTCCCAAATCAAAAAAAATGAATAAATAATCGAGCTGAACTGAAAAAAAGTGCAACTCTAAAAGTAAAATTATGAAGACAGTAAAAAAATTGGAATTTGACAAATCAGGATATGATAAATACAAAAGTCAAATTTTGAAAATCGGCGAAATATTGATTGATGCTAAAAACGAACTTCAAAAACTGGAAGTCAAGAGCCAACTTAAAGATTTAACCAACGGGAATTTTTTAGATGAATTCCATAATTATCACAAAAAAGCTCACGCCCAAGAAAAGGACAGTTTTGCCCAAAGATTGCCATATGAGAAATATATTGAAATGTTGGGATTTGACCTTTCAAAAATTGAAGAACTGGAACAAAATTATAAGGCAAGTGCTTTCAGTTCCCGTGAGTTTTACGCCTATAACCATTGGTTTTATGTCTACTGTAAGAACAATGTGAAAAGAAATTCTAATTTGAAAGAACATTTGGAAAATGCACCGAAAAAAGTATTGCTCAAACCCGTTGATTTATTTGTGTTCAAACGAAATAAAATTGAGGTTGATTTGGATGAAGATTTATTTACAACGTATGCCACTACCCCGAAGCAAAGCGAAATGATAAGTAATATTGAGCAATTAGTTACACTGTGTCGAAAAATAGGATTTGGCTACAAAGATGTTTACCCCCTCGTCAAGGATTACCTTATTGCAAAAAACGGTCATAGTATACCACCCTGGCCGGATTAAACTGAACCACCTTGGCCGGAGCAAAGTGAACCACTGTAGCCGGATGAAAATGAGCCACTAAAAAATCGATTCTA
>Ga0098069_100481_pt1 | contig 16940 bp, 19 predicted proteins | sample 27_taG_FD_92584 | JGI IMG/M metagenome (GOLD analysis project Ga0098069, IMG submission 92584) | Marine viral communities from Cariaco Basin, Caribbean Sea - 27_WHOI_OMZ | ecosystem: Environmental > Aquatic > Marine > Oceanic | place: Caribbean Sea: Cariaco Basin | collected 2014-11-09 | reverse complement strand
GCTTTGCCAGATCAAACTGCACAAGCTCCGGATTATTTTCCTGTAGCTCACCTAAATAATCGGCAAAACGGTTTAAACTTTTATTAGAGGCAATCGCAGCTTCAGAAGGATCTTCATCTACTTTTAAAGCTCCATTATAAAAATTATAAGGAATGGATAAACCTTTGGAATCTTTAATGATTCCGTACTCTCCAAAGAGTAAGATTTTTGAATAAAATAAAGGTCCTTTCATACTGTTTTGGTATTTTTCTCTTGGCTATAATTTAGCATTCCGTAAGCAGAAAGATCTTCATCTACTTTATTCCAATGCACGCCATAACCACCCGGCGAAATTTCAAAATCCAGGAGTTCATCTTCAGAAGCCTGGTTTAATTTAGGATACCATTTTAAAGGAGCGCCAATCTCACGACCGTCTTCGAGTAGAAAAAAAACTTTCCCTTCCCTAAACTTCACTTCGTTAATTTTAATATGCGCTTCCGTTAAATTCATAGTTTGTAAAACTCGTCCCACTTTTTAATAAAAAAGAATCTGTTCTTTTCAGCAATTTCCATAATTGCCTTTAAATCATTCTTTTTCACTCCAAAATTATATACCAAAGTTAAGGAATCTAATTCAATTTTAACTTCGCCTCCTTTTCCAGTAACATGAATATGTTTTGGAAGATGCTCATTTGAATAAAAAAAGAACCGAAATCCCTTTTCGTTAAATATTGTGGGCATTAGTTTAATTTAGCTTTTCTGCTCCCTTTCCAACCTGGTCGCAAATATACTGCCCTTTTTCACAATAGGCAACAAGCTCATTCTTAATGAATTCTAAAACTTCTTCTTTATGTTTTTCGGGGTAAAGCAGATGTACATTGGCGCCGGCATCCAGAGTGAAACAAATTGGAGTTTTAGTACTTTCCCTAAACTCCCATATTTTATTGATAATTTGCAACGTATTAGGCTTCATTAAAATAAAATAAGGATTGCTGCTCATCATCATCGCGTGCAAAGTAAGCGCCTCACTTTCTACGATAGCAATAAATTCTTCCAAATTTCCGGAAGCAAAAATTTGCTTCAATTTATCTAAATTGGAATGTGCCTGGGCAAAACGCTCTTCAGCAAATGGATGGCCGTGCATTAAATTATGACCAACGCTACTGCTTACCTGCTTTTGCCCTTTGTCTACCAACAAAATGGTATCCTGGTAACTTTTAAAAACCTCATCAATTTCAAACGGGTATTTTATTCCGAATAGATCACTGCTTTCAGGAATATTCTGGTGTTCGCCCCATTCGATTAATTCACCTTCTAAACTACGGCAGGCACTCCCTGAACCTAACCTGGCTAAAAACGAAGCTTTTTTATAGAAAAACTCATTATTAGCAACCTCAGGATTCAATTCTTTTTCCAGACTCATGACGCAAAGCGCAAGAGCACTCATTCCGCTTGCAGAAGATGCTATTCCGCTGCTATGAGGAAAGGAATTTTCAGTATGAATTATAAACTTATAGTCTTTTAAAAACGGCGCATATTGCTCAATACGTTTAAAAAACTGCTGAATTTTCGGTTTAAAATCTTCCTTCCTTTTTCCTTCAAAATAAAGTTCAAAATCAAAAGTCGCAGATGGTTCTGGCTTCTGCTGAAACTCCATTTTTGTGGTGGTTTTGCAATTTTTCAAGGTAAAACTCACCGAAGGATTCGCCGGAATCTGGTTATCCTTTTTACCCCAATATTTTACCAGGGCAATATTGCTGGGAGACTTCCAGGTAACTTCTCCTTTTTCGATGTTGCCTGAAAATTGCTTTGGAATAAAATCCTGTTCGCGCATAGCAAAATTTTAGTAAAACACCTGTTGCAAAAGCTTAAGGCATTAGATTGAAAATTGAAATCTTACTTAGGCCGCAAAGATATGTTTATGTTTTGGGAATTTTCTTTCCCTATCAAAATAAATTTTTATTTTAGTAAGGACAAACTTCTTCGTTTTAACCGGGAAGTTACCCGAAACCAACCATGAAATGACCAAAAAACTCTTTTTACGAAGTTCTGTGGCCATTGGCATTTGTTTGCTTTTCGGGTTTATGGGCGCTATTGCCACCCAGGCAGGCACCGCAGATTGGTATCCCGACTTGAATAAACCCTGGTTTAATCCGCCTGACGCCTTTTTTGGCCCTATTTGGTTAATTATGTACGTTTTAATGGGGATTGCCGCAGGAATTGTATGGAGCAAAGGTTTCTACCACAAATGGGTAAAAACCGCTTTATATCATTTTGGCTTTCAACTTTTAATTAACGGTTCCTGGTCTTTACTTTTCTTCGGAATACAAAAACCATTTTTAGCTTTACTAAGCATCATTTTATTATTTATACTAATATTAATTACTATAAAATGGTTTAGAGTGGTAAGCAATACCGCGGCGTATTTAATGATACCCTATGCAGTTTGGGTATTGTTTGCTATGATCTTAAATTTTGAGATCTGGCGACTTAATTAATCTTCACTCATAGCCTGCGCCGCAAGAAAACCGCCTGTCCAGGCATTTTGAAAGTTAAATCCGCCGGTTATGGCATCTATATTTAAAACCTCTCCCGCCAAAAACAGGTTTTTATGAAGTTTACTCTCAAAAGTTTTAAAATTAATTTCTTTTAAATTTACTCCACCGGCAGTAACAAATTCTTCTTTAAAGGTACTTTTTCCGTTTACTTTAAATGTCGCTGCAGTAAGTTGTTCGCTTAAATTTTGAAGCTGATTTTTATTTAAATCGGCCCAGGTAGTGCCTTCTGCAATTCCAGATGCTATTACCAGGTTTTTCCATAAGCGTTTAGGCAAATCGAATTGCGCATTTTTCACTACCTGTTGTTTAGCTAGTTTTGATTTTAGATCTTTTAAACTAGACAAAATATCTTCTGAATTAAACCCTGGCAACCAGTTTACCAGTATTTCAAATTGATAATTCAGTTTCTCCAAGTCTCTTGCTCCCCAGGCTGATAGTTTTAAAATTCCCGGGCCGCTCATTCCCCAATGAGTAATTAGCAAAGGTCCTTTACTTTCTAAATTGACATTTTTAGAATTTATTTTAACCTCGGCTTCGGTAGCGATTCCGGGTAGATCTTTAATTCGGGCATCTTGAACATTGAAAGTAAAAAGAGAAGGAACCGGCTCTAAAATTTCGTGCCCCAGTTTCTTCAGCATATTCCACATTTTAGGATTGCTCCCGGTGGCGAGCATAATTTTTTTAGCCGAAAAATCTCCTTTACTGGTTTTAACCATCCAACACTTTTCTTCCTTTTGAAAATTTTGGACCGCGTGACTCTTAAATAACTGAATCTTTAATCTTTCGGTTTCCTGTAAAAAGCAATTAATAATACTTTGCGAATCGTCTGACACAGGAAAAATTCGGCCGTCATCTTCGATCTTTAATTCAATCCCTTTTTTCTCAAACCATTCCATGGTATCCCCGGTCATAAATCCGTGAAAAGGCCCAAGCAATTCTTTTTCTCCACGAGGATAATTAAGGCTAAGCTCTTTCGGAATAAATTCGGCGTGAGTTACATTACACCTTCCACCACCTGAAATTTTCACTTTGGTAAGCACTTCTTTGCCACGTTCAAAAATGGCAATTTTTAGATTGGGTTTAAATTCAGCTGCATTTATCGCGGTAAAAAAGCCTGCTGCTCCCCCGCCTATAATTATAATATCGAAATGCTGCATTTTTCTGGTTTTCAGGTTTAAAGTTTAAAATTCTTGGTTCAGGTTCTCTAAGTGCATTTTTTTAGAAAAGTCTGTCGGGAAAATCAGAAATAATCCCGTCTACGCCAAATTCCCGCATTCGCTGAATATCTTCCGGTTCATTTACCGTCCAGACGTTTACGTTAAACCCGGCCTTGTGAGATGCCTTTACATTATCCCGGGTAATTATTCCTAAAGACGGATGAATTGCCGAGGCTTTAAGAAGTTTCCCGAGCTCTATAGCTTCGGTCACACTGGCTTTACTCAAAATTCCCAATGCAACATTTTTATCCAATTTTCGCATCTGAAACAGCTCATTTTTCTGAAAACTGGAAACGATAAAATCTTTATAGGTCCAGTTTTTTTCCGCTATATATTTTTTAATGATTTTGGCAGTAGCTGTAGCGGTATTTAAACCTTTTAATTCAATATTGATAGTGCATTTTCCCTCAATAAAATCCAGAACTTCAGTAAGTAGTGATATTTCAAATTCATCCTCTACTTTTAAAGCTTTTATTTCGGTTAAAGACTTTTTAGCAACTTCACCACTTCCATTGGTAGTTCGATCTAAAGTAAAATCGTGAATTACCACCAATTCACCGGTTTTACATCTATGCACATCAATCTCTATAGCATCAACTCCAAAACTCATTGCCTTTTGGATGCTTTCTAAAGTATTTTCGGCCAAATATCCTTTGGCTCCACGGTGACCAATCTTCAATAAATCCATATTGCAAAGGTATTCAATTAACTGTAATGCAAGTTTTATTAACGATATCAGGTTTCTTGAAAAACGTTTTAGAAACTCTTATAACTTCTTAACATTTTATTGTGTGAAAATCAGCCTAAATTTACAATTCAACCAATTTAACAACCATTAAATAATTAATTATGAAGGCATTATGTTATCACGGAAAAGAAGATGTAAGAATAGACAATGTACCAGATCCTAAGATTGAAGAGCCGGGAGATGTTGTAATAAAAGTAACTTCTACAGCAATTTGTGGATCAGATTTACATATTTATGGCGACCTAATGCCCACGATGAAAGACGGTGATATTCTCGGCCATGAATTTATGGGCGAAGTTGTAGAAGTGGGAAAAGAAGTAAAAAAGTTAAAAAAAGGAGATCGTGTGGTAGTACCATTTACAATTGCCTGTGGAAATTGTGATTATTGTGATGATCATAAATATTCTTTGTGCGATAATTCTAACCCTAATGAAGAATTATGTAGAGAAAATCTTGGCCATCCCATTTCCGGTTTATTTGGTTTTTCACATATGCTAGGAGGTTTTTCTGGCGGACAGGCCGAGTATGTTCGCATACCTTACGCCGATGTTGGACCTATAAAAGTACCTGATTCACTTACCGATGAGCAAAGTTTGTTCCTTTCCGATATTTTTCCTACCGGATATATGGGGGCCGAAAATGCCGATATAAAAGAAGGGGACACGGTAGCTATTTGGGGGTGTGGTCCCGTTGGCCAATTTGCCATTCAAAGTGCATGGATGTTGGGAGCAAAACGTGTAATCGCTATTGATATTGTTGAAGAACGATTAGATATGGCCGCCAAATACGGGAAAGCTGAAGTTATAAGAACCGTAGATACCGATGAAGTCTATGCAAAATTAATGGAAATGACCAAAGGCAAAGGGCCTGATTGCTGTATAGACGCAGTAGGTGCCGAGGCGCACGGTACTGAAGGTTTTAATAAAAATCTTGATAAATCGCAACCTAATGCCCTGGCACAAATATTCCAGAGTTGCAAAAAGGCAGGGAACGTATCTATTCCGGGAGTTTATGTAGGCGAAGTAGATGGTTTGCCGATGGGAATGGCTATGAATAAGTCACTAAACCTAAAAATGGGACAAACCCATATGCAGCATTATTTAGAACCGCTGCTTAAAAAAGTAGAAGAAGGAAAAATTGATCCTTCTTTTATAATTACACACCGTATGAGCCTGGATGAAGCTCCAGAAGCCTACAAAAAGTTCAGAAATAAAGAAGATGGGTGTGTTAAAGTAGTTTTAACACCGTAGAAAAAATATCATTAATAAATTAAAAGAGGGCATCCCTGCCCTTTTTTAATTTATTAAACTCAAATTCAACCAGAAATGACCAAACCAAAAAAATTTCCAGATCAGGATCAGGAACAACCTGGGAAGCAGTCCAAAATGCACCCGGAACCCCAAATAATTAGAGACAATTATAAAGGTTCTGGCAAACTCAAGGGAAAAAATGTCTTAATAACCGGCGGCGACAGCGGAATTGGACGCAGTGTGGCAGTACATTTTGCCCGAGAAGGCGCTAATATTGCAATCATTTATTTAAACGAGGATGAAGATGCGTTGAAAACCAAAAAAATGGTAGAAAAAGAAGGCAGAAAATGCTATATTATTGAAGGCGACCTAAAAGATGAAAAATTCTGCAGAAAAGCTTTGGATGAAGCTATTAATGCAATAGGGCATTTAAATATCCTGGTGAATAATGCGGCGGTACAATTTCCTAAAGACAAGGTAGAAAATATAAGCATAGAGCAATTACAAACCACTTTTGAAACCAATATTTATCCCTATTTTTATATAGTAAAAGAGGCCGTGCAAAAGCTTAAGGAAGGGGATGTAATAATCAATACTACTTCGGTTACAGCATATCGGGGCAGCGAACATTTACTCGACTATAGTAGTACCAAAGGGGCTATTGTAAGTTTTACAAGGTCTTTATCTAAAATGTTGGCGCCTAAAAAATTAGGGTGAATGGTGTTGCACCGGGCCCAATCTGGACCCCACTTATCCCCGCTACTTTTGATGATGTTACCGAATTTGGACAGGAAACCCCAATGGGAAGGGCCGGCCAACCCAGCGAAGTAGCTCCCGCCTATGTTTTCCTGGCCAGTGAAGATAGCAGCTATATTACCGGACAGGTTATACACGTTAATGGCGGAGAAATTATTGGAGGCTAATAAATAAATTTTAATTATGGAAAAATGGTTTGAAGCTTCGTGGACGTCTATAATAGCAATTTTACTAACCGCGTTAGGAATTTACGCAGCAATAATACTTTTTACCAGAATTGCCGGAAAAAGAAGCTTTTCTAAAATGTCAAGTTTTGACTTCGCGATGACAGTGGCTGTTGGTTCTATTCTAGCAACCACAATCTTATCGGCATCGGTAAGTTTAATTCAGGGAATTGTTGGGCTGGGAGCAGTTTATATTTTACAGATTTCAGCGGCATTTTTTAGAAGGTTTTCCTGGTTTCAGGAGGCAATAGATAATTCACCTTTGCTATTAATGGACAAGCAAACTATTTTATACGAAAACTTAAAAAAAGCTCGGGTTACCGAAGGTGATTTGCGCTCTAAATTAAGGGAAGCTAATGTTTTAGATCTTTCCCAGGTGCGTGCAGTAGTATTTGAAACCACAGGAGATATTTCAGTTTTACATACCTCGGAAGAGGATCGGGAGCTGGAAGATTGGCTCATTAAAGATGTTATGAGGTAGATCTGCCCATATAAATAGATTATAAGACTGCCTGTTAATCTTATTAAATTTTGAATTAATTTATTCTTAAACCTTATGGAACGCCAGCTTAGAGATGGTAGTTTTATAAAAAACCATTCGATATTATGATTTCTTCCGGAGTAAAACCTAAAGTGAAAAAGTGGAAAATTAATGCAGATGAAGCTGCAGAATTAGCGTTTAAAGATTTTGTTCTAACTAAAGACCATCCCTGTATGATGGCACAAACCGTGGTAAGCCAAGATCACTTAGATCTGCATACCTACGATGAATTCCCTAGCCGAAGAACAGCCAAAGCAATATATAAAGATTTACAGAAGTATATAGAAAATTACGATTTTGAGTCTAATGAATTCTATACTTTTATGGCCGTTTTTAAAGACCAGGATTCATTTTCTGAAACACAATTTGAAACTGCACTTTGGAAACAACTGGAGTTATTACATGATATAGACAATGAAGACTGGGATCCTGAAGTTAGCGATAATCCTGAAGATAAAAATTTTAGCTTTAGTATTGCCGGAAAAGCTTTCTATATAGTAGGCTTACATCCAAACAGCAGTCGCAAAGCTAGGCAAAGTCCTTATCCCGCAATTGCTTTTAATTTACACTGGCAATTTGAAAAATTAAGAGAAATGGGGGCATTTAATACCGTTCGTAATAAGATTAGAGAACGTGATATAGAATTACAGGGAAATATAAATCCCATGTTGGAAGACTTTGGGGAGAATAGCGAGGCCAGACAATATAGCGGTCGTAAAGTTGAAGAGGAATGGAAATGTCCTTTTCACAGAAAAAAATAAATATGTATCAACCCAAAAAATACAAAAAAGACGATCCTGAATTTCTTTTTAAATTTATACAGCAGCATCCTTTTGCAACTTTTATACTTAATGGTGAAAAAATTTTAGCTACTCATATTCCGGTGCTCACAAGAGGCACTGCAAAAGATTTTCTTCTCCTTTCACATATAGCCAACCATAATGAGCAGTTTAAATACTTAAAAGACGATACAGAAGCTTTATTAATTTTTCAGGGTGCACACGGCTATATTTCCTCTTCCTGGTATAAAGAAAAAGACATCAGCACCTGGGATTATTCTGCAGTGCACGTAAATGTAAAGTTGAAAATACAATCCCGGCAGGAACTTGAAGACTCATTAAAAGAACTGGTTGCAACTTTCGAAAAACCGCAGGAAGATCCTTTGTATTATAAAGACATTCCAAAAAAAATGCTGGATGAACATTTGCCTTTAATTACAGGGTTTTGGTGTAAAGTAGAAGAAATTAAAGGTATTGCAAAACTGCACCAGGGTTATGATAAGGAAGATATTGATTCGGTCACCGCACATTTGGAAAAACAGCAAAATAATTTAAATTCCGCGTTAAGCGAAAACATTAAAAAAGAGCATAAATGCAAGTTATAAAAAAACAATCTGGAGCCGCCTTTAAATTAAAAAAAGGACAGAAATTGAAAGTGATAGATGCCGAAGGTGAACAGGTTAGCGATATGGTTTTATTTAATGCAAAAGACAGAAGGGAAAAACTATCTTCAGGAAAAACCCTGGATTTCGAAGAATCTATTTTAATAAGTTCAGGAAACTTTCTTTGGAGCAATCGCAGTAACAAAATGGCAGAAATTCTTGAAGATACGAACGGGAGAAACGATTTTTTGCTTGCTCCATGCAGCCCCGAAACTTTTGAAGTGATGTATGATTACGATGGTTACCATCCCAGCTGTTTTGAAAACCTATATACCAGCCTGGAAAAATATGAAATTCAGCCAGACGATATTCCTACGGCTTTCAACATTTTTATGAACGTTCAGTTTGATGAGAAGGGAAAAATTAGTGTTGATCCGCCATTTAGTAAGGCAGGAGACTATGTGCTATTTGAAGCAAAAATGGATCTTATCGTTGCTTTAACTGCCTGTTCTGCCGAAGATAGCAACAACGGCAGTTTTAAGCCTATACATTACGAGATACTAGATTAGTTTTTCGCTAAATTCTTATAATAAAAAATGCCCGAAAATAGTTTTAACCATATTTTCGGGCATCTTTTTAATATAATTCTAAGTCTGGTTTAAGAAACCGCTTTAAGCTTGCTTATAGTAGACTTATTTAATTTTTCTTCGGCATAGGCGCGAGTTACTTTTAGCTTGCTTTTACCGCTTTCGGGCATTTCAAACATCGCATCGGTAAGCACTGCTTCACATAAAGATCTTAATCCTCTTGCTCCCAGTTTATATTCCACCGCTTTTTCAACTATATAATCTAAAGCATCATCGGTCATTTCGAACTCGATATCGTCCATTTCAAACAACTTCTTGTATTGTTTTATAATGGCATTTTTCGGCTCGGTTAAAATAGAACGAAGCGTACTTTCGTCAAGCGGATTCATATAAGTAAGTGCCGGTAATCTTCCTATTATTTCAGGAATAAGTCCGAAATCCTTTAAATCCTTCGGAATAATATATTTCAGCAAATTGGTTCTTTCTATATTATCCTCGCTTTTTGAAGCGCTGAAACCAACCGCCTGCATATTTAATCGCTTACTAATGTTGCGCTCAATACCATCAAAAGCTCCTCCTGCAATGAAAAGAATATTTTCGGTATCTACCTCAACAAATTTTTGATCGGGGTGTTTACGACCTCCTTTTGGCGGCACGTTAACGGTGGTTCCTTCCAGTAATTTTAATAATGCCTGCTGAACACCTTCCCCAGAAACATCTCTGGTAATTGAAGGATTATCACTTTTACGGGCAATTTTATCTATTTCATCAATAAATACAATTCCGCGTTGTGCTTTTTCAACATTATAGTCGGCTGCCTGAAGCAATCTTGTTAAAATACCTTCTACATCTTCACCTACGTAACCTGCTTCGGTAAGTACCGTAGCATCTACAATAGCCAAAGGCACATTAAGCATCTTCGCAATAGTTTTTGCGATAAGGGTTTTCCCTGTACCGGTTTCCCCAACCATTACGATGTTAGATTTTTGAATCTCAACATCATCACCGCTTGCCGGTTGCAAGAGCCTTTTGTAGTGGTTATAAACCGCTACAGACATCACTTTTTTGGTTGCTTCCTGCCCAATTACATACTGATCCAAAAATTCTTTAATCACTTTTGGTTTACTCAGCATTAAGTCTGAAGACAATTCTTTAGCTTCCCCCTGTTTGAGTTCTTCTAAAACAATGCCGTGAGCCTGTTCTATACATTTGTCACATATATGCGCATCCAGCCCAGCTATAAGTAAGTTGGTTTCAGGTTTTTTTCTACCGCAAAACGAACATTCTAATTCTTCTTTCGCCATTTCGTCAAATTTCAATTTCCAGTATATAAAATAATAAACTGGAAATTAATTCTTATCCTTCTCTCGTTAAAATTTCATCGATCATACCGTATTCTTTGGCTTTATCGGCCTTCATCCAGTAATCACGATCACTATCTTCCTCTATCTTCTCGTAAGTTTGTCCGGAATGCTTAGCAATAATCTCGTATAATTCCTTTTTAAGGGTTAAGATTTCCCTTGCGGTGATCTCTATATCACTAGCCTGCCCCTGGGCACCACCAAGAGGTTGGTGAATCATTACCCTGGAATGTGGCAAACCGCTTCTTTTTCCTTTTTCACCGGCACAAAGTAATACTGCGCCCATAGAAGCTGCCATACCTGTACAAATTGTAGCCACATCTGGTTTTATGAACTGCATAGTATCATAAATTCCCAAACCTGCATAAACACTTCCTCCCGGAGAATTAATGTAGATCTGGATATCTTTAGAAGCATCTGTACTTTCTAAAAATAACATTTGTGCTTGTATAATATTTGCAACCTGATCGTTAATTGCAGTACCCATAAAGATAATTCTATCCATCATCAACCTGGAAAAAACATCCATAGCAACCGCGTTCATTTGTCGCTCTTCAATAATATTAGGGGTCATCCCCGTAGGAGTCATACTGCTCACTATTTTTTGGTAATAGTTACTATTTATACCGTGATGCTTAGTGGCGTATTTTTCAAATTCTTTTCCGTAATCCATCAATCTTTTTTTTTAAGCTTTTTCTCTTAGCTGCCTTTTAAGTGAAAAGGCGTTAACCCGAATGGTTTAACGCCTTAAATATAAGTATAAATTTATAGAAAAAGCCTACTCGTAAATCTCTTTCACAAATTCGTCGTAAGTCACTTCTTTTTCTTCAAAAGACATTTTCTCTTTGTAGAAACCAAGCAATTTCTCATTCATTAATTGCTCTGACATTCTTTTAACTTCGTCCTGATTAGAAAGAATTCTTGCCGCGATATCGTCAAGTTCTTTATCTCCAGGATTCATTTGGCCAAATTGAGCCATTTGTTCTTTGATCTTTTCTTTAGCAAAAGCTTTAAGATCTTCAAACTCTACTGTAAGATTATTTTCGTTTACTATTTTACCTTCAATTAACTGGTAACGTAAACCTTCTTCGCTCTTTTCGTATTCTTCTTTAGCTTCTTCTTCGGTCATTGGCTTTTCACCAACGGTCTGAATCCATTTTTGAAGAAATTCTTTAGGAAGTTCAAATTTAGTTTGCTCAATAAGCTGCTTGGTCATATCGTTCATTAACTGCTGATCGCTTTGCTGCTTAAATTGCTTTGCTGCATCTTCCTTGATCTTTTCTTTAAGCTCATCTTCACTGGTTACTTTCCCTTCACCAAAAAGCTTATCGAATAATTCCTGGTTAAGCTCAGCCAATTCTCTATGGTTGATCTCTTTTACCGTAAATTCAACTTCAATATCAAGATCGTGCGCTTTATCGTGCTCAATTCCTAAATGCTGAATTAGCTCGTGATCGTCTTCAAAAAGATTTTTAGTTTTTAAAGTAAAAGAATCACCAACTTTAGCACCAACAAACTTATTAAGGTTTCTTTTTCCCTTAAGTTTTTCTAATTCTACTGAAGTTTCTTTCTCAATCCCTTCTTCTTCATTTTTGAAAGTACCGGCAACGATATCGCCTTCTTCAGCTTCATCTTTAGAGATCAGTTTCCCGTATTGTTTTCTAATAGATTCGATCTGATTATTTACCATTTTCTCATCTGCCACAATATTATAATGGGTTACCGGCTTTTCAAGTTCAAGGTTTACATCAAATTCTGGAGCCAAACCAAGTTCGAACTCAAAAGTATATTCTTCTTTATTCCAATCGAAGTTTTCCTGCTCTTTAGGAATAGGATTTCCAAGAACATCCAGTTTTTCTTCGGTAAGATAATTATTTAGTGAATCCTGTAGAAGTTTATTTACCTCATCTACCAAAACAGCCTGACCGTATTGTTTTTTCACCATTCCCATAGGCACGTGCCCTTTTCTAAAGCCGGGAATATTGGCGTTTTTACGGTAATCTTTTAAGATTTTTTCAACTTTACCGGCATAGTCTTCTTTGGCGATATCTACTTTTACCACCGCATTCAATTCATCAATATTCTCTCTGGTAATATTCATCTTGACTTGTTATAAAAATTGGAGTGCAAAATTACACTTTTTTCCCAAGCCAACAAAGTTTCAAATTATTGAATTCCAGCATAGTTCCTAATCTTTTCCCAATAATGAAAAAAGCAAGGATTGAAACAGGGATAAAAGCAAGCTAAAAAGCAGGGCAATAAAAAAGCCGCTAACTCCAAATCCTGAAACAAAAGCATCTGCCAGTAAAATAATTATCGCATTGATCACCAGTAAAAACAAGCCTAAAGTTAGTATAGTTACCGGTAAGGTAAGAATTACCAGAAGGGGTTTTACTAACAAGTTTAGGATAGCCAGAACCAGTGCCACTATTATAGCTGTTAAATAACCGGCCACCTCAACGCCTGGTAGAAATTTAGCCAAAATCACCACAGCTAAAGCAGTAAGTAATATTCTTAATATGAAATTCATAATTTTAAGATTAGTTAGTTTCTGAAAAATACAAAAAACGCCGGAAAAATCCGGCGCTTCTATCTTTGTTATAAAAAGTGATTGTCTTTATTGAACTTCGTTGTTATAGGAGACCGTACCGTAAGCACCTGGATTTACTTCAGGGACATCAGCATTATACAAATCATTAATAACGTTAATAATTTCATTTGCCATAACAGCATTACCACGAGGAGTTAAATGAATCCCATCAAGAGAAAAAGCTCCTCCCCTTACAAAATCAGAAGTTATAGTTCCCCCATCAAAAGGAATTCCACCATCTGCCAATTTATTAAGCAAGCTTTGGGAATCTACATAACCTAATCCATTAGCTTCTGCAACTTGCGAAATTATTACATTATACGCATCTACTGTATTTTCAATTATAGTCTGCTCTTCTGGAATCAAGACAAATTCATCTTGCAACGGATAAGTTATGCCATTTATTGACAACCTTCCTGCGGCCCCTTGATCTAAACCAGCCTCCATCAGCTCCTGCATTCTTTCTTCATTTACCCCCCCTATTCTACTTGAAGCAGTAAGCAAAATTCTATCTGAGGTATTAGCCGGTCTCATCTGACCAAACTGCATTCCATACAGAGTAGCAGTAGCCTGATCTAAACCACCACCCATTAAAACTTGAGTCAATTCTGTTGATAAATCCGGAAGACTCTCGTCATGTACTAAGACTGCACTTTTGTCACTTTCGGCGAACTCAACAATCCTATCTTCAGCAGAAAGAAAAGCAAATGCCTGGTTTAACGGATCAAAAGTGGAATTAAGTATGCCTATTTGCGAAGCATAGTCTGCTTGATCAGGATCTCCAGGGTCGAGCGGATTAAATGGAACCCTATTAAAAAAAGGAACTGAGGTTACATCTGGAATATTTACTAAAACACCTCCACTGGCTGAAGCCGCTAAAGCCTGAACCATTTCTTGATAAATAGTATTAAATACTATTGGGTTTGTAATATCATTAGGCCCATAATCTGCTGGATTCATCCCGGTTTGAGTCTCCCCCGTTCCACCAGAAGTAGCGTAGCCCAATACATCGTTATTCCCTATCCATAAAGAGAAAAAGGTCGGATTCTGTGCAAGCGCGTCAGCCAAAATTGTAGTTTCCGGTGAAGATGCAAAACGCACAAAATATGGGTTGGCAGATTGTGTCGTTAAATTTTGAACATTTCCATAACCAGAAAAACCAAGATGATAAGATTTAGCTCCCGGCACCCCCATATTACTAAACGGGCCCTGCAACACATTCCCAACTTCGGTAGTAGCTTGCATTCCTGTATAAACACGAGGGAGTGTATCGCCATCTACTAAAGATAAAACTAATCTGTTGTTGAAACCGGGAATTTGGTTTCCGCCTAATAAAAGTCCACCGGCATTATCATTCATAAAAGGAATGGTAAATTCCTCAATATCCTGAGTTTTTTCAAATTGTTGGGAAAGAATGTTCGGATAAGCATTTTCCTGCCCGGTAATATAAAGGGCGTTGTCTGCATAACCCGCGGTAAGGGAATTACCCAGGGCTACATACCGGGAAAAATCTGCTTCTCCATTGGTATAAGCACCGGCTTCGTCTACCGGATTATCAAATTCTGGCTCACAGGAAACAATTCCCAGCGCCAATACTGCTATATATTTAAAATAATGTTTCATCTTCTAATTTTATAATTTGTAGGTTACACCAAGTCCAGGAATAAAAGCTGAAGTTTTATAAGTTCCTTCAAAAGGAGCTCCTTCATAATCCGGAAAGTCATTAGGATTTGGAGCATAAGATTCATCTACCTCTTCATACCTGTTATAAAGGAAGGCAGCATCTATAGAGAATTTGTCACTCACATTTACAGAAAGACCACCGGTAAACCCGTGAGCATCGTTTCTTGGAGTTTCAGGCGCAAAATAACCAGACTGTACTGGAGATTCATCAAAGTAATATCCAACTCTCAAAGTAATAGTTTCGTTGGCAAGATATTGCAACCCAAACCTGTAAGTTGAGGAGTTTTTATAATTACGTGGATTTTCAGAATCAGGAATTTGTGCATTTGCAAAGTCCAGGTCTAAAGACTTATACACATCCCAGTAAGTCATATTATAATCGAAAGCAAGAAGCCATTTGTCTAAAAGTTCGTAAGAAACTCCTACAGAAAGCTCAGCTGGCATTGGTAAAGACGCATCAAATTCTGTATTCTGGAAAGGAGTTAATGGGGAATTTGGAATATTTTCAAAAGTAGCATCTCCACCTTCGGCTTCCACCATTATTTCACTTCGGTAATTAATACCAAAACGCAAATCTTCAGTAGCATTAAACATCGCACTGGCTGACCATCCAAAAGCACTTACGCCGCTGGCATCTACAGTTACGTTAGAGCGATTTCCGTCAATATCGGTCAAAGTACGATCCAGGTTTCGGTTAAAATTCACCGATCCATTTACATAGATTGGTCCACCACCAACACTTAATTTATCTGAAATTTTTACTGCAGCTAAAGCCTGAATATATATCGCCTGAAGATCTATAGTATTCACTAAATGAGATCCAGCCCAATCTGTTGGCCATTCTACGCTACTTCCATAAGGAGTATAAGCTGCAAGACCTAAAGTTAGCCAGTCGTTTACTCTATAAGACCCATAAGCATAAAAAGGAGTTCCCACAGGACTGTCAGTTTCCGAACTAAGTCCGAATTCTGAATTTTGGTATTTCACACTGGAAAATACGGCACTGGCACCAGCAGCTACATTTATCTTATTTTCAAGATAAACAAGCCCAGCCGGGTTAAAAAAAGCAAGTTCGGCATTGTTAACTACCGCTACACCCGTGTGACCCATAGCAAGCGATCGTTGTCCTTGAAGACTCACCCTATACCCACCGGCATAAGTTACCGCAGCCATTAGACCAAAAAGGCCCAGGAAAAGTAATTTTTTCATAATTGATTTGGATTTTATAGTATTCTAATAATTTCTTGGTATCAAATTTAGCATAAATTACATATTACTCAAGAAAATTGCATTATTTATTATGCACACATAATAAATTTAGAAAGATTTTAAAGAAAGTCAACAACAGCTGCATAGAACTCATCCATTTTCTCAGCGTGAACCCAATGCCCCGCGTTTGCAATTTCTTTGAATTCTACTTCCGGAAATTGGTTTTTGATTGCTTCCCGGTCTTCTTTTTTAATATAATTTGAATTCGCTCCTTTTATAAATAATGTAGGGCCGCTATAGGATTTATCCTGCGGAAGTGCTCGCCCCACTTCTTCAATATTATCTTTTAAAGTTTGAAGATTAACTTTTAAACAGTAATCGCCTTTAGAGGTACGATTAAGGTTTTTCAGCAGAAAAAGTCGCACCGGTTTTTCTGAAATAAATTCTGAAAGTAATTTATCGGCATCTTTTCTAGATTCCAGCTTAGCATCTTCCAAAGCGGTTAGGCCTTCTAATATTTGCTGATGATGTGGTTCATAATATTTTGGAGCAATATCTACCACGATAAGCTTTTTCACAAGATCTGGATAATTTGCAGCAGCAAGCATCGCAGTTTTACCACCCATTGAATGCCCCATTAAAATGATATTTGATAAAGAATGCTGCTCGCAATAGGCTGCAACATCTTCAGCAATTAGTTCATAACTGTGATTATCTGTATGCGGACTTTTACCGTGGTTTCGCTGATCTACAAGGTGAACCTGGAAATTCTTTTCTTCAGCTAATTTGCTGCCAATAGTCTTCCAGTTATCGCTCATCCCCAAAAATCCGTGAAGAATTAAAAGCGGCGTGCCCTC
>Ga0098069_100480_pt1 | contig 16956 bp, 15 predicted proteins | sample 27_taG_FD_92584 | JGI IMG/M metagenome (GOLD analysis project Ga0098069, IMG submission 92584) | Marine viral communities from Cariaco Basin, Caribbean Sea - 27_WHOI_OMZ | ecosystem: Environmental > Aquatic > Marine > Oceanic | place: Caribbean Sea: Cariaco Basin | collected 2014-11-09 | reverse complement strand
GGATTTCTGGGCGCCCAATCCGCCGGGGACCATGGCTGCGCTTGCCGGCGCTGCGATCCTGCTCAACCTGTCTGCGTCGAACATCGTTATCGGCAAGTCGGACGAACGGCACCTGCTGGCACGCGCCAGTTCGAGCCGGACGCTATGCGCCTATGCCTATTCGGCGAGCGGGCACGGCGAAAGCACCACCGACCTGGCGTGGGACGGGCAGGGCATGATCTATGAGCTGGGCGATCTGCTGGCCGAGAGCCAGCGCTTCGATCTGGAGCCCGAGCTGAGCATCGCCGACGTGGATACGCAGCGCATCCTGTCGGAACGCATGCGCATGCAGACCTTCAACGATGCCGCCGAAGCGGCCGGGCGGCCCGAGGACTGGTACCGCCGCGTCGAATTCGACCATGCGGCCGTGCGCGGGGACATCGGCCTGCATCGTCCCATCCGGCGCTTTCCCTTCGTGCCGAACCGCGCCGACAAGCTGGACGAGGATTGCTACGAGGCGTTCAACATCCAAGTTGATGCACTGATGCGGCGGATCCAGGCGACCAACCCCAAATGCCTGACGATCGGGATTTCGGGCGGGCTCGACAGCACGCACGCGCTGATCGTGGCGGCCAAGGCGATGGACCGGCTGAAGCGCCCGCGCACCGATATCCGTGGTTACACCATGCCCGGCTTCGCGACGTCGAACGACACCAAGTCGAACGCCTGGCGGCTGATGAAGGCATTCGGCATCACCGCCGAGGAGATCGACATCACCGCCACCGCGCGGCTGATGCTGGAGAATATCGGCCATGCCTTCGCCGATGGCGAGCCGGTCTACGACACGACTTTCGAGAACGTCCAGGCGGGCCTGCGCACCGATTACCTGTTCCGCCTTGCCAGCCAGCATGGCGGCTGGGTGATCGGCACGGGCGATCTGAGCGAGCTGGCGCTGGGCTGGTGCACCTACGGCGTGGGTGACCAGATGAGCCATTACGGCGTCAATGCGGGCGTGCCCAAGACGCTGATCCAGTATCTCATCCGCTGGACGACCCAGACCAGCCAGTTCGACGAAGGCGTCGACGCCGTGCTCGCCGATATTCTCGATACCGAAATCAGCCCCGAACTGGTGCCGGCCGGAGAAGATGGCGCGATACAGAGCACGCAATCGATCATCGGGCCCTATGAGCTGAACGACTTCTTCCTCCATCATGTCGTACGCTGGGGGCAGAAGCCGAGCCATGTCGCGTTCCTCGCCTGGCATGCGTGGAAAGATGTGCAAGCGGGCCAGTGGCCGATCGATTTCCCCGAAGGCGCCAAGAACCACTACGATCTCGCCACGATTGCCCACTGGCTGGAGAAATTCCTCAAGCGGTTCTTCGGGTTCAGCCAGTTCAAGCGTTCGGCACTGCCCAACGGGCCCAAGGTCAGTGCAGGCGGCGCGCTCAGCCCGCGCGGTGACTGGCGCGCACCAAGCGATTCGGTGGCCGATACCTGGCTGGCCGAACTGGCCGCCGCCTTGCCCCCGCTCGAGGACTGACGATGTCCTTTCGCGCTTTGCTGATCATGGCGTTCTGCAACATCGCCTGGGCGCTCAACGTCGTGGTCAGCAAGCTGGCGATTACCGACTTTTCCGCTCCGCCGCTGTTCTACGCGCTCGTGCGCTCCATCATTGTCGCGGCGGTGCTGATTCCGCTGCTGCGGCCCCTGCCGGCCAAGCTGTGGCAGGTCCTCGTCATCGGCCTGGCCATCAGCGGCGGATCCTTTGCGCTGCTGTTCATGGGCCTGGAAACCGCCAGCCCGTCGGCCGCCGGCGTCGTCAGCCTGAGCGGCGCGCCGATGACGGTGCTGTTCGCAATTCTCTTCCTGGGCGAGAAGGTGCGCTGGCGGCGTGGGCTGGGCATCGGCCTCGCCTTCGGCGGCGTGCTGTTCGCCATGGCAGGGGAGAACCAGATGCAGACCAGCACCGGGCTGCTGCTGGTATTCCTTTCGGCGATGGTCGGGGCGCTCGGCACCGTTTTCGTCAAGCGTCTCGACCTGTCGTCGATCCGGCTGCAGGGCTGGGCGGCGGTGGCTTCGGTCGCCGTGCTGCTGCCCCTGTCACTTACGCTGGAAAGTGGTCAGTTCGCGGCTCTGGCCGCTTCGCCCTGGGAACTGGCGGCGTGTCTGGTCTTCGCCAGCCTGGTCGTCTCGATCGGGGCGCACACCGCCTATTTCCGCCTGCTTGGCGAATACGATGCCAATCTGGTCGTACCGCTCACGCTGTTCACGCCGATCCTGACGATCGTGTTCGGCGCGTGGCTGACCGGCGATGCGATCGGCGAGCGGCTGGTGATCGGCGGTGCGATCGCGTTGGCAGGGGTGGCGATAATCGTGCTGCGGCCCAGCGCGACTTTCACGCGCCGGTTCCTGGTGCGCCCGCGTTTCTGATCAGTCGAGCGTGACCGTCCAGCCGTGGGTGTCCTCGATGGCGCCCTTCTGGATGCCGACCAGTTTTTCGCGGATCTTGTGGGTCATCTGCCCGATCCCGCCGCTACCGATGGTGAATTCGCCATCGGGGCCCAGCACGGTGCCGACCGGGGTGACGACCGCGGCGGTGCCGCAGGCCATTGTCTCGAGCAGGCGGCCTTCGGTGGCGTCGGCACGCCACTGGTCGATGCTGTACGGTTCCTCGCGCACCTTCAGACCCTCCTCGCGAAGAAGCTGGATCAGGCTGTCGCGGGTGATGCCGGGCAGGATCGTACCCGTCAGCGGCGGGGTGATCACGCTGCCGTCGTCGAACACGAAGAACAGGTTCATCCCGCCCAGTTCCTCGACCCATTTCTTGTCGACCGCGTCGAGAAAGACCACCTGGTCGCAGCCGTTCTCGATTCCTTCGGCCTGTGGGACGAGGCTGGCAGCGTAATTGCCGCCGGTCTTGGCCGCTCCGGTGCCGCCGGGGGCGGCGCGGGTGTAATTGCGGCTGACCCAGATCTTGACCGGCTTCGCGCCGCCCTTGAAATAGCCGCCGACGGGCGAGGCGATCAGGATGTACTTGTACTGCCGCGCGGGACGTACGCCCAGGAACGCTTCGGAAGCGAACATGAAGGGCCGCAGGTACAGCGCGCCATCGGGGATCGAGGGGACCCAGTCGCGGTCCTTGGCGACCAGCTGGCGGATCGATTCGAGGAACAGCTCTTCGGGCAAGTCGGGCATCGCCATACGGCGCGCGCTTTCGTTGAAGCGCCGGGCATTCTGTTCGGGGCGGAACAGCGCCAGCGTGCCGTCTTCGCGCTTGTACGCCTTCATCCCTTCGAAGATTTCCTGCGCATAATGCAGCACCGCTGCCGCCGGATCGAGACTGATCGGCTCGCGCGGGCCCAGCGTCGCCTTGTGCCATCCACCAACATCGGCATCGTAATCGATGACCACCATGTGGTCGGTGAAGAGCGTGCCGAAGCCGGGGTCCATCAGGGCCTGCTGGCGTGTTTCACCGGGGACGGGGGCGGAATGGGGTAGGTGCTCGAAATCCATCTGCGCGCGGGTAATGGGAAGCCGCGCGCGAGGCAAGGTTTTGGAGCAGGCCGGGAATGGGCAGTCGGATCATGGCGCGCAATGCCCGCGAATTGCCGGCGCGGCAAAATGAGAAGGGCAGCCCCACGCCCGTAGGTGGAACTGCCCTTCGCATGGTCAGCGGCGGGAAGTGCCGCTTACGAAGCCTCTAAAGGTATGTTCTACCGATAGTGCCCCGTGCGGAAACTTGCCGACCTCTCTGCTGGACCATGAGACATCGGATCACCTCCTTTCGCGCTGTTTAGAGCCAAAGTACCCCGTCTCCGGGGACCAAGATCGCGTTTCGCCGCTGATCTTGGAAGGCATATTGGAGTCTTCGAGGGGGGCAAAACAACCCTTGTAAAAAAGTTTTCCCACGTCAGACTTGGCGTTTGTGGCTCGGGTCGTTTCCCGGGCCTTTTTTGTGCCGCGAGATCCCGCGTGCCGCGAGAGCGAAGCGGGTCGCGACTCCGCCTAGCGACAATCCTCGATCACCCGGGAAACTTCCGCCCAGGGCGGCAGGTAAAGTGTGGACAACCCCGGCGTCTCGACCGCGAATCGTCCGCGCGTCACCGCCATCGCGTCGAGAAGCGGGTCATTCGCCGCGAGCGTCGCCGTCAGCGATTGCAGTTCGCGCGCAGCGGGCGTCGCGGCAAGCGTGCGATCGGTGGTTTCGGTGCGGATCGTCATCGTCGCAGGTGCAGCGGCGCTGCCGATACGGCTGAGGGTCACGCGTGCGGCACCGCGGTCGCAATCGATCGCGAACAGGGGCTGGTCGGCATTTTCACCGAACATGGCCACGCCGCCATCGGCCCCGGCGCGGTAGCTCCAGTCGCCTGCGGTTTGCGGACGGTCGATCCAGTTTTCCGATGCGGGCGGAGCGGGCCGCTGCGGGGCCGGCGCGGTGGCGGTGGGCGACGGGGTCGGCGTCGGTGTTGGCGTGGGTGCCGGGGTCGAATCGGGCGCGGGCACGCAGGCCGCGATGGTGAAGCTCAGCGCCAGCGCGCCACCCAGATGCAAATAGATCGGTTTCATGCCTGCACAATGATCGCTAACGCGCATGTTTCCAATGCCGAAAAAGATGCGCCTCGATCAAATGCTGGTGGACCGCGGGCTCGTGGAGAGCCGGACGCGCGCGCAGGCGCTGGTCATGGCGGGGCTGGTGTTCAGCGGCGAACAGAAACTGGCCAAGCCCGGTCAGCAATTGCCCGTGGACGCGCCGCTCGATGTGCGCGGGCGCGATCACCCCTGGGTTTCGCGCGGTGGCATCAAGCTGGCGCATGCGATCGAGCACTTCGACCTCGACCCGCGCGGCGCGGTGGCGATGGACATCGGCAGTTCGACCGGCGGCTTCACCGATGTGCTGCTGCAAGGCGGGGCGGAGCATGTCTTCGCAGTTGATAGCGGCACCAACCAGCTGGCCTGGAAACTGCGGCAGGACGGGCGCGTCACCGTGCTCGAACAGACCAGCGCGCGCATTCTGACGCCGGACATGATCGACCAGCCATGCGACTGGGTGGTGTGCGATGCCAGCTTCATCGGGCTGGCCAAGGTACTCGATCGCCCGCTCAAGCTCGCGGCCCCGCAGTGCCGCCTCGTCGCGCTGATCAAGCCGCAATTCGAGGTCGGACGCGAGGAAGTGGGCAAGAAGGGCGTGGTCAGCGATCCCGCGCTGCACCGCCGCGTTTGCGACGAAGTGCGCGCATGGGTCGAAGGACTGGGCTTTACCGTACAGGGCATCGCCCAAAGCCCGATCACCGGGCCCGAAGGCAATGTCGAGTTCCTCATCAGCGCCGAGAGAAGCGCGCCGCGCGATTGACCTTGCGCCTCGCTTGGCACTAGTCGCACATCAAAACCTATTCACGGAGAGAGCATGTCCGCCAATATCGCCGAAATGGAACGCCGCCGCGATGCCGCCAAGATGGGCGGCGGGCAGAAGCGGATCGACGCGCAGCACGCCAAGGGCAAGCTGACCGCGCGCGAACGGCTCGACATCCTGCTCGATGAAGGCAGCTTCGAGGAGCTCGATACCTATGTCGAACATGACTGCGTCGATTTCGGCATGCAGGACCAGAAGATCCCCGGCGACGGCGTGGTCACCGGGTCGGGCACGATCAACGGCCGGCTGGTCTATGTCTTCAGCCAGGACTTCACCGTCTTCGGCGGCTCGCTTTCGAAGCGGCATGCGGAGAAGATCTGCAAGGTGATGGACACCGCGATGAAGGTCGGCGCGCCGGTAATCGGCCTCAACGACAGCGGCGGCGCGCGCATCCAGGAAGGCGTCGCATCGCTCGGCGGCTATGCCGAGGTGTTCCAGCGCAACGTGCTCGCCAGCGGCGTGGTGCCGCAGATCAGCCTGATCATGGGGCCGTGCGCGGGCGGGGCGGTCTACAGCCCGGCGATGACCGACTTCATCTTCATGGTCGAAGATTCGAGCTACATGTTCGTCACCGGCCCCGACGTGGTGAAGACGGTAACCAACGAAGTCGTGACGCAGGAAGAGCTGGGCGGTGCGAAGACGCATACGACCAAGACCAGCGTGGCGGACAACAGCTTCGAGAACGACATCGAGACGCTGCTCGCGACGCGCGATTTCTTCGACTACCTTCCGCTGTCCAACCGCGAGGACGTGCCTGAGCGTCCGACCTCGGACGCATGGGATCGCGAGGAACCGAGCCTCGACACGCTGATCCCCGACAATGCCAACCAGCCTTACGACATGCACGAAGTCATCCGTAAGACGCTGGACGAAGGTGATTTTTTCGAAGTGCAGCCGGGCCATGCCGCAAACATCATCTGCGGTTTCGGCCGGGTCGAGGGGCGCACGGTGGGCGTGGTCGCCAACCAGCCGATGGTGCTGGCGGGCGTGCTCGATATCAACAGCTCGAAGAAGGCCGCGCGCTTCGTGCGCTTCTGCGATGCCTTCGAAATCCCGATCCTGACCTTCGTCGACGTGCCCGGCTTCCTTCCCGGCACCAGCCAGGAACACAATGGCATCATCAAGCACGGTGCGAAGCTGTTGTTCGCCTATGCCGAGGCGACCGTGCCCAAGATCACCGTGATCACCCGCAAGGCATACGGCGGCGCCTATGACGTGATGGCCTCCAAGCACCTGCGCGGCGACCTCAACTATGCCTGGCCGACCGCCGAGATCGCGGTGATGGGCGCCAAGGGCGCGGTCGAGATCATCTTCCGCCAGGACCGCGACAATCCCGACAAGATCGCCGAGAAAACCAAGGAATACGAAGACCGCTTCGCCAACCCCTTCGTGGCGGCAAGCCGCGGCTATATCGACGAGGTGATCTACCCGCACTCGACGCGCAAGCGGATCGCGCTGGGGCTACGCAAGCTACGGACCAAGCAGCTCGAGAACCCGTGGAAGAAGCACGATAACATTCCCTTGTGATGATCAAAAATTTGGCCCTCGTATGCTTGAGCGGGCTGTTGCTGTGGTTTGGTGCGGCGCTTATAAGAGTTGAGAACCAAAGATACGCTCTCGAATTGGAACTTTGCGGAGTTTGGTCGCCGGAAAACTCAATCAAGCGATCACGATGCTTAGACCGAATTGAAACACGCACGGGTCCTCATTGGCATCTAGTGTACGCTCTCCGGATTGTAGGGTGATGGAGAATGGCGATGGGGAAAAATTTCTCGGTTGGGCTTTGTGGTCTGTTCGCTTTGGCGAGCCCAGTCGTAGGTCAGGAAGGCGTTCGTGCTGATCGCATATTGGGCGCGAGGGATTTGCACCGGCATTGTGCATCGTCCGAAGCGACGGAGGCTGGGCGCCTTTCGATTGGCTATTGTCTCGGAGCAATCACCGGGATCGCTGACGCGACAATGACAATGAATGCGGTCTTGGCTGGAAGGCAGACAATCTGCCTGAGCGAGGAGAATGATGCAGAAGCTCTTCGACTCTCTTTTCTGATTTTTATCGAACGGGTGCCCGATGCTGCCGATTTGCCTGCGGCAACAGCGGTAATCGCCGCTCTGCAAACAAACTTTCCATGTGAGGATGCGCAATGAAACTCGGCCGTCTCAACCATATCGGCGTCGCGACGCCTTCGATTGCGGAATCGCTGCGCTATTATCGCGATGTGATGGGCGCGACCATTGCGCACGAGCCCTTCGATCTCGAGGAGCAGGGGGTGACGGTCTGCTTTGTCGACACGCCGGGCGAGAATGGGACCAATGGCACGCAGATCGAGCTGATCGAGCCGCTGGGCGAGCAGTCCACGCTGACCGGTTTCCTCGCCAAGAACCCTGCCGGGGGGCAGCACCATGTCTGCTACGAAGTCGAGGACATCGAGGACGCGCGTAAGTGGTTCGAGGACATGGGTAAGCGGATCCTCGGCCCCACGCGCATCGGTGCGCATGGCACGCCGATCTTCTTCCTGCACCCCAAGGACATGATGGGCCAGCTGACCGAGATCATGGAAACGCCCAAGGACGACGCGCACTGGTCGAATTGAGGGGGTGGGAGAACTGATCGCGCGCGCCCAACCTTTTTCGTCACCCCCGCGCAGGCGGGGGTCCAGCTGACCTTGCGAGTTTGAACGACCGTTATCTGATCCCCGCCTAGGCGGGGATGACGGGAAAAGACGGCGGAAATGAGAGGAACTTCGATGCTATTCTACGACAGTCCCAACCCGGCGCCCAATCCGCGCCGTGTGCGTATCTTCGCCGCCGAGAAGGGCATCGACCTGCCGAGCAAGGAAGTCTCGATCCCCAAGCGCGAGCAGAAGGCGGAGGACTTCGTCGCCAAGAACCCGCGCGGACAGACGCCGATCCTCGAGCTCGACGACGGCACGGTGATCGCCGAAAGCGTCGCGATCATGCGGTACCTCGAAGCCGAGCATCCCGAACCGCCGCTGTTCGGCACCACCGCGCGCGAAATCGCGGAAATCGAGATGTGGTGCCGCCGGGTGGAAATGATCCTCATGCCGCCGGTCGGCGCGGTCTGGGTCCATACGCATCCCTTCACCGCCGCCCTGCCGGGGCGCAATGCGGAATGGGGCGAGGCCAACCGGCCGCGCGTTGCCGAGGCGATGCGCTTCTTCGACGAATCGCTCGGCGCGCGCGACCACCTTGCCGGCGACGATTTCTCCGCGGCGGATATCCTGCTGCTGACCACGGTCGATTTCGCCAAGTTCGTCGGGCTCGAAATGCCCGGGGAATGCGCGGCGCTGGCGGCATGGCACGAGCGGGTATCGGCGCGGCCCAGCGCGGCGGCCTGAAGCCCACCCGCTGCGCAAGCCTCTTGCACGCGGGCGTCATCGCAGCCAAGGTCGGTTGCGAAACGAAACGAAACTAACCAATAGCACCCTGGAGAGTGACGCGTGAGCTACGAAACCATCGTCGTCGAAAAGGACGGCCCGCTGACCACCATCACGCTCAACCGGCCCGACCGGTTGAATGCGATGCCGCCGCAGATGGCGGACGAAATCGGCGCGGCTTTCTACGATCTGGGCGACAGCCGCGCAGTTCTGATAACCGGCGCGGGCAAGGGTTTCTGCTCGGGCGCCGATCTCGCTGCGCGGGGCGAGGGCAGCGCGCTGCAGAACAAGGGCGGCAGCCACCGCGCCCTGCAGAACCATTACAACCCGGCGATCAACCAGGTGCTGCGCGCCGACGTGCCCGTGATCTGCGCGGTTAACGGCCCCGCCGCAGGCGTCGGCTGCAGCCTTGCGCTGGCGGGCGACTTCGTGCTGGCGGGCAAGAGCGCCTATTTCCTCCAGGCCTTCGTCAACATCGGCCTCGTGCCCGATGGCGGATCGACCTGGCTGCTCGCGCGCTCGATCGGCCGTGCGCGCGCCACGCGGATGATGATGCTGGGCGAGAAGATCGGTGCGAGCCAGGCCGAGGACTGGGGCCTGATCTACAAGGCGGTCGATGACGAAGCGCTGATCGGCGAAGCCCGCGCGCTGGCGGAGAAGCTCGCCAATGGTCCGACGCTGGCCTACGCCACGATGAAGAAGAACATCGCCACCGCGATGGATGGCACCATCACCGAGGTGCTGCTGGCGGAGGCCGAGGGCCAGCGCCTGGCGGGTGCGAGCAAGGATGCGATGGAAGGCGGCATGGCCTTCCTCCAGAAGCGCAAGCCGGACTTCAAGGGCGAGTAAGAGGCGAACGCCGCAAGTCTTTCGTCATCCCCGCGAAGGCGGGGATCCAGCGAAGCTTGCCATTGATCGCACCCTTATCTGGACCCCCGCCTACGCGGGGGTGACGGGGGAGGAGGGTGGTTTGCACCGCACCCGCTCTTTTCCTGTGCATACGATTGTGGTTTAGGACCGTGCATGACCGACAAGCCGACTTATGACGATTGGAAGCCCCTCGCCGACAAGGAAGTGAAGGGGCGCGATCTCACCTGGCACACGCCCGAAGGGATCGCGGTGAAGCCGCTGTATACCTCCGAGGACACTGCCGCGCTGGTCGATCCCGGGGTGCCGGGGATCGCGCCGTTCACGCGCGGGCCTTATGCCTCGATGTACACCGGGCGCCCGTGGACCATCCGCCAGTACGCTGGATTCTCCACGGCAGAGGAATCGAACGCCTTCTATCGCCGCAACCTTGCCGCTGGGCAGAAGGGTCTGTCGGTCGCATTCGATCTCGCCACGCACCGTGGCTATGACAGCGATCACCCGCGCGTCGTCGGCGATGTCGGCAAGGCGGGCGTCGCGATCGATACGGTGCGCGACATGGAAATCCTGTTCGACCAGATCCCGCTCGACACGATGAGCGTATCGATGACGATGAACGGCGCGGTCATCCCCGTGCTGGCCTTCTACATCGTTGCCGCCGAACGGCAGGGCGTCGCCCAGGACAAGCTGGCCGGGACCATCCAGAACGACATTCTCAAGGAGTTCATGGTCCGCAACACCTATATCTATCCGCCCGAACCGAGCATGCGGATCGTTTCGGACATCATCGCATATACTTCGGCCAACATGCCGAAATTCAACAGCATTTCGATATCGGGCTATCACATGCACGAAGCCGGGGCGACCGCGGTGCAGGAACTGGCCTTTACCATCGCCGACGGCAAGGAATACGCCAAGCGCGCGATGGAAGCGGGCCTCGATATCGATGCCTTTGCGCCGCGCCTGTCCTTCTTCTGGGGCATCGGCATGAACTTCTTCATGGAGATCGCCAAGATGCGCGCCGCGCGCGCGCTGTGGCACGATGTCATGGAAGGGCTGGGGGCGCAGAACCCCAAGTCGAAGATGCTGCGCACGCATTGCCAGACCAGCGGCGTCTCGCTGCAGGAGCAGGACCCCTACAACAACGTAATTCGCACCACGGTGGAAGCAATGGCGGCGGTACTGGGCGGAACGCAGTCGCTCCACACCAATGCGCTGGACGAGGCGATCGCGTTGCCGACCGATTTCAGCGCCCGGATCGCGCGCAACACGCAGCTGGTGATCCAGGAGGAGACCGGCATCACCAATGTCGCCGATCCGCTGGGTGGCAGCTATTACATCGAAAGCCTCACCGCCGCGCTGGTCGAACAGGCCAAGGCCATGCTCGACGAGGTCGAGGCGGCCGGCGGGATGACCGAATATGTCGCCAGCGGCAAACCCAAGGCGCAGATCGAGGAGGCGGCGGCCGCCAAGCAGGCCAGTGTCGACCGCGGGGAAACCGTCATCGTCGGCGTGAACAAGTACCGCCGCGATAAGGAAGACGAGATCGACACGCTCGATATCGACAACCACAAGGTCCGCCAGAGCCAGATCGCGCGGCTGGAAGAAGTGCGCGCCAAGCGCGACGATTTCGCCTGCCGCGCTGCGCTCGACGCCCTGGCGCGCGGGGCCGCCCAGCGTGAGGGGAACCTGCTTGCCCTCGCGGTCGAGGCTGCGCGTCACGATGCGACGCTGGGCGAAATCAGCCAGGCGATGGAAGACGCCTATGGCCGCTACGACACGATCCCCAAGCCGGTCCGCGGTGTGTATGCCGCCGCCTATGCCGAAGACGATCGCTACCAGCAGGTCGTCGAAGGCGTGCAGGCGGTCGAACGCCGGCTCGGGCGCGCGCCCCGGCTGATGGTCGCCAAGATGGGCCAGGACGGGCACGACCGCGGCGCCAATGTCATTGCCAGCGCGTTCACCGACATGGGCTTCGAAGTCCTCTCTGGCCCGCTGTTCCAGACACCCGGTGAAGCCTGCGCCATGGCGCTGGAACACGATGTCGACGCGATCGGCGCCAGCAGCCTTGCCGCGGGACACAAGACGCTGATCCCCGAGCTGATCGGGCACCTGCGCGATGCTGACCGGGCCGATATCAAGGTGATCGCGGGCGGTGTGATCCCGCAGAAGGATTACGACTTCCTGCGCGATGCCGGGGTGCAGGGCATCTACGGGCCGGGCAGCAATGTCGTCGAATGCGCCGCCGACGTGCTGCGCTTGCTTGGCCACAACATGCCGCCCGCGGGCGAGGATCTTGACGAGGCGGCGCAGTAGTGAGCGCATCTTCGTCCCCTGCCTTCCTGCCGCTTGCCGCCATGATGTTCGCGGCCGGGCTGGGCATTCCGGTTTTCGCGGCGCTTAACGCGGGGCTTGGCCAACAGCTTGGCGGGCCCGTGGCGGCGACAGCGGTGACCTTCGCGATCGGCTTCGTCATCGCCACTGCGATGCTGGTATTCACCGGGTTTCCCGCCGCCAGCACCTTCACATTCGAACGGCCCTGGTTGTGGATCGGCGCCGTCGTGATGCTGTTCTACGCCACCTCGGTGGCCTATTCCGCGCCGCGTATCGGGCTGGGCAATGCGATCTTCTTCGTGCTGCTGGGCCAGATCGTCGCTGCGGCGATTATCGACCATTTCGGCCTGCTTGGCTCCATCCAGAGCGCGATTACCCCCAAGCGCGCGCTCGGGCTGGCGGTCATGGCATTCGGCCTTTACCTTGCCAGGAAGCCTGTATGACCCAAATCCGCACCGACTGGACCCGCGACGAGATCGCGGCGCTGTTCGACCTTCCCTTTACCGAACTGCTGTTCCAGGCCGCGAGCATCCACCGCGAGTTTCACCCGCCCAGCCAAGTCCAGCTGTGCACGCTGCTCAGCATCAAGACCGGCGGGTGCCCGGAAGATTGCGGCTATTGCTCGCAGTCGGTGAAGGCCGACAGCGGGGTCGAGGCGACCAAGCTGATGGAAGTGCAATCGGTCCTTCAGCGCGCGGCGCAGGCGAAGGATGCGGGCAGCCAGCGGTTCTGCATGGGCGCCGCCTGGCGCAATCCCAAGGACCGCGACATGCCCGCGATCGTCGAGATCGTGAAAGGCGTGCGCGCGATGGGGCTGGAGACCTGCATGACGCTCGGCATGCTGACGCCGAAACAGGCCGACATGCTCAAGGAAGCGGGCCTCGACTATTACAATCACAATGTCGACACTGGCCCTGAATATTACGAGCGGGTGATTTCCAGCCGCAAGTACGAGGACCGGCTCGATACGCTGCAGAACGTCCGCGATGCAGGCATCAACGTGTGCAGCGGCGGGATCGTCGGCATGGGCGAAACGCGCAGCGACCGGGTGGGTTTCGTCCACACGCTCGCCACGCTCGAACGCCATCCCGAAAGCGTCCCGGTCAACGCGCTGGTCCCGGTCAAGGGCACGGTGCTGGGCGACATGCTGGCCGATACGCCGCTAGCCAAGATCGACGATATCGAATTCGTCCGCACCGTCGCGGTCGCGCGCATCACCATGCCGATGAGCATGGTGCGCCTGTCCGCCGGACGCGAGAGCATGAGCGAGGCCACGCAGGCGCTGTGCTTCATGGCGGGCGCGAATTCGATCTTCACCGGCGACAAGCTGCTCACCGCGCCCAATGCGGGCGACGACACCGACGCCGCATTGTTCGCCAAGCTGGGCCTGACGGCGCTGCAGCAGGAAGAACCGATGCGCGCCTGCAAGGTGGCCGAGCCGGCCGAATGATCATCCTGTCGTCCCTGCTGCTGACTGCGCAGGCCGCTGCCGGCATGCCCGACTGCACCGACCCGCAAGTGCAAAGCGAGATGAACATCTGCGCGCATCGGGAATGGGAGCAGGCCGATGCCGAACTGAACGCGCTGTGGCCGCAAGTGCGCGCGATCATGCAGCGCGAGGATGGTTATGCGGTCGAGGATGACCAGCCGGGTTATTGGGAAAGCCTGCTGGAAGCCCAGCGCGCCTGGATCGCGTACCGCGACGCGCACTGCCGGCTGTCAAGCTACGATGCGCGCGGGGGAACGATGCAACCGCTCCTCCACAGCACCTGCATGACCGTTCTGACCGAGCGGCGAACCGAAGAACTGCGCGAATTGACACGCAATCAGATGTCCGGCGAAGCGAAACCCGGAACGGAGAACTGACACCGATGTTCACGAAAATCCTCATCGCCAATCGTGGTGAAATCGCCTGCCGCGTCATCAAGACGGCCAAGCGCATGGGTATCGCGACCGTGGCGGTCTATTCCGATGCCGATGCGCGCGCGCCCTTTGTTCGCATGGCGGACGAGGCGGTGCATATCGGCCCCGCAACCGCGTCGGAAAGCTATCTGGTGGCGGACAAGATCATTGCCGCGGCCAAGCAGACCGGCGCCGAGGCGGTGCATCCGGGCTATGGCTTCCTGTCCGAACGCGCGAGCTTCGTCGAAGCGCTTGAGAAAGAGAATATCGCCTTCATCGGCCCGCCGGTGAACGCCATCGCCGCGATGGGCGACAAGATCGAGTCCAAGAAGCTCGCGATGGAAGCGGGCGTCAACGTCGTCCCCGGCTTCGTCGGCGAGATCGAGGATACCGAACATGCGGTGCGGATCTCCAACGAAATCGGCTATCCGGTGATGATGAAGGCCAGCGCGGGCGGCGGCGGCAAGGGTATGCGGCTCGCCTATTCCGAACAGGACGTGCGCGAAGGCTTCGAGGCGACCAAGCGCGAAGGCCTCAACAGCTTCGGCGATGACCGCGTGTTTATCGAGAAGTTCATCCTCAACCCGCGCCACATCGAGATCCAGATCCTCGGCGACAAGCACGGCAACGTCATTTACCTCAACGAGCGCGAATGCTCGATCCAGCGCCGCCACCAGAAGGTGGTCGAGGAAGCGCCGTCGCCCTTCGTCACGCCCAAGATGCGCAAGGCCATGGGCGAGCAATGCGTCGCGCTGTCACAGGCGGTCGGCTATCACAGCGCGGGGACGGTCGAACTGATCGTCAGCGGCGCCGACGAAACCGGCGAGAGCTTCTATTTCCTCGAAATGAATACCCGCCTTCAGGTCGAACACCCGGTGACCGAGGCTATCACCGGCGTCGATCTGGTCGAGCAGATGATCCGCGTCGCGGCGGGCGAGAAGCTGGCGATGACGCAGGACGATGTCAAAATCGACGGCTGGGCGATCGAGAACCGCGTCTATGCCGAAGATCCCTATCGCGGCTTCCTGCCGTCCACCGGGCGCCTGGTAAGGTACCAGCCCCCGGTCGAACCATGGGCCGATGATGGCGCTGCCAATGGCCGCCGCGGCGTCGACGGCATCCGCGTCGACGACGGCGTGTTCGAAGGCGGCGAAGTGTCGATGTTCTACGACCCGATGATCGCCAAGCTGGTCACCTGGGGCGAAACGCGCGACGAGGCGGCCGATCTGCAGATCGCGGCGCTCGATGCCTTCCGCATCGAGGGGCTGGGGCACAATGTCGATTTCCTCAGCGCGATCATGCAGCACCCGCGCTTCCGTTCGGGCGAACTGACCACCGGCTTCATCGCCGAGGAATATCCCGATGGGTTCACCGGCGCGCCCGCGTCCGACCAGCTGACGCGGGTTCTGGCCGCGGTCGCCGGCGTCATCGCCACGGCCGATGCCGACCGCGCGCGGCGCGTCGAAGGGCAGCTGTCCGACGACCTCTACGCTCCCGGCGACTGGACGGTACGCATCGGCGAACGCGAGGAAGGCTCGACATCGCACGAAGTGCGGCTCGAGGAAGCCGCGCTGACCGTCGATGGCGAACCGGTCACGCTGGAAATGCAGTACACTCCTGGCGAAACGATGGTCGATGTCGCGCTGTTCGAAAACGGAGCGGACGACGATGCCGATCCGGTTGCGCGCTACACGCTCCAGCTGCGGTCCACCCGGACCGGCTATGCCATCACGACGCGCGGTGCGACGCATCATTTGCGGATCCTGCAGACGCGGGTCGCGCATCTCGCGGCGCATATGATCGAGAAGACCCCGCCCGATCTGTCGAAAATGCTGATCTGCCCGATGCCGGGGCTGCTGGTGAAGCTGCACGTAGCCGAAGGCGAGGAGGTCCAGCCGGGTCAGCCGCTAGCCACCGTCGAGGCGATGAAGATGGAAAACATCCTCCGCGCCGAAAAGCAGGCGACGGTGGGCAAGATCAACGCTGCGGAAGGCGATTCCCTCGCAGTGGACGAGGTGATCCTCGAACTCGAATAGTTCTCGGATTAGGTGCAAACGGAACTTCCTGCGCAAGATCGGTTCAGCGGCGCTTTCCGTTTCGCGCAGGTTTCCCCGCCGAGCCGGTCAAAATGGTAAATGCTCTGGAATCCCCGCGCCAAGGGGTAGATAATCCGTGCCTTCGGGTTCGCCTTGTGCATCCACGCAGGAGGTTTCGAACATGGCACGCATGGGTACCGGTTTCTTCGATGCGAAGGGCCACTATTTCAAAACGCCGGACGAGGCGACGATCAGCGACTTGTCGGCCATTCTCGGCAAGATCGGCGATGGCGAAAGCCTCGCTCCGGGTATAGCGCACACGCTGCTCCATCGTCGCAGCGAGATCGAGCAGCTTTTTACCGACCACGACCGCATGCTCGCGGAATACGAACCGGTGGGCGCGGCCTCGGTTACGCGGCTGGAAACGCGGCTCAGCTGATCAGGTCGCTGCCGGCGCAAGCGCGAGGTGGTAGCATTGGTTGTGCGGACCATTGGCGTAGTCCGCGAAAGCTTCGCCGGCGAAAAATCCGCGCTTCGCATACAGTGCGACCGCGGGGGCGAACCGCTCGTTCGTGCCCGTCTCGAGGCTGAGCCGGGAAATCCCTTCTGCCCTGGCGATCGCGATCAGGCGATCGAGAACTGCCGATGCAACTCCGCGGCCCAGATGGTCCGCATGGGTGCGCATCGATTTGAGTTCGGCACTATCGGCGGACAGGCGTTTCATCGCCCCGATGCCGACCAGCACTTGTCCACGCCATGCACCCAGCAGCGTGATGCCCGGTCCGGAAAGGCCACTCTCGTCGAGCGCAAAGCTGGTACCCGGCGGCGATATCGCCAGCATGTCGCGCTGGTGATAGGCGACCAGTTCCCTCACTGCGGGATCGGAAAGGTGGGCGGGGCGGATGTCGAGCACCATCCCCGCAACGATGCGCGCGGCCGGATCGGCGGTCAATGCGCCTGCAATTGTTCGTCGAGGAATGCCGCGATGTCGGTCATTTCGACATCGCGGGCGAGATAGGCTTCGCCGATCGCGC
>Ga0098069_100479_pt1 | contig 16971 bp, 17 predicted proteins | sample 27_taG_FD_92584 | JGI IMG/M metagenome (GOLD analysis project Ga0098069, IMG submission 92584) | Marine viral communities from Cariaco Basin, Caribbean Sea - 27_WHOI_OMZ | ecosystem: Environmental > Aquatic > Marine > Oceanic | place: Caribbean Sea: Cariaco Basin | collected 2014-11-09 | reverse complement strand
CCACACTTGAGTCTTCAAATGAAAACACCTAACTTTATTCATGAAAAAACCTGTGAAGAAAACTCCACAGGTCTATTAAAAAATTTTACTTAATAACTGTCAACCTATTTTAGGACGACACACAAAAGAAAAATAGTTTATTGATTTTGTTGCATTTCTCTCATCATTTCTTCCTGTAGCTCGTAGATTCCTTCTACGCCGCCGTACATTATAATCATTACAATAGAGGAGATCAAGCTAATGGCGCTTAAAACCAGGCCTATAATGGCAAGAATTTTTCCGGTTTTTACATTTTGGTAACCGGTATATAATTCTGGTTCTGCATTATAGATCTCTGTGGCTCGCTTAGCCATTACCAGGGCAATGATCCCGAAAATAATCCCGAGTACTCCGTAACAGCAGCATCCAATAATAGAGAGGATCCCGAAAATTAAAATTAAAGTTGAATTTGGTAGTTGTTGTCTTTCCATAAAGGTTTGGTTTATTGGGTTAGTTGTAAATAAGTGTTCATTTTTATTAAATAGCTTATAAGCATTACCGCACCGCTAAAAATGATGAGTGCAATTTTTATCTGAAAATCATACCTGAATTTCACAAATAGATTTAAAATTAGAAAAGCGAGTAAAATTAAAATAGGATAGATTCCTGGAAACATATAAAAAGCCTGGCTAAATTCTGCTTTAAAAACCAGTAATAATGCACGTTGCCCACCGCAACCAAAACAATCTACCCCGGTGAGGCTTTTGTTAAGACATGGCAACATAAATTCTTCCATAACTAATTTTTGATGCTAATTTTACTGGTGAATTCAAGGTTTTCAGAAGAAATAATTTTTATAATATAGATCGCATCCTGTAATCCCGAGGTGGGTAAATTATGTTTGGTACTTCCAATAGCTATTGTTTTATTATATATCATTTGTCCGTTAAGGTCGTATAATAATATTTGTTTTAAATCAGATTGCACCATCTCTATCTCTAATTGCGCCTTTAGATTGTTTTGAACAATTAGCGCGTCAGGAAATAAAAAATCCAATTCCTCTTCAGTGGTTTCGGGTAAAATGTTGTCCTCCTTTTCCTGCATAAAGCTAATAAAAAATCGTTTACTATAATTTCCTTTTTCCAGATCTATAGAAAATTCATTTAGATTTAATTGGTTATAAGTTTCTAATTCGGCATCAAAAAGAAAGATATTTTCATCTTCAAAATCTCTCAAATCGTCTAAACTGAAAGTTAATTTTGAAGCTTCAATTAAATTTATAAATAGCGGGATTTTATCATTTTTTCTGAAGGGTCTAACCTGGATGTTATAAAAAGCTTCCGCAATATTCCAACCTGCATCATTTTCTAAAACTCCGTAAATTTTTGCATCCATAGCCCAATCTTCTTCCCTGGAAGAATCTTCACGGAAGGCTAACAAAAGTGGTCGCGTATATAAATCGTTGAAACCTACATTGAGTTTTAATAGTGGAATCTCGCTTTTTTGCTGATTTTTAAATTCTGAAGTTAGGGAGTTTTCTTTCTGAAACCTTCGTTGAGAATTTTTAAAATGAATGTAACCATCACTCTTTCCGGTAAGCATGAAAGCCTGCCCAATGGGACTGTACTCCCGTGCTATTGGTGTGCCATTTGCTCCTGAATTTCCTGTTTCCTCTCCACCGCCATTATAGGTTTTAAAAACTGCCGGCGCGTATGCATTGGCACCCGGCGAGTAAGAACCATAACCACCTTCGTAATCTTTTAAATAATGTGAATCACCGTTATCTCTGGAATCCCAGAAATAAGCGATTCCCGTACTTGCCGGATTTTCGAATAAAAAACTTTGTAAATGAAGGGCAGAAGGATAGGGATTACCTACTAAAACACTTTTTTCATTTTTAATAGGCACTTTTATTTCTCCGTCATTCGGTAGACCTCTAAAATCATAGCGTTGCTTGTTTCCCGGGTTGTTTTCTACTCCATTTATAATCGTGTGATCGCTACCGTTTACCCCCTTCATAGTAAAACCTTCCCCTGGTGCTACATCAAAATTAACTCCCACGTGCTGCCAGTCAGTGTACTCACTTCCCGAGTATTTGTAAACCCAGCGGCTGGAAATTTTTAAAGGATTTGCCCTGCCTTCTAAATCGTTTGTAACGAGAGCAGATTTACTTCTGGTTGGTGTTTTGGGTTGAAAGATTACCGCTCCAAATTGATTGGCCCTTATATTATCTGTAATCGGCAGCGCCCAGTAGTTATAATCAAAAGCATTAGAGGTGCCTTCCTGGAAAACGGAGAGCCAGCCATTACCCGAATTTTTATTAGTGCTTTTTTCACCCTGCAATAATTGTGATTCCTTTCGCAGGTAGATACTGACTTCGGTATCAGGAGAATTATTCTTTTTTAGCGAAATATCGTCTTCCACATATAGAAACCGGTCACTAAGATAAATATAGGAATCTCCGGTTATGGAAGGAGAAATATGCAATTGCGCATTTCCGTGGTAAAAAGATAAAATAAAAGCTAAGAAGTAAATTTGCCTCATAATTCCTGTAACTTTGTTGGAAATACAAGAACCGTTATTTTTAACAGCTTTAAAATAAGGGATAACAGGTAAAAAAATGAACAATTCTCAAGTAATAAATACAATTTTAATAGTGCTTGGCGGCGGACTTCTAATCTATGCCATTGCTGCTGAAGGTGCTCACGCTTACTTTAAGATCATTGGTTTAATTACAATTATGTTGGGGCTTTATCGTGCAACCAATTTTTGGGTAGAGACAAAAGATGATCATAAAGAAGAAGAAAATAAAGAATAATGGAGCTGAAAAAAGGTGATAAAGTCGCGGTTTTAGATGATGTGCTGGAAGGTTATGTAATAAAAGCCGAAGCCGGAAAAGTTTATATTGAAACTACCGATGGTTTTGAAATGGAGTTTACCGAAGAGGAATTGGTGAAAATAGAAACACCTATTGAAGCTCTATCTGAAGATGTAGATTTTGACAAGGTTTTAGCTGAAAAAAAGCTACCTCCAAAACCAAAATCACAGCGAATAAAGCCTAAAGAAAGAAACTTGCCGCCAATGGAGGTAGATCTGCATATAGAAAAACTAACCAGGTCTTCTCGCGGGATGAGTAATTATGATATACTTAACCTGCAAATGGAAACCGCTAAAAGACAATTGGAGTTTGCCATTAGCAAACGAATTCAGAAAATTGTTTTTATTCACGGGGTAGGCGAGGGTGTTCTAAAAGCAGAACTAGATTTTTTCCTTGGTCGCTACGACAACCTAAAATTCTATGACGCCGATTACCAAAAATACGGTCTGGGAGCTACCGAAGTTTATATTTTTCAAAATGCTTAGTTGGTAGAAGTTTCTTCGGTTTCTTCCTCATTTTCCTCCTCTGCATCTTGTAATTCTTGCTGGCGGTTTGTTAATAGTTCAAAAGGAATATTATTTACAACAAGTCTTCCTAAATTATAAGAGTCAAAACGAATATCTTCCCCGCTACCATCCTGGCGAATTAGGTTAAAATCTTCGATTACTATATTGGACCTATAATCTCTAGTAATAGAGTGGTCTAATTGAAGCTCGTGTTCAAAATTTGGTGAAGAAACTTGGTCATTTAAGTAATTTCCCAGGCCGTCTACTTCGGCAGTTAACTCAGGACTAAGAAGTCCATCATTATTTTCGTCAATGGCCCTTTGAATATCTTCTTCCTTCACTTCGTGTCGGGTTAAAACACCGTCATCATCATCATCAGGATCCAGGTAATTAGGGATGCCATCCTCATCGGTATCTAAATATCCATTCTCAGATGTTGGATCTCCTGGTTCTGCATCATATTCACTTTCCGTTGGTACATTATCATTATCGTCATCAATATCTAAATAATCTGGTATCCCGTCGCCATCGGTGTCCAGATGATTTCCACCGTCTGGATCAAAACCTTCTACTTCATTTGGCACTTTATCGCCATCAGCATCGGCGTCCTCATTTAAGCCCAGATCGTTGAAACTGGTAGTTATCGTCACAGTTCCCCCGGCAGAAACATATTCTTCTAGTACCCGTGGAGATCCTGGCGGTACTCCCTGGCAAAAGTAATCTCTTCCGGTTATTTCTCCATCATAAATTCTATAAACCAACCTGTTACCTTCTCCTGAAAGATTGATTTCTATGGGTTCATCATTTACATCTAAGGTTAGAATTCTTTGCGTAAGCGTATCATTCAGTCTGTTATCATCTAATTCCAGAGACATGGATTCATATACATCTTCATTATTAACTACCCAAAGTACTTTTTTACCGTCAATTTCGCATAAGTTTAGATCGCTGTCTTCCAGGTCAAAACTGGTTACGGTAATATCGCCATCGTCACAGGAGTAAAGCGCAAAAGAAAATAATAGGGCTGCAAAGATCTTTTTCATAGGTGTAAGTATATTCAAACTGAAACAAAAATAACGGAATTAAGAATTCTTAAGGCAGGTTCTTTTAAATAATTTTATTTCGTTTAATTTTGCAGCGATGAAAAATGTATACCTCGATTCTGCCGCAACCACGCAAATGCGTGATGAAGTAATTAACCGAATGACCTCTGTGATGAAAGAGGTTTACGGAAATCCTTCTTCTACCCATTCTTTTGGAAGATCTGCTAAATCTTTAATTGAGCAAGCGCGTAAAACCGTAGCCGGTTATTTGAATGTAAAAGCATCAGAAATAATCTTTACTTCTGGTGGTACCGAAGCCGATAATCTTGCTTTAAATTCAGCGGTACGTGATCTTGGTGTAAAAAGAATTATTACTTCAAAAATTGAGCACCACGCGGTTTTGTATACCGTAGAGCAACTTCAGGATTGTTTTGATGTTGAGGTAGTTTATGTTGATCTGGATTCCTGCGGAAATGTAAAAACATCACATTTAGAAGAATTGCTGAAAACCTCAGATAAAAAGACGCTGGTAAGCCTAATGCACGTAAATAACGAGATCGGGAATAAACTGGATATTAAGAAAGTTGGGGAGCTTTGTAAAGAACACGACGCCATTTTTCATTCAGATTGTGTACAATCGGTAGGTCATTATGATCTTGATTTTAGTGAAATCCCGGTAGATTTTACCGCGGTAAGCGCCCATAAATTTCACGGCCCAAAAGGCGTGGGATTCGCTTTTATTAGAAAAAACAGCGGATTAAAACCACTTATTTTTGGCGGAGAGCAGGAGCGTGGCCATCGTGCCGGCACAGAAGGAGTTCATAATATTGTAGGCCTGGAAGAAGCTTTAAAGCTGTCTTTAGATAATTTAGCCGAAGAAAAAGCCTATATAAGCGATCTAAAAGCGTACTTTATTTCAAAATTGAAAACTGAAATTCCCGGGGTGAAATTCAATGGCGATTGTTCCGATCTTGAAAAAAGTACCTATACACTGGTAAATGTATGTTTGCCGGTGCCTGAGGATAAAGCGTTAATGTTATTGTTTCAATTAGATCTAAAAGGCATTGCCTGTTCTAAAGGAAGCGCCTGCCAAAGCGGGAGTGATAAAGGTTCTCATGTGTTAAATGCATTTTTAGAAGAAGAAGACCTTAAAAAACCATCGGTGCGTTTTTCATTTTCTCGATTTAATACAAAAGAAGAGCTGGACTACGTGGTAAAAACACTTAAAGAGTTTATTGAATCTTAAAGTCTTTTCTGACCCTGACCTGAGTCATATTTTATAGATTTTAATCGCTGTTACTTTGTAGCATTAATTGCCCGTTTTTGGGATTAAAATTATAAAGAAATGGCAGAAAACCACGAATACCAGGTAGACCTAACCTGGAAAGAAGACCGAAAAGGAGAAGTTTCCTCTCCCGAATTAACCGATACTATTGAAACCGCAACTCCGTCAGATTTCCCTAAAGGAATGCCCAACATTTGGTCTCCGGAACATTTTCTGGTTGCCGCGGTAGAAAGTTGTTTGATGACAACCTTCCTGGCTATTGCTGAGAATTCTAAACTGGAGTTTATCAGTTTTAAATCTACGGCAATAGGAAAATTGGATAAGGTTGAAGGTAAATTTCAAATGACAGAAATTATTTTGAAACCGGTTTTGGAAATCACCGACGAAAATAATACTGAAAGAGCAAAACGCATCATAGAAAAGAGCGAAAAAGCTTGCTTGATTTCTAATTCTATAAAAAGTAAAATTATACTGGAAGCTGACGTTGTAATTGGTTCGGTTGAGAAAGTTTAATCATTTCTCTTCTTATATAATATTTAATTCGTCATTGCGAGCGAGGCACTAGCGCGGCAATTTTTTGTTTCGAGGCGATCCTATCAAAAAAACAGAATTATTCAACCACAGATTGCCACGTAGGCCATCGCCTCCTCGCAATGACAAGTTAACTACAAACCGAAACCCGACAACAGACAACTGAGAACTGATAACCGATAACCGAAATCAAAACAATGTTTTCCTAAAACAATAATTGTTGGTATCTTTGCAGCCCTAAAAATCGTTTAACTTCTACAGAAACAGGCAGGTGTATGAATACTAAGAAGGTCGCATTTTATACCTTGGGTTGCAAACTCAATTTTTCAGAAACTTCTACCATTGCAAGATCTTTTAAAGATGAAGGTTTTAAGCGTGTGGAATTTAATGAAGAGGCTGATATCTATGTGATCAATACCTGTTCGGTTACCGAGAATGCCGATAAACGCTTTAAAACCATCGTAAAGCAAGCGCAAAAAGTGAACGAAGATGCGTTTGTGATTGCCGTGGGTTGCTATGCGCAATTGAAACCGGAAGAACTGGCCGATGTAGATGGAGTAGACCTAGTGCTTGGAGCGACTGAAAAATTTAAGATCACCAATTACCTGAATGATCTTTCTAAAAACGATATGGGGGAAGTGCATTCCTGTGAAATTGATGAAGCCGATTTTTACGTAGGCGCTTATTCTATAGGAGACAGAACCCGCGCATTTTTAAAGGTGCAGGATGGGTGTGATTATAAATGCACGTATTGCACCATTCCGTTGGCTCGTGGAATTTCCCGAAGCGATAAACTGGAAAATGTTTTGACTAATGCCGCTGAAATTTCAGCAAAAGGAATTAAGGAAATTGTACTTACCGGAGTAAATATTGGAGATTACGGAAAAGGAGAATTCGGCAATAAAAAGCATGAACATACTTTCCTTGATCTGGTAAAAGCTTTAGATGAGGTAAACGGTATTGAACGTTTAAGAATCTCTTCTATTGAGCCTAATCTATTGAGAAACGAAACCATAGATTTTGTAGCCGATAGTAATACATTTGTGCCTCATTTTCATATTCCATTACAAAGTGGAAGTGATGCCTTGCTTAAATTGATGAAGCGTCGTTATATGAGTTCGCTTTATACCGATAGGGTAGCGCAAATTAAGCGAGTGATGCCTGACGCCTGTATTGGTGTTGATGTTATTGTTGGCTTTCCCGGCGAAACCGAAGAACGTTTCCTGGAAACCTATAATTATTTGAATGAATTAGATATTTCCTACCTGCACGTTTTTACTTATTCTGAACGCGATAATACCCCGGCAGCAGAAATGGCAGGAGTGGTTCCTACTAAAGTAAGAAAGAAGCGTAGCAAAATGCTGCGTGGCCTTTCGGCTAAAAAGAGACGGGCGTTTTACGAAAGTCAGTTAGGAAACACTTCTACGGTACTTTTTGAAGGGGAAAATAAAGAAGGATACATTCACGGCTTTACAGAAAACTATGTAAAGGTAAAAGCACCCTGGGACCCGACATTGGTAAATACACTTCATCAAATAGAACTGACTTCAATTGATGAAGATGGAATGGTTAGGTTTGAATTTGCTTCAGAAAAAGTAGCGGTTTAAATATTTATTCCTACCGGTAAAAGATCTTTATATTTTCTCCGGTTCTTACGCATAAATTTTGCAACGTCTGGACTGGTAGGCATTACACGGGTATTGCGATCTTTAATTTCCTCTAATACCGCTTCAATAAAAATTTCCATATAACCCTCTTCCTTAAGGGGCTCAGGCATAAAAAGTTTCGTAAGGAATATTTTTCGTTCCTGTTGTGAGTATTCTATTGTGGCAAGTTGCTCCTTTATAGTGGTTTCAAATTGTCTTAAGAACTCATTGTCGGTAATTATAATCTCTTCAGCATTCATCATTTCTCTTTTTTCTGTTATAAACCTTTAAGACAGCATATTTTATCGCCTGTAGCGATATTAATTAGCTAGTAAAATTTTCTTTGGATGGTTACTGTAAAGGTAGTTAAATAAAGCCTTCGTAACTGAATTCTTATCAGTAATAGTTAAAATTAAAGGCTTTAAAAAATTGTCCATTATTTTTAATCTTTCAATTGTGAAAGCCAAATAAATAGCAGTAATTTTGATAAGTAAATTTACGGCTTTAAGCCAGTTTGTAGTGTTATATACTTGTTAAAATGACTGAAGAGAAGGAGTTGATTCATGTTTATTTTATGCCGGGAATGGCTGCAAATTCATCCATTTTCGAAAACATTAAACTTCCGGAAGATCATTTTAAAATGCATTTTTTAGAATGGATAATTCCCAAAAGAGATGAAAGCCTTAAAAGTTATGCCCTGCGTATGAATAAATACGTAAAGCACGAAAATGTAGTCTTGATTGGAGTATCTTTTGGCGGGGTTATTGTGCAGGAAATGGCGAAGAGTCTTGACCTAAAAAGGCTTATCATTATTTCTAGCGTAAAATGTAGAGAGGAATTGCCCAGGCGTATGCGATACGCCGCGAGTACAGGTTTATTTAAGCTTATACCTACAAGCTTATTAGATTATGTAGATCATTTTGAGAAAATCGCGGTAGGAGATTTTATAAAAAAACGGGCTAAACTTTACCGGCAGTATCTTTCAGTTAGAAATCAGCGTTATTTAGATTGGGCCATAAAGAATATGGTTTTATGGAATTGTGCCAAAGCCCGAGAAGGGATTATTCATATCCACGGGGATAAAGATGAGATCTTCCCGATTAAATATATCTCAGATTGTATTACAGTAAAAAACGGTACCCATATAATGATTTTAAATCGCTATCGTTGGTTTAATAAGTACCTGCCTCAATTAATACTTTCAGGAAAAATAGAAGAGAAAAATAAAAAATAAAATAATTGCTATGAAAATTTTAAAATCTGCTTTAGTAATAGTGGGACTATTCACTATAGTGTTTATTAGTATACAGGCTACCCAACAGTCGCCTGATGGTAGTGATGAGAAAGCATCTGAAACTTCCGAAAGCATGAAAAAAGACCGGCCGGTAAAAGATTATAATATTTATGCACTTCCCATGCCAGAAAACGTAAATTTTGCCGGGGAAGAAGTGCCTTTGGATGATCCGGATATTTACGAGAGAATGGATAGGGAATTACTGGTAAATACTTATTGGCAATCTAATGCGCTGCTTTTAATTAAGCGTGCAAATAAATACTTTCCAATCATTGAACCTATTTTGAAGGAAGAAGGCGTGCCAGATGATTTTAAATACCTGGCTGTAATTGAAAGCGGTTTAACCCAGGCGGTTTCTCCTGCGGGGGCCAGGGGATTTTGGCAAATTATGGAAGGTACCGGGAAAGATTACGGACTGGAAATTAATGATAATGTAGACGAACGTTACCATATTGAAAAGTCTACTCGTGTAGCGGCCAATTATCTTAAAAAATCGAAGAAAAAGTTTGGAAGCTGGACAATGGCTGCTGCAGCTTATAACGCCGGGAATAGAGGTGTTGAAAGACAGTTAGAGCGCCAAAAGGTTGATGATTACTATGAATTACTGCTTGGAGAAGAAACAGGGAGGTATATGTTCAGGATCCTGGCTTTAAAAGAAATTTTAAGCAACCCGCATCAGTACGGATTTAATTTTGAGGACAAACATCTTTATAAAAACATCCCCACTAAAACCGTTAAAGTGGATACAGTAGTAAATGATTTTGCCGATTTTGCGAAACATTTTGATATCAACTATAAGATTTTAAAAATTCATAATCCCTGGCTAAGAGAAGCGCACTTAAACAATGCCTCGCGAAGAGAATATGAAATCAAGATTCCTGAAAAAGATACTTATACCGCTGTGAAATAAATGGATTACTTCCTGGATAATATTTGGTGGATCTTGTTATCTGCCAATTTTCTAATCGTTCTTATAACGGCCGGTTATGAATTGATGCATTTTAGGGAGCCGGTAAAAAGTATTTCCCTAATTTTTGCCCTGTTTGTCTTACCCGTAATAGGCCTTTTGGTCTATTACTTTTTTGCCCAGGAATTTAGGAAAAGTAAGTTATTTAATAGGAAAAAGCTTTACGATCAAAAAATCATTCAACGATGGGAGAATGAATTAATGCTTAATGAAAAAGATCTGGAAGATATAGATCGGGATTGTATTGAGCAGAAAATGAAACTGGTTCGTTTACTTCAAAATAATCAGAAAAAGCCGGTAACTTTTCATAATAAAGTCCGTGTCCTTATAAATGGGGAAAATAAGTTCTCAGCCTTATTTGATGATATTAAAAATGCAAAGCATCATATTCATATTGAATATTATATTATTAATAGCGGAAGAATAGGAAACCGCCTAATTTTATTGCTTTGTGAGAAAGCTGAAGAAGGAGTGAAAGTACGGGTTAGTTACGATTATGTAGCAAGCAGGCTTTCGGGTAAGGCGGTAAAGAAAATGAAGTCTTTCGGAATCGAGGTTTATCCGTTTATGCCGGTATGGTTTCCAAATCTTACTCGTAAATTAAATTACCGGAATCATCGAAAAATGGCAATAATTGATGGGAAGATTGGTTTTATTGGGGGCATAAATATTTGCGATGAATATGTGAATTTTGAAGAAAATCCCACTGAAAAATTGTTTTGGCGAGACACGCATTTAAGAATTGAAGGTCATGCAGTGAAATCTTTACAGGCCCAGTTTCTTTTGAACTTTAATTTCATAAGTGGGAAGGAACTAAAAGTTGAAGAAAATTTCTTTCCAAAGATAGATCTACCAGAAAAGACTGCAGTGCAAATTGCAGCCAGCGGTCCCGATACCGATTGGCAGAATATAATGGAAGCTATTCTTACCGCCATTAATACTGCCGATGAATATATTTATATCACTACGCCTTATTTTATCCCTAATAACCAAATTCTTACGGCACTTTGTATGGCGAGTAGAATAGGGGTGGAGGTGAAAATAATTATCCCCGAAATAGGAGATTCTGTGATTGCGCGTTATGCTACTAATTCTTATATCGAACAATTACTGGAATCTGGAGTGCAGGTTTTTCATTATCACAAAGGAATGGTTCACGCCAAAACTATGGTGGTAGATGGGGTTTTAACCAGTATAGGTTCGTGTAATCTCGATAACCGTAGTTTTGATATTAATTTTGAAATTAATGCTTTTCTTTATGACAAAGAGGTTGCCCAAGAAATGACTGAAGTTTATAAAAAAGACCTGAAGGAAACTACAGAACTAATTTTAGCAGATTGGATGCAGCGACCTGCTTTGGAAAAAATAAGGGAAGCTCTCGCCCGACTTTGGGCACCGCTACTATAGAGTACCCTTTTTATCCAAACTAAAAATGATTTCTGTAATTAATCTATGGAATTAGTAAAAAAGAATTATTCCGGAGATATACCACCGTTGAATTGCACGGGGATGTTATTTTGTGAATTCCCGATTAGATTATCGGTGATCGCTGAATTGATCGCTTCATAATTAAGTTGGAAAGACTCTTCCTTAGAGATGTTGTAAGGATGAAATACACTTCTTTTAATATTCATAATCTGTTTGTTACCCGCAATTAAATAGCAGGTTGGCAGACCTAGTGAATGTTTCATGTTTTCTACCACATAAGAATGTTTGTTGGTAGTTTCATCTACATACAAGACCTTTATATGAGAATTGAATTGTTTGGATAGTTGTTTAGCAGTTTCTCTCTTATCCCAGAATAACATTACAAAATCTATTCGATCCTGATATTTTTCTGCCAGTTCATTGAGGGCGGGTATTTCTCCTTTCCCGGGAATGCACCACGAAGCGTATGTTAGTAGATAAACGGGTTTTTTAAAATCATATAGCGCAACTTCTTTTCCTCTAAGATTTAAGAATTTAAAGTTATCTATATAAGTTCCTTTCAGTTTAGTTTCTACCAGTGTATCGAATAGATTTTCAGCTTTTTCAAATTCCCGGTGCCTGTAGGCTGCTTTCGCTTCTTTATTATACTTAGGTAGGTGCATAACAAGTGCATCAGAGAAAAAAAGCTTGTCGCTTTTCTCTGTTTGGGCTTGAATATTTAAGCCAAAAATTATAAAAAAGAGGAGTAAAAATCTCTTCATGCACTTTGTTTCGTTATATCAAAACAAAGATAGTTCAGAAGAAAGGAGCATTGAAATATTATCGTTAAGGAGTCAATATTTCGGCTAAAAGTTTTTGAATTATCAACGAAAGCAGAATTTAACTAAAATTATCTTAAAATTAAATTTTCTTCATTTGTTGCTTCATCATCTTTATCTGGTCCTTTAGCATCCCGTGCTTATCCAGCTTTTTAGCTTCGGCTAATAAATTGGTGGCTTCTCTTTTTCGGCGTTTGGTCATCGCGATTCCGGCAAGGTTAAGCTTAGCCATTGCCAAATCCTGGTCCATTGCCAGGCCTAGTTTAATTGCACGTTTAAAGAATTTTTCGGCCTGGGTAATATTGGTTTGGGATACCATTAAACCGTGTAGATACCAATAGTAACCCTGCTGTTTTTGGGTAAGTGCAGTTTCCGGATTTTTTATTTTATCCAACCATTTCTTAGCGCCCGGGAAATCTTGTTTTCTTAGTCGTAAGAAAGCAAGTAATATCATTTCGTTTTTAAAATACAGGAACACAAAAATTAAGGAAAGTAAAATGAACATAATGCCATTACCAATATTTCCTTCTATAAACTGCCAAATGGCAAGGCCTAAAACCGCTCCCGCTAAAACTAACTTGATATTCTTATTAAACATATAATGCATTTATTTTGGAAGCGGCAAAGGTAAGAAAAACAATTAAAAATAATTTAAATTACCTCTTGTAATAGTTAAAAAGCTTTGTATATTTGCACGCAGTTTTACAGAGAGCTATAAAAACGATTATTCAGAAGATTTAAAGATATTTAAAATGAAAAGAACGTTTCAACCATCCAAGAGAAAAAGAAAAAACAAGCACGGTTTTCGAGAAAGAATGGCTAGTGCAAACGGAAGAAAAGTCCTCGCTAGAAGAAGGGCTAAAGGCAGAAAGAAAATATCAGTCTCTTCTGAAAACAGACATAAGCACTAATGAGAATTAGGTTTTAAAATATTTAAAGGTGTTACTTTCTTAGTAACGCCTTTTTTTATATCCAAACGCTTCCTTACTTTTATGTTTAATATGCTACAATCCACGAAAAATGCCTAAAAACAACAACCTTAAAAGTATCCTGATTATTGGCTCCGGGCCTATTATTATTGGTCAGGCCTGCGAATTTGATTATGCCGGAACTCAATCCTTACGTTCGTTACGCGAAGATGGGATAGAAACTATCCTGCTTAATTCCAATCCGGCAACGATAATGACAGATCCGTCTATGGCAGATCACGTTTATCTAAAACCTTTAACTACCAAATCTATTGTTGAAATCCTTAAAAAGCATCCTAATATAGATGCTGTTTTGCCAACAATGGGAGGGCAAACAGCGCTAAACCTATGTATTGAAGCCGATGAAAAAGGAATTTGGGAAGATTTTGGAATCAAATTAATTGGTGTAGATATAGACGCGATCAATATTACCGAAGATCGCGAGAAGTTTAAGCAGCTTATGGGGAAAATTGGAATTCCCGTAGCTCCTGCTAAAACTGTAACTTCTTATCTTCAGGGAAAAGAGGTTGCGCAAGAATTTGGTTTTCCTTTAGTAATTAGAGCCTCTTTTACTTTAGGTGGAAGTGGAGCTTCCTTTGTACACGGTCCCGAAGAGTTTGATGAAATGCTTACCTATGGATTAGAAGCTTCTCCAATTCACGAGGTATTAATCGATAAAGCACTTTTAGGCTGGAAAGAGTATGAATTAGAACTGCTAAGAGATAAGAACGATAATGTGGTAATTATTTGTTCTATAGAAAATATGGATCCTATGGGAATCCATACCGGAGATTCGATTACCGTAGCACCAGCAATGACTTTAAGTGATACCACGTACCAGCGTATGCGTGATATGGCTATAAAAATGATGCGTAGCATTGGTGATTTTGCCGGTGGCTGTAATGTGCAGTTTGCGGTAAGTCCAGATGAAAAAGAAGATATTATTGCGATAGAAATTAACCCAAGGGTTTCCAGGTCCTCGGCTTTGGCTTCTAAGGCAACAGGATATCCAATTGCGAAAATTGCAACAAAACTGGCAATTGGTTATAATTTAGATGAGCTGGAAAACCAGATCACTAAATCTACTTCAGCTTTATTCGAACCTTCTTTAGATTATGTGATCGTAAAAATTCCGCGATGGAATTTCGATAAATTTGAAGGCGCAGATCGAACTTTAGGACTGCAAATGAAATCTGTAGGAGAGGTGATGGGAATTGGACGTTCTTTCCAGGAAGCACTTCATAAAGCCACCCAATCACTTGAGATTAAAAGAAACGGACTTGGAGCTGACGGAAAAAGCTATACCAAGTACGACGAAATTATAGAAAAGCTTACTTACCCAAGCTGGGATCGCGTATTTGTAATCTACGATGCAATTCAGGCGGGAATTCCGCTTAGCCGCATTCACGAGATCACTAAAATAGATATGTGGTTCTTGCGCCAGTACGAGGAACTTTACGCTTTAGATGTAGAGATCTCAAAATTTGATAAAGAGTCGCTGCCTAAAGATTTACTGCTGGAAGCAAAGCAAAAAGGTTTTGCCGATAGACAAATAGCTCATATGCTGGATTGTTTAGAAAGCGAAGTTTACAATAAGCGTGTTGATTTAGGAATAAACCGGGTATATAAACTGGTGGATACCTGTGCGGCCGAATTTAAAGCGGAAACACCTTATTACTATTCAACCTTTGAAGCTGAAATTGAAACTCCAGATGGAAAACGTTATGTAGATAACGAAAGCAAGGTGAGTGACAGGAAAAAAATTGTAGTACTTGGTTCCGGACCAAACAGAATAGGCCAGGGAATTGAGTTTGATTATAGTTGTGTTCACGGGGTTTTAGCCGCTTCAGAATGCGGTTACGAAACCATTATGATCAACTGTAATCCAGAAACGGTATCTACCGATTTTGATGTGGCCGATAAACTTTACTTTGAACCTGTTTTCTGGGAGCATATTTATGATATAATTCGCCACGAAAAACCTGAAGGAGTAATCGTGCAGCTGGGAGGCCAAACTGCTTTAAAACTTGCAGAAAAATTAGATCGCTACGGAATTAAAATTATGGGAACCAGTTACGAAGCTTTAGATCTTGCTGAAGATCGCGGAAGCTTCTCGAAACTGCTTCAGGATAACGATATTCCTTACCCTGAGTTTGGAACTGCAGAAACTGCAGATGAAGCTCTTGCACTAGCCGATGAGCTTGATTTTCCAATTTTGGTAAGGCCTTCTTATGTGTTAGGTGGCCAGGGAATGAAGATCGTGATCAATAAAGATGAGCTGGAAGAAACCGTAGTAGATCTTTTAAGAAAAATTCCGAATAATAAATTATTGCTTGATCATTATTTAGATGGTGCTATAGAAGCTGAAGCTGATGCGATTTGTGATGGGGAAGATGTTCACATTATTGGAATAATGGAGCATATAGAACCTTGCGGAATCCACTCTGGAGATTCTAATGCCTTGCTACCTCCTTTCAACCTTGGAGACCTGGTAATGGAACAAATTAAAGACCATACCCGTAAGATCGCTTTAGCGCTTAACACAGTTGGCTTGATCAATATCCAGTTTGCGATTAAGGACGATATGGTGTATATCATTGAAGCCAATCCAAGAGCATCCAGAACGGTTCCATTTATCGCGAAGGCTTATAAAGAACCTTATGTGAACTACGCAACCAAAGTGATGCTAGGTGAAAAGAAGATCAAGGATTTCAAATTTAATCCTCAGTTAGAAGGTTATGCGATAAAACAACCGGTATTTTCTTTCAATAAGTTTCATAAGGTGAATAAGCAACTTGGACCCGAAATGAAAAGTACAGGAGAAAGTATTCTATTTATTGACAGTTTGCGAGACGATGAATTTTACGACCTGTACAGTAGAAGAAAAATGTATTTAAGTAAATAAGGTTTAGTATTTAAAGAATAGGCTTTTTTCGTAAAGCTGAACTTGTTTCAGCTTCTAGCAGGTTTGAATTATCAACATCTTAGATTCTGAAATAAATTCAGAATGACGATTTATTCAGCCTCTAAATCAAAAAACCTACAAGGTGTTTAAACTTTGTAGGTTTTTCTAACTTAAATAAATAGCCTCTCAGGATTTTAATTATAACTAATGAAAGAAATTGTACTCATAATAGGTGGGATTTACGGCACTTTAGCCGTGGTTTTTGGTGCTTTTGGAGCCCATGCTTTAAAGAAGCGTTTTTCTGAAGATCAGCTAAAAAGCTTTGAAACAGGAGTAAAATACCAAATGTACCACGCGATTATGCTTATAATTTCCGGAATTGTTTTTCCATTTATTGGGGTTTCCCAGCAGCTTATTGCCTGGTTTTTTATAATTGGAATATTCCTGTTCTCCTTTAGTATTTATGGTTTGACGCTAAGTGCTTCAGCAGGAAAAAAGATAAAAATTCTTGGACCTATCACCCCGCTAGGTGGTCTTCTTTTAATTCTCGGCTGGATCTTTTTCACAATAAGTATCGCTGAAATTGCAAGCTATCTTTAAATATTTTAAAATATGAACGTCACCCTGAACTTGATTCAGAGCTTGCTCCGAAATTTATTCGGAGGTCTAATTTGATTATAATGTTGCTTCATGTTAGATGCTGAAACAAGTTCAGCATGACGT
>Ga0098069_100477_pt1 | contig 17057 bp, 18 predicted proteins | sample 27_taG_FD_92584 | JGI IMG/M metagenome (GOLD analysis project Ga0098069, IMG submission 92584) | Marine viral communities from Cariaco Basin, Caribbean Sea - 27_WHOI_OMZ | ecosystem: Environmental > Aquatic > Marine > Oceanic | place: Caribbean Sea: Cariaco Basin | collected 2014-11-09 | reverse complement strand
GGGAAATAGGCAAAAATCGAACAAAACAGAGGGTGATAACGCCAAAATCGCGCTTGAATGGCTTTTTTTCGAGTTGAAAAGCGATTCAGCGATAAATCAGGCGTTAATCAGACCCTCCCTAAGGTTTACATTAAACGTTTGAAGTGGTTCATCACCAACCTTAAGGCAAACCGGAAACTCGTGGATATTTGCCATCTCTTCATTTTCAATTCTTTTGAGGTCAGGCTTAATATCGGCAACTGCCGAAATAAAGATGCCGTTTCTGGAGCACAAAAATAAATGCTGTTTTGCAGTTAATGACGGATCCAACCTGTTTCCAAATCGAACCAGTGCATATACAAGCTCATCCTTATAGAAACTTCTCAGCTTTTGACGCTCCTCAGCACTTCCATCATAGCTTTTATGTAAACGCCAAATCTCAATGTATCTGTCGTAAAGCGGCTGTTCAAAATCCTTTTTGAAACGTTGATGAAAGTTATTTCCAATGGCGATATCTTGAAACAGGTAAAAAAATCGTAACCAACCAGCCGACTCAATGTCGACTATGCCTAGGGCTTCCTGCACTGAATTCTGGAACTCATCGAAAGCCTCTTCTCTGATACCTAGAGGATGCTGAATGAGGAACTGATCAATACTTCGAGACCTAATCGTACATGGGTCAAAATGACTGATAACGTCACTCAAGTCATTGTGACCAACCACAAATAGATTGTTGAAAAGCAAGCTGGGGCCGCAAATCAAATGGTGAACGAAATCGAGCAAAGCCCGCGCAGAAAGAAATTGATCAAACTTTAATCTAGCAGAAAGAAGCAAGTGGACTATTCGATCACGCACCTGCTCGTGTTTGAGTAACTCATAGTTCAGAGTCAGAGTGCTGGGCTTCGTTCGCACCGCATCCAGATATGCAAGATGTAGCGGATTTTTTTCATTGGAGGCAACTACGCGCGAAAACAATTCACTGATAAAGCTCGATCCGGTCTTTCCGTCCTCAATACTGAATTTCGGATACTGTTCAAAGTTAAGGAACTTGTATGAGACTGAAATTTCGTCCCCACTTTGGAGGTAGGATTCAATGGCACTCCTGATGTTTTCGTGGCGGGGATGTCCTTGAGATGCAAAGTTAAATAGCATCCCGACATTTATTCCAATGACCAGCGGCTTGTCCGACTCACGGTGCTCGTCAAAGAGCTGGTCTAACGCTTCAATTGCATCTTGATCGGGTTTAAACGCATGAGTAGCATCTAGGTGAAACCTGATTCTGTCTGAGTAGGTCTCGTAATAGCGTTTTAGAATTTCAGACTTTCCGTCACCGGAAGAGCCACACAAGAAGATGACACTTTCTGACGAAAGGTTCGAATTCAGAAGATCTCTGAAGTCTTTCTCAATCCTCGTTTCGACGTAGAGGTACTCTTTTAGTTCGTCTTGCTCTTTTTGTCCCGCCCCCAGCGTTGTAACCGCTTGAGCTGACGACCGAGCCAGGGTGTCAAGCAACCGTTTGAACTGCACGCTATGTCCTTAACCGTCCGGTGGTACCGCGAGTGATTATAATTTTTAGAAAAACGACCAAAGGTCATTGAGACTACCATAGCGAGATTTCACGAGGGAAGCTAGAACCTCACCCCCTGGAGGGGAGGTATAGAAAGGTGGGAAAAGTTAATAAACTCAACAATTAAACGTTCGTTCTGATGTACCCGCAGCGTTGGCTGGCGTCGAACATCCAGCTCTTGGTGACTCTTGCACCAATGGTGAAATTTACAAGATTTCCTTCCGATGGTTCTCAATCACCATCTTCTGGCTCTTCAACGTGCTGTGCCACTTCTTGCAGCTCCACTCCAAAGTAGATGCAAAGCTTGTCCAGGATTTCTGTCGTCGTGTTATAGCCACGCTGGTTCGCAATTTTGGATAGCGTCGTCCTGTGGATTCCAGTCTCCTTCGAAACCTCATCCAGCGTAACCCTTCGATTTTCTTGAAATCCTTTCTCTGCGATTAGTTCTTTTAGACGAAATCTGATCATGGTCGGCAGGCCTTTGAGTGTGTAGCGATGATACCTCATAAGACGCAAACCCGCATCCAATGATGATTAAAACCTACAAAAGACTGTTGACAGCGTCGAAAATAGGCTTAATATGTAGCTTGTACGCTACAAAGAAAGCCTAGGAGAAACATATGAACACTACCGAATACCTGACCACCGAAGAGCTTGCAGAACGGATTCGCTATGAAGCCCGGACGATTCGCGAGCGCCTGAAAGACTCCGTGCTCCTCGAAGGCGTTCATTACATTCGGCCGTTTGGCGGCCGGAAAATTCTTTACATGTGGGAGCCCATCCAGCGAGATATGGCGCTGCACTCCGGCCACCACTCACTTTCTATTCCTATGGCCAACGGAGGACGTATGCATGGCTAGCATTCGAGTACGCGAAGCAACACAGAAGCTGTTTTTCGATTTCCATTTTCGAGGTAAGCGCTGCCGAGAGCAGACCGCTCTTGATAACACGCCCGCAAACCGGAAAAAACTCCAGGCGATTCTCAAACGAATCGAAGCGGAAATCACACTGGGCACTTTCGAGTACCACAAATATTTCCCAAACAGCCCCAAAGCCCAGGAGTTCACGAGGCAAGCAGAGCTCCGGCGTTCTCGCGAAGCTCACGACACGCCGTTGTTCAGTGAGTTTTGTGAAACCTGGATGGATGAGATGCGGGTGCAGTGGCGAAAGTCGCACATCACCACCATCGAAGGCACTCTGAAGAATTACCTGATCCCGGAGTTTGGGGAGAAGGAGGTTGGCCACATCACCAGGCAGGAAATTCTTTCGTTCCGGGCGTCCCTCGCCAAAGTTCAGACCCGGAGCAAAAAGCCACTTTCCGCCAGCCGTATCAACCGCATCATGACGCCTTTGCGCATGATTCTGGGAGAGGCAGCCAACCGATTTGAGTTTACCTCACCCTTTCAGGGGATCAAATCACTGAAGGTGCCGCGGTCCGATGTGGAGCCGTTTTCGCTGGAGGAAGTTCGGCTGATTCTCGCCACGGTTCGGGCGGACTTCAGGAACTACTACACCGTTCGCTTCTTTACCGGTCTTCGGACCGGTGAGATCGACGGGCTGCAGTGGGATTGCGTCGACTTTCAACGCCGGCAGATTCTGGTTCGCCAGGCACTGGTGAATGGCGAGATCGAGCAGACCAAAACCGACGGCAGCTACCGGCACATTGAAATGCCTCAACTGGTCTACGACGCCCTGAAGGATCAGCGCAAGGCCACCGGCAACAACACTTTTGTGTTCTGTAATGGCGCAGGCAATCCGCTTGAGCACAACAACGTCACCAAGCGGGTGTGGTACCCCCTGCTCAGCCATCTGGGCCTACGAAAGCGCCGGCCGTACCAGACCCGCCACACTGCCGCCACGTTGTGGCTGGCCGCTGGCGAGAACCCGGAATGGATTGCCCGGCAGATGGGGCACACTACGACCGAAATGCTGTTCCGGGTTTATAGCCGGTATGTGCCGAACCTGACCCGTCGGGATGGTTCTGCGTTTGAGCGGCTGTTGATCAATGAGTTCGAGGCCAAGGTAACACCGGAAGAGGAGGCAGCAAGCGATGAGGTCTGAGCTGATGTTATTGGCGGCCATGCCGTTGAACCGTCTGATACCTGCCGAACGGCGCACCGTTCGTAATCTGGCTAGCAGCCTGTGTGTGGCCATGGGCATCCTGCAAGAGGGCTGTCATCTGGTGGCCATCCTTGGTCTGGGAGGAGAACGCACCAACCAGGAGGCGATGGAAACCTGGGTGTACTGCGAACTCGTTAAGCAGAATCTGGAAGCGGGCCGTGACTCTCTTCCAATGCTGATCAACCGGCTTCAGGAACTGGAGCATGAATGGAGGACATACTAATGGCCAATCCGGCGATTGACACTGCGGGCCTTCATCTAGCCTTTTGGAGGGATCAGTTTACGGTTCTCGGAGTGCATCCGTTCCAGTCAGCTCGCACTCAGAAAACCATTTATCAACTAACCCTGCACTGTCGCGGACGACAGGTGATGGCTTATCTCGCGCAGGCTCAGGCAGTTCAGACTGGCGTACCGGTATTAGGCAACCGAGTGACCGCCAGCCTGAAGCTGCTGAGATTTCCTTCGGGAGGCCGCCTGATCGTGGAGTCGTTAGATCTTTCCTCCAACACTCAATAGCGTGAACATCTTAGCCAGGGACGGCGCCCTTCTCACTTTCATCATCCAGCGTGTCAGCATCAAAGCTCCCGTCTCGGAAACTCTCAGGCACTGCGTCGTACAGCACACACCCGGTGAACACCACAAACCGAATGGTGGGCCAAAGGTATTTGCCAAGCTTGTGCGGGGCTTTCCAATCAAAGCTGACATTGCCATGCTTAGGGATTCTTATGTCCTCGGCCGGCCGGATAATGATGGCGTTTTGCGCAACACCCAAGCTCTGTCCCCAGAACTTTAAAGCTGCTTTTCTGTTCTCTTCTTTGACCGTCAGCGTAATAGTAGCCCTTGCTCCGAGGCGAAACTTCTTCATCAGAGCCATAAAGGCAATCTGCCTTGACCTTCCCAGGGGCCGGAGCGGAGCCTTACTCCGCTGCACGCTCTCGGCTGCGGCAATAAGCGCTCGTCGCCCAGACTCCGGGTCTTCGGCCATCCAGTCAGACAGCCATTTGAAGAACTGCATACACTCCTGAAACGCGGATTTCGATTGGGGAGGGCTGATATAGGTCGGTAATTCCGGTGCCCGAAAAATCAGCGTAAAGGCCTTATACAATTCGGTGTTAGCTAGCTCTGATTTCGGTCTCAACGAAAAACTCAACCGAATGCCAAGCTTTCGAGTCGGTGAGGGTGTTCCGGTCATGCCAGTAGAGCTGTTCATCAGCAACGCCGAGCGCTCATACCACTGCTGCACGATCGGCAAATCCAGATCCAACTGGGCCGCCGTTTTCTCCAATGCCACAGGCAGGGGCTCATGAAGCTGCGCCTGCGTCCGAATGAAAACCTGGCACGAAACCCGATACGGCAGCAGCGGATTGATGTCTTCGGCCACCCGGTTAACAACGGGTGGCAATTCCTTCTTTTTATCGCTGATTTTCGGAAGCGCCATCAGGCCTTTCGCAGGTATTCGAGCCACAGCTGCCAATATTATTCCGGGTGTCACTCGGTCCTTTAGCTGTGAACGGTGCCGGAATCGTTCAAGTGCACCTGACGTTTTGTCTAGAAGCGCTTGCTGCTGTGCAATCGTGTAAGACCGATCATCGCTAAGCAAGTACTGGCGAAGTGCGAGATCCAGCAGGTGGGTGTAGCTTTTTAGGGTCACCCTTTCACTCGAATGGCCCATCCACTGAGCCAGCTGAGAAAGCGGCCGCCAGGCGTTAGCGACTCCAGCATTCACCGTGTTGCCTGAGCCGTGCACGGCTGGCATGAGTTCTACGTCATTCGACCGAACCCAAGTTTCCGGCAAGAGGTCAAAAGGTTTGCGCTCCAGCAATCGCAGCAAGGTCAGCGTTGCAAAACTGTGTCTCAGATGGTGAAAACGTATATTTTCATCACCCGACACGGATCTGAGTAGGGCCGTCAGCCCATCAAACGCCCATTTTTCCTGGATTCGAAAGGTTCCGCTGACTGGATCTTCGAACAAGGCGTCACGCGCCTCATCGTTGGCGCGCCGCAACTTGCGCCCATTCACAAACCCGGTCAACCACTCCAGTTCATCTCCGGTTAAAAGCAAGCGTAAAGGAAGTCGGCGGATTGCCGCGTCCGACTTTACGCCGGCAATTTTGGTGGGGCGTACGAGCAGCTCGGGATCGTTAACGGTAGGATCCCCGAGGCCATGGAAATCTCCGTATTGCCGGGCCCAACACTCGGTTCGCCGAAGCCCACAACGGAACCCCATAATCAACAGGGCCAGCTGTATTCCCGCCAGCTCATCGTCGGCACGAGCCAACAAAAAGCTCTTTGCCCGGTGATACTCCAGAGGCGTCAGTATTGCCGCGTCGACGCCATAGCCTGAGCCCTCCTCCATTGGGATACGAGGCATTCCGTAATATCGGTGAAGAAATTCGTGCCACTCGGATAATGTCTGTCTGAGTGCTCCACCGTTACCGGGAAAGCCGCTCACCACCGTCTCATAGATCGATTGCCACTCATCCGAGTCCAGGCTTTCAGGGTTCGGAATGTCAGTTGCATAGGGCAGCAAAAGTTCCAGGTGTTGAAGATTGCGAATCTTTTGCTGCAAGGCCGGTGACACACTCTCGTCGGTTCTCAGAAGCGCTCGAACGTAGTGACACATCAACTGCACCAGAATGGAGCACCCCTTCTCTTCTGCAATTTTGTCGAGCGTTTTGAACACCTCCGCTTTCGTTGCCAATACATCCCTCCGTTGCCTTTCCGTCCTGGCCCCCTGGGCGGTCAACGCTTCAGATGCCAGGAACCGCACCCGCTTCATCAGACGTTTGAAAAATGGTTTTTGGTCGGTCAACGGGAATTCAGGAATGATGAGAGCCGGAGAGCCGACCATCTCGTTCTCACGTTCGGCCTGAGATGCTTGCAGTGCAGGTTGGACCACCGTCCCACCGGTCAACAATCGCATCCAGTTAGACAATGGCAAAGAAGCGCCCAGGTCAGGTGTTCGGGCGTAGTGAACCAGGAAACCTGGCGCGACCATGACCAGGTTTGCCTCGGCAACCGCAAAAACATGCAACGGCCGGTTCAAGGTAATCCGGTTTGCCTCAATGAGCCCACCGACAAAGCGCGTCAGCAGTTCCTCATCCGGAGACGCCTTACCTTTTACCTCATTTACCTCTGGCCAATTGCTGCCCCAGCGCAGGTACCAGCGTCGAAGCAGCAGTTCGGTGATAGGCGCCAGAATGACCCTACGGCAGGTGTCGGTTGAGGGACGGGTACGCCCGCCAAGCGAGGTCGATTCCAATTCCAGCCATGTGTAATCACCGGCGCTACCGGCACCCTGCCGGATCGCCTCACTCAGCCGGTTGAACCATCGACGCGCGGTAACGCCACTATGAAAAACCAGGCTGTACAGTAACTCACCAGCATCCCTCGCCATGGCCTCTTCGGCTGGCAGCTCAGGAGCGGCACTCTCCAGGCTGGCCAGGAACGCATCATTTATACGGTCGTAGTCGGCCAATCGGGCTCCCATGTCAGGGGTGGTGAACGAGGAAAACATCTGGACGCTCTGCACAGGCATCGGGACAGGCAGCTGCCAATTCCGGGTTTTCACCCCTTCATCCAGCAGCTTCACGAGATAATGCTGCCTGTCTTTGACCGCACGACCTTCAACGGTTTGACAGGTCTTGTCGACCAGCTGGGCAACCTCTTCGGCTGTCATCGTCAATCCTCGCTGGCCGCTTGCCAGCTCCGGGTGGTGCTCTCGCAAATAATCCCGGACCGCCTCCAGGTGGCCGAGTTTCTCGGCGTTTCGATTATTGGCCCGGTACTCGGAGCCCACTGAGGGTCCTTGGTTTGCCGCTGAAAGCCTCTTCTTCAACGCATCAATTGGTTTATTTAATGGCTCAAACACTGCTTTATCATCACGCATCGAGACCTGCCTCCACCCCGAACCCCAACTCATCCAACAACGCCGCTGTTGCCGGCACAATCCGATTCTTCATCTCGAAAAGATCGAGCGATGAGAACTTGGCGAGAGGCTCAGTCCCCACGCCCCAGTGCCCCATGAAGACGTCGACCAGATAACCTGGAACCCCCTGGTCACGCAGGAAGCCTCTCAGGGTGTGCCGGTTGACGTTCAGGGGCCACGGAAACGTCCATTGAATTTCATCCGCCAATCGTTTTGGGGTCGCGAACTCTGACTGGAGTTTCGCATCAAGAAAAACGAAGAAGGTTTCAATGGGAGCTTCGACGCCTACCTCATTCAGGCGCAGCTTCATGTGCTGCCGGTGCGTCTCATAGCGGCGAAGCTGATCGATAACGACCTCCGGCAGGTAAACCAGGCGAGAGTGGCCGAGATTGTCATCCACTTTGTCAGCAATAATTACGAATCCCCGGCGCTCGTTGAACTCGTATGGATGGGCGATCGGATCGCGAACGGCCCGAAAACCGGTCGACCACATAACCTGCAGGATGGCGTACGCTGTAAACAGATTATGAAATCTTCGGATGTTGGCCCTGGAGTAGGCCGTTTTACGGTATTCGGCAATCTGCGCTCGCAGTCGGCTAACCACGTCTCGCATGACCTCCAGACGCACGCAAAATGGAGAACCCACTCTCGGCAAACCGAAATCGAGGTTGGCGGGAGCCATCGACGGCGACGAGAGCCCCAGGTTCACCAGCCAGGTATTCACGACATCGACATAATCCGCCGCCAACGTCTCAACCGCCCGGGTGTGGTAGTAGAGGTTTGCCGATTGCCCGGTGGGTAGCGTGCGCCCGGTCACCAGGCTCGCATCCACCGTATCCGTGGTTTGATGAATCAACCCCTCAAACACGCAGGTCTGAATTCGTTTCAGGGTAATCCTCGAACCAGTGCTCTTATTGAGTTTTTTGATCTCAATCGCAATCTCCTCAGCCACAGACTCAGTTGAAAGATTTTTCGCGAAAAGAATCCCGTCCTTCTTTCGAGCCCGCCTTGCAACCGGTTCTACCCGCGGCCTGAGTATTTGCCAGAAAACATCCGGAATCGGACCGATAAACAGCTTATTTGTGACCTCCATATGAGGCGCCCATTTTTTCGCTAATTTTCGACGCTCCGGAGGCTCCGCAACAAAGCCTGCCCAAGCTTGATCGTCTCTGACGAGGTAGATACATCCCGGTTTATTTGTTGTCACATTATCCGGTACTTGAGAGCGGTTCTGGACGACCACAGTTTCCGATATAGATTCCAGAGAGCGCCCGGTGAGGAGGATCAACAGGACATGTAGGCGCGTATTTTCAGAGCCCATCTTGTTCTCAAACAGGGCTTTCAAAACCAGCCCTCGCTCATAGTCGTTGAGGCTTTCCCAACGACCTGGTAGAAAACTGTTTGCACGCCGGTATGCTGCGCGCTTCGGTTGCTGTTTTCTGAGTCCGATGGAGGGGGTTTCACCACGCTCGGTATTCAGGGCGGCTCCGCGCTGTGAGATCAGAACGCTCTCATTCATCAATTCCTCTGGCGCATTGCCAGCGCGCCGGTACTGCGTATGCACACGCTCCGACTGCTTCGGCAGCGTAATGTGGACCGTACGCCCCTGAACACCTTCCACCTCAGAATCAACATCGTTGTCCAAAGGGGTCCATTTACCGGTTTTCTGTATTTCCCGGCGTTGTGACTTTTGTTTGTCGGATTGGTAAGTAACGAATTTCCCTTCACCAAGATAAGATTTGAAAAATCCATGAAGTTCTTTGAGGTAACGTGTGTCCTGCCCTTCAAATTGCCGTTGATCCAGGTGCTCATTGACTCGGGCAAAGTGTCGCTCAAATTTTTCTATATCGTTTAGAGGCTTTGGCACTTTCACCAAAGCTGAGTCCGATAGGAACCTTAACGCCCGCCAAGCATCAGCAAGCCGCCGGTCAAACCCCTCCTTTTCGGAAGGAACTAATTCTTTTCGCCAAACGGCGGCAGTGTTAATGACATACGCTGAAACCTGCAGTCTAATTTCAGAGCACTCCGGTTTCCTCGCGAGTTTGTACAGCCCCGCATGCTGCGGAGATTCACCGACAATTCCCCGGGGTCCCCGGCGGTTGGGGGCAAGTTCCTCATACTTCGTTTCTACTGAACCGCAACCCAACCATTCCAGAAATGCGTCCGCACCGTCGATCGGCTGCGAAATTTCTTCAAATGCCTTCACCAAGCGTGGTAGCAGACTTACGATGCTATCCATCCCGAGCCAGTCTGATCGAGGCTGCACAAGTTCGATCAGGAGAGCCTCGGGGTTATTGGGGTCAAATTTCAATGCCATCACGCGACCTCCGCGTCGTTGAGGGGAAGACGCATCTGAGCCTTCGCCGTTAGATAACCCGTGAGATATTTCTCCAGGTTCTTGAGGTGCCGCCGCTCGGCTTTGCTGTCAGGGTTACCGTCGTCACACTGTTGAGATGTGTCCTGAACTTTGTGGAGCAGACTTTCAGCGTTGGGTGAGAACGGCGCTAACTGTCCGATGGTGTCGAGTGACAACGCCGAAATAGCGGCCCAGGCATTCTTCGGATTGGAAAACTGTTTGAGGAGACTGTCGCTATGGAGATCATTCAGCCACTCGATACAAGAAGCGGTGAGCGTCGCGCAGAGCTGTAGACGTAACCCCGACTCTCTTTCTTCAGCAGCCTGTTGCCACATAACCGTGAAATGAGCTTTGACCGCGTCGAGGATTTTCGATGCTGGGGCATCGTCAGCTACATCATCGGGTTGCACAGTTCCATCGTTATCCTGTCCCAACAGTTCTACCTGGCGTAGGGCATCGCTCAGGTAGTCAGGGACAGCTGGCGACGAGCTCTGGAGGCCTGGCTGTTCAGAGCCGGAGGCTAGTAGGTGTTCAAAAATTGAGCGGGTGCGGGGGTCCAGAAATACAGGCTTGATATCGGCACTTGAGGTTCTAGCCCCCGCCTCAGCAACACCCGCTTCCAAGTCGGGGTGATCAACCTCACTCAGCGCGTCATGATGGTCAACTTCAGGCTCCTCGCTCTCGTCCGGCCGAAGTAAGTGCCGTGCCAGTCCGGGAACGAGAACCGGTTCCTCATCCTGGATTTTGAGCTTGCGGCTGATGCCGGCGAACTCCTCCAGCCCCACTCGAGTGTTGAGAGAAGGTGAGATCCAACGGCGCTCCTCATCCGAAAGACTGGCCCAGAGTCGAAGGAAAGCATTTTGCGAGCCCAGCCCGAAAAGCAACGCTGCCAGTAATCGCGAAACCTGCTGACTTTCAGCTTCTCGGTGCTTCCACACGAGAACCTGAACCTTGTTATCCGGAGCGAATACTTTCAGGAGTGCAGCTACGTGCGCGTTTCCGACGACACGGTAATCGCCATTCCTGGTCTTGCAAACCGAAACAGGATAGTGACTGGCCACAGCTAGAAGCGCGTCTTCAGTGAGGAGTTCTGGCCTACGTAGTCCAGAGTAGGAGCCGAGGATCACGTCCTCAACCTCGGTATCTAACCGTTCAAGTCTTAGTTGCGCAACGCGTAAAAATTTTAGGGTTCGCTTAGTTCCGGTCACGTTCTGCTCCTAACTGAATTCAATCGACATCAGGGGCGTTCGACCTTTGCCCCTCAAAAATCCTTTTTTAGGAGTATCACTGCCCCAGAAAGTGCGCAAGCACGCAGGCCGTCAAAAAACCGAGCCTTTTCAGCAAGTTAGGTAGGCTTAACGCCTACCATGTAACCATAAATGACCACCGAATCATAAAATATTATATGTAAGTAACTGATTTTTATGATTATGTTTTACCCAAGAAAAAACCGTTTATTTCACCAAGCTGGGAAGGAACTGGAACAGGCATTGGCGTCGTACTGGAAAATGCGTACGAAAAAGCCCGCTTTTAATCTCGACTTTGGAGCAAAACAAAGGCGAAGTGACCGCAAAGGCAGCTCTCCCGTCCAGCAAAATCGAGCAAGAAATCAGAAAAATCATCGTTTGTGAGGAGTCGCCCTCAAGCGCCAATAACTCCGGTAAACTAGATCTACGAATCAAGAAAAGTGAAACTCTAGGTGAGCTGAATATCCGCTTTTAAGATGCCAAGCCGAGTGCCCGGGCGAGAAAAATGCGTGACGACACAATCCTGGTTGTCGACCTTGAGGCGACCTGTTGGGAAGACCAGACGACACCCGCAGGTGATGCTCAGAGTGTCCACAACATGGAGATCATTGAAGTCGGTGGTGCCCTCGCCACTCGGAAAGGAAACCTGGTGGATGTCCGCTCGTTTCTGGTCAGACCAACCCGGAATCCTGTGCTGAGCGACTTCTGCATGGAGCTTACCGGGATCACCCAGTCGATGGTTGATGCCGCGCCCACGCTCCCCGAGACGATTGAGGCCATGAATGCCTGGCTGGGTGATCTGCCGGACGATTTCATCTGGTGCAGCTGGGGCAACTACGACAGATTGCATCTGGAAGCCCAAAGCCTGCTGGACGGGGCGCAGCCAGCTATCCTGGCCCGCCCTCATCTGAACCTGAAACGTATCTGGCGCCGCACCACCGGCCAGAAGAGGAAGAATGGTTTTGCCAACGCGCTAGCCTTTCACGGATTGGACTTTGAGGGCCATCACCATCGTGGTGTGGACGATGCGCGAAATATGGCCCGAGTCCTCCCGTATATGGATTGGTCTTTGGAACCCGAGTTGCTGACGCCACCGGAGGTGCCAGTATGAAACTGGTCTGTATTTCCGACACTCACAGTCTGCACCATCGCATACCGGATATTCCAGATGGCGATGTCTTGATCCATGCCGGTGACTGCCTGGGCCAGGGCACGCTGGAAAACATAGAAGAGCTCAATGAATGGCTCGGAACGCTGCCGCATCGGTATAAGATTGTGATTGCCGGTAATCACGACTGGGCCTTCCAGGAAACGCCGGAATTGGCACGGCAGGCACTAACGAATGCCATTTACCTGGAAGACAGCGGCGTGGAGATTGAGGGTATTCGGTTCTGGGGTTCACCCTGGACGCCCACCTTTATGGATTGGGCATTTATGCTGGAGCGTGGCCAGCAGTTGCACAAAAAATGGCAGCTTATACCGGGCGATACCGATGTGCTCATTACCCATGGCCCACCCAAAGGTATCGGTGATGAGGCAAACCTCGGATTCAAATGCCAGAATGTTGGCTGCATTGATTTGCTTGACCGAATTCAGGAACTCTCACTCAAAGCGCACATTTTTGGCCATATCCATGAAGGCTATGGGGAATACCAACGGGGGCAAACGAAGTTGATTAATGCCAGCACCTGCACCGCTCGTTATGAGCCGCGAAACACGCCAATTGTGATAGAAATTTGAAGCAGTCAAATTTGACCGGGGAGTCGAAATGACAGCAGAAGAATTGATAGCGCAACTACAAGAGCTGCCTCCGGAGACGCCAGTGCTGATTGAGGGCTACGAAACTGGATTTGATGATATTGTCGATCTCACACATGAACAGGTTGTCCGGTACCGGCATGCTCAGGAGTGGGATGGCGAGTACCAAGCGCCAGACAGGTTCTCCAATTCAGAAACCAGAGTGCTGCAGGCCGCGGTGATCTTGGGTCGTAGAGGCCATCGAAGGTAAGGCCATGAAGGATAAGAAATCTTACAACTTGAGTGACTTGGTAGCCCAGTGTGACACAAACGCCCCCACGCCAGAGGCGCTGCGGAAATGGGATCAAGCTACGCCGGTTGGTCTCGAACAGGTTGTTCTGGGGAAGCAAGTAGATATTTGGGAGGCGATACTCGTCTTTCGCGAAAAACTGTCAGACCGGTTCGACTCGGTTCAACTGATCCTGTTTGGTAGCCGCGCCCGTGGCGATTATCACAACGAAAGCGATACCGATGTCGCGGTGATTTTGGCCGGGCAGCCCGGAGATTTCGTGGCCACTAAGCTGGCGATGGCTGATCTGGCGTTTGACACCCTCCTTGAGACGGGCGTGTTGATTCAAGCCTTGCCGGTCTGGGAGAGTGAATGGGCGAACCCTGATGCGTATTCCAATCCAGAGCTACTTCGAAACAATCGCTCCAAATTCTGCTATTGCAGTCAAGCAAGCATTCCTTTACTCCGAATATCCAGACATCACAAATAGGGTGCTCGAAGATTTGGGGTTGGACACCACAATTGCTGGGGACGTAGATGTTGATCTGTTCTTGGAGGAAACAAGTGACATTGCTAATATGCAAGAGGCCGTAAGAGAGCGTAAGAAAGGATTTGATTTGCCATATTGGCCCTAAGAGGATTTCATGATGATTGTTCGTTACCTTTTGATCACTGCACTGTCATTCGGTGGCGTAGCTTACCTTGCGGAAGCTGATCATGGCTACCTAGCGGTTCTAGTCCTTGCGCTTTGGTTTCTCTTTGTTTCTGTTTCTTCTCGCGCAGGCTTTGGTTTGTCCGAAGGCTCGGTTCCATCTTCAGAGCAGTCAGAATCTGTCTATGGGCTAAACAGTAATGGTGAGGCTGACAGCGTGGTTAGGGTGCAATAACAAGCCCATTCTTGTTTCTGTAAATGTTAAACTCTGTGCCAATTTCCGCCTCGCCGTAAGAGTAGAAACATCTACAGGAGGCGGCGATGCGCTTTTCTCTTCTTCTACTTTCTTTTGTCTTTTTCGCACAGGTTTCGACCGCCCAGGCGGCGGTTGACTGGGACGATGCGTGCAAAGATGAAAGAGTTTTTGATCCTAAAACGGGCACCTACACTTGGGTAGGCACCCGAGGCAAGTATTTCTGCATTCAGGAAAAGCCGAAAGATCCGCCAAAGCTTATCGCTTCTTCCTCCAGGCCTAAGTCTAAGCCTAAAAAGGAAGATGTTGATTGTGACGATCCCTCTCAATGGAAGTCTGAATGTGGATTCGTAAATCCAGATTCACTTCCACCAGAGGAAGCCTTTGAGTTTCAGGCGAAGCAAAGGGATCGATTGTTGCAGAATATGGCTGTCCGTCCTGAATCAATGGAGTCAGTGATGAATGCTCAGCGCTATATCAACTGGGTAGTCGACAAGGCCAACATCGCGCAAAAAGGTATTGTGCTCTGACACACTTGATTATCAATCAGAAGACATACTGGCCCAGCAATTCAACCATTTCCTGTCCGTTGATCACGTCTGCTCGCTTTAGCGCAACAATCAAGTCCTCAATGGCATCAGGTATCACATCATCGCCGGCCAGCCGTGTAGCAACAATGGCCAAATACAGTGATCCCCTCAGAACCAGTTTTGAGCTACAGCGCCACCTCTGGATCAATTCGAGTGATTCTTTGCATGGAACGTCTCTACAGTTCCTCAGTGATGTCAGCGCTACCGATCATGCTTATCAGGTACCGGTTGCTCACGGTCTTTCATGAAATCGTCACTGGCGCCTTCAGAGTCAAAATACTCGTCCCAAACCGGATCGGTCGGCCGATCATAGCGTTTGACCGAACCTTTGAGGCGTTCCAGCGGGGTTAGCTCTTGCGGCAGCGGGTCAGCCAGTTCATCGGCATGGGCCGTGTGGGCATCGAGGCCGTCCAGGAGTTCTTTCTCGTTTGGGCGTTTTTGGGTCATCTCGATGTGCTCCGTGCTTCCTAACGGTTTAGGCTAATGTTGATCGATTAGACTCGGGACAGCTTCTAGTACTGTTTTGAAAAACATCGGCATCGGCAACATTTTTGGTTGTTCAGGCAACGTGATTGAAGCAAAACGGTTGAATCCGGGTGTTTTTCGGTCGAAAAACACTCAATTTTCAATGTAACCTTTCCTTTTTTGTGTTTTTAAGTCGTATAACACCAATTTTGTTGCCGTTGGCCGTCATTGTGTTGCCGGTATCAGCTCTCTTCAAAAAGTTGATAATCTACTCTCCTGAAAATCGCCTTTCATTGATGCTTTGCAGAGAAGCTTTCCCTCTACGTGCCACCAATGCATTTCAAGACCCTTTGAACGCCGATTTCACTGAATCCGAATTCGCTCATGATTCGCCTAAAGGCGACAACATCAAATAATGAGGGCTCGCAGGAAAGTTGGAGGCAATTTGCGCCAAGAAGTCTTTGAAACGCCTCAGCGCCCGGTATTTCAGTACTAATCTGAGCTCGATCAATTTTCTCTTGTCCGTATATGTGAACGCCAACGCACTTGAGATTATGAATCAACAGATAAAGTTCGTGTTTGCCAGCCCACTCAGGATTGAGTTTCCTGGTAATCCAGTCTGCGCCTTTCAGCGCTGCTTCCATCTCAGTGTCTCCTGCAGTTTCCAGAAAAGCACCTTCTTGATTTGCCCTTTCTTGAGGGTAACAATATCTTTGCTCTGGATCGATTTGCTCTAACAGTGATTCTGGAAAAACGCGGCAAGACCAATAGTCTTCCGACTTGAATGTATGAATGGCGTAACCGTTGTTAAATCGCAGATTCAATGAAAGTGCCGAAATTACTGCTCCCATAACGCTTTCTCATTGTTCAGAACCATTTCCATGGCGTCGACCACACGATTTCTAAAATTGTCGTGGCACTTGGCTTGGGACCCAAACATTGGTGGGAAGCATTCGATGCCCTTTACATCATCTCCCCAGATCCATGAGTACACCTCATTGGTCAACTCCTCCAGCGGTTCCAGAGACGCGTACGTCAAGCTAATACGGTAATGAAGAGCCGTGCCTTTCTCGTAGTCCGGGTCGAGACGCTTCAGAGCTGCCTGTAAAAATATCTTATTTTCCTCCAGGTCTCCAAAAGCCCACCCTGCGCGGTCAGGATCTCCGTCTACAAGAAGTTTTTCCGGACGACCAAGGCTGGGATCTTCTTTACTCGTCCGCAATACCTGGTTGAGCACATATTCCGAACGATATCGACTGAGGATAAAGTAGATATCCGATTTACGGTCTTCAATAAATTTTTTTAACTCCGCGGATGTTGGCTCATATGTTCCGTTCTTTAATACTGGCATCCGTTTACTCCATAAGATCCGGGCCTTGGCAGATACAAAGGCCCGGAAATGAATTTAAAGTAAGCCCTCAGCTTTTCGAAGAGTTTCGATGCAAAGGTCTAGATCTTCATGAACGAAGTCCTTTGCAGCGTCCTTTTTGAGCCGCTGGATATGATCCTCAGTATCTGCAATTAGTGCGTCGATACCCCGCTCCATGGCAATTTTGGTTTGATCCCAAAACTGATCGACCGTATTTTTCATATCCTTCCAGACGTTCTGTTTTTTGATTGCGTTCGACACCTTTTTGGCGAGCGCCTCTTCCCATGATGAGCCAACAAGGCGGTAGACCAGTAAACCAATAGTGGCAGCAATGGCAATGCCTAAGGTAATAGGTCCTCCAATTGCGGCTACAAAGGAGGTCACCGCTGTGACACTGCTTGCTAGGCCAAGCGAAACAAGAATGCCGGCAAGTTTTCCAACTAAGATATAGCCACCCAGATTGCCGAGAGTTGATACCCAAAAAGCCATTGCGCCGAAACTACT
>Ga0098069_100476_pt1 | contig 17081 bp, 15 predicted proteins | sample 27_taG_FD_92584 | JGI IMG/M metagenome (GOLD analysis project Ga0098069, IMG submission 92584) | Marine viral communities from Cariaco Basin, Caribbean Sea - 27_WHOI_OMZ | ecosystem: Environmental > Aquatic > Marine > Oceanic | place: Caribbean Sea: Cariaco Basin | collected 2014-11-09 | reverse complement strand
GCCTATTGCGCCTTCGCGCTGCTCGCCGCGCTGCGCCAGCGCGATGCGACGGGCCAGGGCAGCGAATTGCGCGTGCCGCTGGGCGATGTCGCGATCGGTACGATGGCCAACAGCGGCGCGTTGGCTGAGATGCTCTATCGCGGCGGCGACCGCGAACGGCTGGGCAATGCAATCTGGGGTGCGTTCGGGCGCGACTTCCGCAGCCGCGACGGGGTGCGCTTCATGGTCGCGGCACTGACGGCCAAGCAATGGGACGGCCTCGTCGCCGCCTTCGGGATCGCGGACTCGATTGCCGCGCTCGAGGCCGAGCTGGGCGTGTGCTTCGCCGATGGCGACCGGCCACGCTTCGAACACCGCCACCGCCTGTTCGCGCTGTTCCAGGAGCGCACGGACAGGATGGACTGGGACGAATTGTCCGCCAGCCTCGCCGCGCATGGCACCACTTTCGAGCGCTACCGCACGATGCATGAGGCGGCGAACGACGCCGCACTGGTGGCCGACAACCCGCTGTTCGGTGCTTCGCCCGCCAATCCCAGCGGCTTCGAATATCCGGCCACGCGCAGCTTTGCGAACATCCCTTCGCGCGAAGCCGCTGCGCCCGCACCCGCGCCCTATCTGGGCCAGCACACCGAGGAAGTGCTCGCCGAACGGCTCGGCCTGTCCTCGGGTGCGATCGGCAAGCTCGTCGATCGCGATATCGCCCGCCTCTCCGACAAGGATTAAGCCATGACGACACTCCGCCGCGTAGCCATCTGCAAGCCCCTGCGTACGCCGGTGGGCAAGTTCCTCGGCAGCCTCGCCCCGCTCGAGGCGGGCGCGCTCGGAGCAGTGATCATCAAGGCGCTGGTCGAACGCAGCGGGATCGATCCGCTGCGGGTGGACGATGTGGTGTTCAGCCAGGGCTACGGTAGCGGCGAGGCCCCGGCGATCGGGCGCTGGAGCTGGCTGGCGGCGGGCTATCCGATCGAGGTACCCGGCTTCCAGCTCGACCGGCGCTGCGGCTCGGGCCTGCAGGCGGTCGCGACTGCAGCGATGATGGTCCAGACCGGCGTCGCCGACTGCGTGCTCGCGGGCGGGGTCGAGAGCATGTCCAATGTCGAACATTACACCACGAAGGCGCGCCACGGCGCACGGCTGGGCGACATGGTGCTGTGGGACCGGCTGACGCGCGGGCGGTTGATGAGCCAGCCGATCGAACGCTTCGGAGTGATCACCGGCATGATCGAGACCGCCGAAAATCTCGCCAAGGATTACGACATCAGCCGCGAGGCTGCCGATGCATTCGCGGTGCGCAGCCACCAGAACGCCGCCCGCGCTTGGGCCGAAGGCAAGTTCGACGAACAGCTGGTCCCGGTGGAAATCCCCCAGCGGCGCGGCGATCCGGTGGTCTTCGCGCGTGACGAGGGTTTCCGCGAGGATGCCAGCATGGACACGCTGGGCAAGCTGCGCGCAATCGACGGCAAGCGCGATGCGGATGCGATCGTGACGGCGGGCAATGCCAGCCAGCAGAACGACGCCGCCGCCGCCTGCCTGGTGGTGGCGGAGGACAAGGTGGAGGAATTGGGCCTCGAACCGATCCTGTGGTTCCATTCGTGGAGCGCGGCCGGCTGCGATCCCAGCCGGATGGGGATCGGCCCCGTTCCCGCGGTCGAACGGCTGTTCGCCAAGACCAATATGGGCTGGGACGATATCGGGCTGATCGAACTCAACGAGGCCTTCGCCCCGCAGGCGCTCGCCGTGCTGAAGGGCTGGGGTTTCGCCGAGGACGACAGCCGCCGCGAGCTGGTCAACGTCAACGGGTCCGGCATTTCGCTGGGCCACCCGATCGGCGCGACGGGGATCCGCATCCTCGCCGACATGGCGCATGAAATGCAGCGCCGCGAGGTGCGCTACGGACTCGAGACCATGTGCATCGGCGGGGGCCAGGGAATGGCCGCCGTCTTCGAACGCGCCGCCTGATGTCCGATTGGGCCGACTGGATCGGGCGCGAGCAGCGCGCGGCAGACCGGCTCGATCCGGCGCTCGCCGCGCGGTGGTACGCGACCTTCGATCACGGCGCGCCGGCCTCGACCGCCATGCCGCAGGGGATCCATTTCTGCCTCTGCACGCCCGAAGCACCGACTGCGCGGCTGGGCCCCGACGGGCATCCGCTGCGCGAGGACGACCCGGCGAGCTTCCTGCCCCCGATCCCGCTGCCGCGGCGGATGTGGGCGTCGAGCGATATCGAATTCCGCGCCCCCATGACGATCGGTGCGACGATCGAGCGGACCAGCCGCGTCGTCTCGATCACGCCTAAGTCGGGCAGCCGCGGCGAAATGGTTTTCGTCGAGATCGACCACGAGACCAGCGCCGACGGCAAACTCGCCGTGCGCGAGCGGCAGAGCGCGGTCTATCTCGAGGCGCTGGCACCCGATGCCCCCCTGTCGCCGCCGGCACCATCCCCCGAAGTGTTCGACCCGCAGGCATGGGACCTCCATCGCCAGCTGGTGCCCGATACGCGGCTGCTGTTCCGCTATTCGGCGCTGACCTTCAACACCCACCGCATCCATTACGATGCGCCCTATGCGCTGGAGCAGGAGCGCTATCGCGGCCTGGTGGTCCACGGCCCGCTGACCGCCAGCCTGCTGCTGCAACTGGCCGCCGAACGCTTTGGCGAGAATCGGCTGGCGCAGTTCGGTTTCCGCGGGGTCAGCCCCGCGATTGCCGGCGAAGCGCTGCATCTGGTGCTGCGCGGGGCCGGCGACGACATCGAGCTCGCCGCTTTCGCAGGGGACGGGCGGCAGGTGACCAAGGCCTCTGCCCGCCTCGCCTAGTCGCTCGGGAAGCTCTCGATCGGTTCGATCACCGTATAGCGTTCGACCTTGGGCTCGCGGCCCAGCGGCGGAAAGTCGATCTGCGGCGGTGCGACACGCGTATCCGGCAGGCGGTCGAGCAGGTCGCGCAGCAGCGTCAGCCGGCCGCGCTTCTGGTCGTTGAAATCGACCAGTGTCCACGGCGCCCATTCGGTGTGCGTCGCCGCCAGCATAGCCTCACGCGCTTCGGTATAGGCATCGTATTTCCCCCGCGCCGCCAGGTCGACGGGGGACAGCTTCCAGCGCTTGAGCGGATCGTCCAGCCGTTCGCGCAGCCGTTCCTCCTGCTGTGCCTGATCGGTGCCGAGCCAGTATTTGAACAGCAAGATGCCATCGTCGACGAGCATCTTCTCAAACACCGGGGCCTGCTCGAGAAAGCGCGCCACCTGCGCGTCGTCGGCATAGCCCATGACCTTCTCGACGCCCGCGCGATTGTACCAGCTGCGATCGAACAGCACGATTTCACCCGCGCTCGGCAGGTGCCGGACATAACGCTGGAAATACCACTGGCTCTGTTCGGCCTCGGTCGGCTTGGCGAGCGCGGCGATATGACACTGGCGCGGGTTGAGTTTTTCGGACACCGCGCGAATCGCGCCGCCCTTGCCCGCAGTATCGCGCCCCTCGAACAGGACGACGATGCGCTGCCCCGTCGCTTGCGCCCAGCGCGCCATGGCGGCCAGTTCCTCGCGCATCGGTGCGAGCGCGGCCTTGTAGTCACTCGATTTCATCACGCCCTCGGCATTTGTGTGCGGCCGCCAATGATAGTATCATCCGCGACGATATGGCTACACTTGCACAGACCGAACAGGATTTTACCCGTTTGCCGGAGCTTCCGGCAGAGGTATTCACCGCCCCGCTCAAGAAACCGGACCGCGTGGGCGACGACTGGATCGAACCCGAACAGACCCAGTATTCGAGCGACGACGACGCGATCTGGAACGACCTGTTCGAACGGCAGATGAAGGTGCTGCCGGGGCGCGCGGCCAGCGCGTTCATGGCCGGGCTGGACAAGCTTGACCTCAGCCGCGGCGGGGTGCCCGAATTCCGCCGCCTGTCCGAAGAGCTCGATACGCTCACCGGGTGGAGCGTGGTTCCCGTGCCGATGCTGATCCCCGATCACGTGTTCTTCTGGCACCTGGCCAACCGGCGCTTCCCGGCGGGCAATTTCATCCGCACGCGCGAGACCTTCGATTACATCCAGGAACCCGACGTGTTCCACGACGTGTTCGGCCACGTCCCGATGCTGACCGATCCGGTCTATGCCGATTACATGCAGGAATATGGCCGCGCGGGCTGGAAGGCGATGCGCTACAACCGGCTCAAGGCGCTCGGTTCGCTCTACTGGTACACCGTCGAATTCGGGCTGCTGCAGGAAGCCGACGGGATCAAGGCCTATGGGGCGGGGATCCTCTCTGGCCCGACCGAGGTGGTCTATGCCACCGAGGCCAAGAGCCCCAATCGCATCATGCTCAACGTCGACCGCGTCATGCGCACCGACTACGTGATCAGCGATCTGCAGCCGACCTATTTCGTGATCGAGAGCTTCGAGGATCTCTACCGCCAGACGGTCGAGCGCGATTTCGACCAGCTCTACAAAAGCCTCGGGCCCGGGTTTACCTATGCCAACACCGCGGTGATCGATGTCGACCATGTGGTGAACCACGGCTCGCTCGAATACACGCTGCGCGGCGGGCGCGGGTCGGGCGCGGCCCCGGTCTGACCTCCGCAAGGTCCGGCGAGAAGCAGCGCCCAACGAAAAACGGCCCCGGATCGCTCCGGGGCCGCATGATCGCATAACGATCGACGATGCTTACATTTCGTCGATTTCGTCAGCCTGCTCTTCCATGGATTCTTCCATGGCGTCGGTCTGGTCGTCCATGACGTCGGCCTGGTCTTCGGTGATTTCACCGGCTTCTTCCATGGCGTCAACCTGGTTGTCGCGAGCGTCTTCCATCTCTTCGATGTTTTCTTCGGCTTCGTTTTCTGCTGCGCTGTCGCAAGCGGCAAGGCCGAGGCTCATGGCGGCGGCGGTAGCGACGAGCGTTGCTTTATTGAACTTCATGTAAATTCCCCTTTTGTCGTTCCAGCCGCGTTTTCGAAATGCGGCAAGAATGTGATGAACGGACTATTGTTCCTTCGGTTCCCGGCAGTCAAGCAAGAACGCCGGGGGTGGAGGTTTGCCGTATCGGATACGAAATGGGCCCGAGGAACGCCCGGGCCGTCAACCATATGCGAGACGCCAATCCATTCCGTCCGCGTTTGTACGGGATGATCGGGCGATGTGAAGCGGGATTCAGTTATAGGCCCGCTGGCGGATGAGGTTGAACACCCCGATCGCGACGACCGATCCGAGCACTGCCCACAGCAGCGCGACGCCGCTGACCGTGCCGAAAACCGCCCCGTTGCCGGCGATCAGCCCGGTCACGAGCGAGCCGAGCACGCCGACGAGCGCATTGGCGAGGATGCTGCGGCCATCTTCGATCCTGAGAATAATCGTTGCCAGCCAGCCCAGGAGGGCTCCTACGACAACCAGAATCAACAAACCCATCGGTGCGTACCTTTGTCTTTCATTCACCGGAGACAAGCACGCAAATGATCAAAGGTTCCTTACGGCAGACCCCGGATCGCTCGCCCCGTGGCATCCATGCCACACTTCGTCAGGCGAAAGTCAGCCAGGCCAGGGCGGCGGAACCGGCGATGATCCGGTACCACGCGAAGGGCGTGAAGCCGCTGCGGCTGACATAGGCGACGAAGGCGCGGATCACGAACAGCGCGACGATGAAGCTGACCGCGAAGCCGAGCGCAATATGGTCCCAGCCCACCCGTGTCGCGCCGGCCATCATCTCGTCGTATTTGGTGGCGACTTCGAGCGTGGTCGCGCCGACCATCGTCGGCACCGCCAGGAAGAAGGAGAATTCAGCCGCCGTCTTGCGATTGATGCCCATCGCCAGCGCCCCCATGATCGTCGCGCCCGAACGGCTGACGCCCGGCACCATGGCGAGACATTGGGCGAACCCGACGCCGAGCACCTTGGCGAGCGGCAGTTCGGCCACGCCGCGCCCTTCGTCGCGGGGGTTGGCCGCGCGTTCGATCACGATGATCGCCACCCCGCCGGCAATCAGCGCCCAAGGCACGATCCCCGGGTTGCCGAGCATGGCCTCGAAGCTTTCGTAGAGCGCGAAGCCGATCACTGCACTGGGCAGGAAGCCGAGCAGGATGTTGCGTGCGAACATCAGCCCTTCGCGTTCGCGCTTGAGCACGCCGATCCCGGCCGACCAGAAGGTGCCCCAGTATTGGTAGACCACTGCCAGGATCGCGCCCAGCTGGATCACCACGTTGAACATCGCCCATTCGTTGGGATCCGCGCCCGACAGTTCGGTCGCGAGAATGAGGTGACCGGTCGATGAAACCGGGATGAATTCGGTGAGCCCCTCGACGATGCCGAGGAAGATCGCGGTGATGTAATCGTTCATTGCGGGACGCCCCAAGAGCAGTGGACTGCGCGAGTCAAGCGGTCAGGCGCTTTCCAGACCGAACTGGAGCGAAGCGAGCCGGGCATAGAGCCCGCCATTGGCCGACAGCGTGTCGTGCGTACCCTGTTCGACGATCCGGCCATCCTCCATCACGACGATGCGGTCGGAAGCGCGGACGGTCGACAGGCGGTGGGCGATGACCAGCGTCGTACGCTCGCGCATCAGGTGTTCGAGCGCATCCTGCACCAGCCGCTCGCTCTCGGCATCGAGCGCGCTGGTGGCCTCGTCGAGCAGCAGGATCGGCGCATCGCGCAGCAGCGCGCGGGCAATGGCGATGCGCTGGCGCTGGCCGCCCGACAGCTGCGTGCCGCTTTCCCCGAGATAGGTGTCGAGCCCCTGCGGGAGCTTGTCGAGGAATTCGGCAGCATTGGCCGCCTGTGCAGCGGCCCGGATATCGTCCTCGCTCGCATCCCAATTGCCATAGCGCAGATTGTCGCGGGCATTGGCGCTGAACAGGACGCCTTCCTGCGGGACATAGGCGATGCGCCGCCGGATTTCGGCGGGATCGGCGCTGGTCAGCGGAATGCCTTCTAGCCGGATCGAGCCTGCCTGCGGATCGTAGAAGCGTTCTGCCAGCTGGAAGATGGTCGACTTGCCCGCCCCCGACGGCCCCACGATGGCGACGGTTTCGCCCGGTTCGACCTCGAGGCTGAAATCGGTGATCGCTGGCGCATCGAGCCGGGTCGGATAGCGGAAGGTGACGTTGCGGAACGACAGCCCACCGCGCGGCGGCGCGGGCAGAGCCTGCGGCCGTGCGGGTGCGGTGATCGAGGGTCTTTCCTCTAGCAGTTCGGACAGCCTGCTCGCCGCGCCCGCGCCGCGCAGCAGGTCGCCGTAGACTTCGGTCAGCGCACCGATCGCGCCTGCGACGAGGCCCGCGGTGAGCACGAATGCGGCGATCGTCCCGCCCGAGATTGCGCCTTCGCTGACCGCCTGCGCGCCGCGCCAGACCAGCAGGGTGATGCCGCCGAAAACCAGCAGGATCACGATCGCGGTCATCGCCGCGCGGATGATGACCCGGCGCCGCGCGACCGAGAAGGTGCGTTCGACCGCCTCGCGGAAGCGCGCATGTTCGCGTTCTTCCTGGTTGAACCCCTGGACGATCTTCATCGCCGACAGCACTTCGGTGACCATTGCCCCGATATCGGCGACGCGGTCCTGGCTGGTGCGCGAGACCTTGCGCAGGCGCCGCCCGAACAGCGTGATCGGGATAACGATGGCGGGGATCAGCAGGAACAGCCCCATGGTCAGGCCGGGGACCAGCCAGAACAGATAGGCCGTGCCCCCGATCGCCATCAGCGCATTGCGCAGCGCGACCGAGACAGTGGTGCCGACCACCTGTTCGATCAGCGCGGTGTCACTGGTCATGCGGCTGGAAATTTCCTTGGGACTGTTCTCTTCATAGAACCCCGGCGCCAGACGCAGCAGGTTGTCCTGCACCCGCAGGCGGATGTCGGCGACCACGCGCTCGCCCAGCCAGCTGACGAAATAGAACCGCATTGCAGTGCCCGCGGCAAGCACGGCGACGATCATCAGCAAATAGCGGAACCAGCGGCCCATGTCCTCGGGCGTCGCCCCTTCGGCAAAGCCGCGGTCGATCACCATCTTGAAGCCCGCGGGGATCGCCAGCGTCGCCGCCGCAGTGATGAACAGCGCGAGGATGGCGAGCGCGACATGGCCGGGATAGCGCGTGCCCGCCTGCCATACCATGCGCAGTGAACCCAGCGAACGCTGGCGCGGGGCATCCGCAGCGGCGCGCTTGCGTGCGAACCGGCCGCGGCCGTCGGTTTCCGTCTGGTCCTTGGCTGACATGCGCACGCAGTTACGTCGCCGCGCGGCTAAAATCCACTGTGCTGCACATGCTCAGGCACATTTAAACCGATTGTGCATTGCACAATTATCGATCGACCGGCAGGATTGCCATATTCCACCCGCACGACACAGCCATACAATGCCGGGTACGCAGGGGACATCTATTGCTCTACCACGCCTATGAACTGCAGCGCAGCTGGCTCAACTCGGCCAGCGCCTTCGCCTCGATCGGGGTGGAAATGCTGAACAACCCGGCCAATCCGTTCAATTACGTCGGCCCGATGGGCTATATGAACATCGGCCCGGTGGCGGCGAGCGCGCTGGAAGTCTTCGCGCATGCGACGGCATCCTACGGCAAGCCGGCGTGGAACCTCGAGGCGATCGATGTCGATGGTAAGCCCGTGGCGATCATCGAATCGACTGTGGTCAACCGGCCCTTCGGCGATCTGAAGGCGCTCCACCGCGAAGACCTGCCCGAAGACGCCCCGCGCCTGCTGGTCGTCGCGCCGATGAGCGGGCATTACGCCACGCTGCTGCGCGGCACGGTCGAACGGATGCTGCAAGGCTACCGCGTCTATGTCACCGACTGGGCCGATGCGAAGACCGTCCCGCTGCACGAAGGGACCTTCGATCTCGATGATTACATCGATTACGTGATCGGCTATCTCGAACACATCGGCCCCGATGCACAGGGCGGCGGTGCGCATGTGATGGCGGTGTGCCAGCCTTCGGTGCCCGTCTTTGCCGCCACTGCGATCATGAACCGCGATGGCCATCCGTGCACGCCGCGCACGCTGACCATGATGGGCGGGCCGATCGACACGCGCTGTTCGCCGACCAGCGTCAACGATCTGGCGATGGACCGCCCGATCGAGTGGTTCCGCCACAATGTCATCGCCACCGTGCCGATGCAGTATCGCGGCGCGGGCCGGCGGGTCTATCCCGGCTTCATGCAGCTGGCCGGGTTCATGAGCATGAACCTCGGCAATCACATGATCAGCCATTACGAGATGTTCAAACACCTCACCGTCGGCGACGACGAAAGCGCGCAGGCGACCAAGGATTTCTACGACGAATACCGCAGCGTGTGCGACATGACCGCCGAGTTCTACCTGCAGACGGTGCAGGAGGTGTTCCAGGACCATGCGCTGCCCAACGGCACTTTCCTGCATCGCGGCAAGCGCATCGACCTGGGCGACATCACGCAGACCGCGCTGCTGGCGATCGAGGGCGAGCGAGACGATATCTCGGGCCTGGGGCAGACGCGGGCCGCGCTCGAACTGACGCCGCAGCTCGATGCCGGCAAGAAGCGGTATTACATGGCCGAAGGCGCGGGCCATTACGGCATTTTCAACGGCAGCCGCTGGCGTGACAAGATCGCCCCCGTGGTCGAGGAGTTCATCGCCGAACACGGCTAGGCGTCGGCGGCCTCCCACGCGGTCAGCCGCGGTGAAGCCGTTCCAGCGAGCAGGCCAAGAAGAAGGGCGGCGCGGGGTTTTGCCCCGGCCGCCCTTCTCGGTTTCAGGCTAGGTTGACCCTAGAAGATTTCGAACAGGCCGGCTGCGCCCATGCCGCCGCCGACGCACATGGTGACGACGCCGTATTTCGCGCCCATGCGCTTGCCTTCGAGCAGCACGTGGCCGGTGCAGCGTGCGCCGGTCATGCCATAGGGGTGGCCGATCGAGATCGAGCCGCCGTTGACGTTGAGCTTGGCGTTATCGATGCCGAGCTTGTCGCGGCAGTAGAGCACCTGCACCGCGAAGGCTTCGTTCAGTTCCCAGATGCCGATGTCGTCGACGCTGAGGTCGAAGCGCTTGAGCAGCTTGGGAATCGCGAAGACAGGGCCGATGCCCATTTCGTCGGGTTCGGTCCCGGCGACCGCCATGCCGACATAGCGGCCGAGCGGCTCGAGGCCCTTCTGTTCGGCGACCTTGGCTTCCATGAGCACGCTGGCCGACGAACCGTCCGACAGCTGCGAAGCGTTGCCCGCAGTGATCGTGGTGCCTTCGCCCATCACCGGCTTGAGGCTGTTGAGGCCTTCGAGCGTGGTCTGCGGGCGATTGCCCTCGTCCTTGTCGATGGTGATTTCGACGTCCGAAATCTCGCCCGTTTCCTTGTCCTGCACCTTGTGCGTGGTGCTGACCGAGACGATTTCGTCGTCGAACTTGCCGGCTTCCTGCGCGGCGGCGGTACGCTGCTGGCTCTGCAGCGCGTATTCGTCCTGCGCTTCGCGGCTGATGCCGTAACGCTGCGCGACCGTTTCGGCGGTCTGCAGCATCGGCATGTAGATCGCGCCGTGCATGTTAACCAGCTCGGGATCGGGCATCACGCGCATTTCTTTGGTCTGCACGAGGCTGATCGATTCCTGCCCACCGGCGGCCACCACGTCCATCCGGTCGGTGATGATCTGCTTGGCGGCGGTGGCGATGCTCATCAGGCCGCTCGAACACTGGCGGTCGATGGTCATGCCGCTGGTGCCGATCGGGCAACCGGCGCGCAGCGCGACCTGGCGGGCGAGGTTGCCGGCCTGCGCACCCTGCTGGAGCGCGCTGCCCCACAGCACGTCGTCGACCTCGCCGGCGTCGATGCCGGCACGCTCGATCGCGGGCTTGAGCGAATAGGCGCCGAGCGTCGGGCCCTTGGTGTCGTTGAACCCGCCCTTGTAGGCACGGCCGATGGCGGTGCGGGCGGTGGAGACGATGACTGCGTCACGCATGGGTATTTCCTTGGTTGTGGTTGTGTCTGGATCCTCGCCGGGGAGGAGGGGGAAATCAGACGAAAATCTGGGTGATCCACTCGGTGATCAGCGCGGGCTTTTCCTCGCCCTCGATCTCCATGGTGATCTCGCAGGTCTGCTGCCACTGGCCGGGACGCTTCTCGGTCATTTCGACCAGCTTCCAGTGGCCGCGGATGCGCTTGCCGCTGCGGACGGGCGAGATGAAGCGGGTTTTGTTGCCGCCGTAGTTCACGCCCATCTTCACGCCGTCGAGCTTGGGCATGTCCGATTTGGCGCTTAGATAGGGGATCATCGACAGCGTGAGGAAGCCATGCGCGATGGTGCCGCCGAACGGCGTCATCTTGGCCTTTTCCTCGTCGATATGGATAAACTGGTGATCGCCGGTCGCATCGGCGAACTGGTTGATACGCTCCTGGCTCATGTCGACCCATTCGCTCGTGCCGATGTTCTCGCCGACCTTGTCTGCCAGTTCCTGCGGGCTCATACGCCTCTCCTCTGTTCGAAAATCATGGTTTGGCGCGACTCCGGTCGCGCGTGCGGCGCGAGTCATGGCGCATGTGCGGGATGCGCGCAACACCGCCGAACGTGCCGCTACGGCATGGGGAAGCGCCATGTCCGGTGATGGAGGAGGCGGCACGTATTGAGCCGATTCGTACAGGCGGTATGGTCCGGCAGGCGGCGCACCGGTGCCCGCGATGCTGGAGAAACCATGCTGGCCCGTATCCTCGGCACTGCGCTCAAGCCTGCGCTCGGCGTCCCGCTGGTCGCTGCCATCGTCGCCGCCGCAGAGCTCATCGTCGCCGACCGCAAGTACGGCGTGTTCACCGGCGGGTTCGGCCAGTCGAGCGCGGTCGACACCAGCGGGGAACTGGCCCTGTTCCTGATCGGCTTCACGTTGGCGCATACCGCAGTCGCCCTGCTCGCCTGGAAGCTGGCAGCCCGGCTGGCCCGATCTTCCGGGGCGCAGTCCGCCGTACTGCATTTCGCGTTCCTCTATGGCGGAACCAGCCTGCTGGTGCTCAGCCTGCGTTACCAGCTCCATTCCTATTTCAGCGATGCGGTCAGCTTCGCGCTGCTAAAGCAGCTGGGCGGTGGCAGCGCGGCCGATGCGCTGCTGTTCGCCAAGAACGAGATCATGCTCGGTGTGGGCGCGCTGCTGCTCTTCCTCGCGGCATGGTGGCTGGCAGCACACCTGCTGCGCAAATGGCTCGGCAGACAGCCGGCGCTGGCGTCCCCCTGGCCGCGCTGGAAGACAGTCGCCCTCGTGTGGCTGGCCTTCGCCGGCGCGGTGATCGTGTTGCCGCGTCTCGACGGCGATGCGCCGCGCGGGCTGGAGCGGATCGTCGCCTGGCAGGGGCTGGCCGACGGGCTGGCACTGGCGAGCGATTTCGACGGCGATGGCTACGGCCTTGCCGGGCGGACCATCGATCCCGCCCCGTTCGATGCCGGGCGCCATCCGCTCGCGCTCGACATTCCCGGCAATGGGATCGACGAGGATGGCTACGGCGGTGATCTTGCGCTGGTCCCGGTTGCCGAGCCCCTGCCCGCCACACCAATCGGCGGCGCGAAGCCGCATCTCGTCATCGTCGTTTTCGAAAGCACCCGCGCGGATGTGCTGGGCAAGCGCATCGACGGGAAACCCGTCGCCCCCAATCTCGCGCGCGTGGCGGCGCAGGGCGGCGCCCTCGCGCCCGCCTACAGCCATGTCGGTTTCACCACCGCCTCGCTCAAATCGCTCTTCGCGGGCAGCTTGGTCGTGCCGCCCGGATCGCCGAGCCTGTTCCGCGAGCTCGATGCCAGCGGTTACGAGATCGGCGTGTTCTCGGGACAACCGGAGGATTTCGGCGGTATTTCGGCAGCTGTCGGAATGCGCGAGGTTGCCGACCGCTTTGTCGATGCCGAAGTGCTCAAGGACCAGCGCGCCTTCAGTTTCGCCGCGCAGGGCTCGTTGCTGGTCGACGAGAACATCGTGCTCGATCGCTTCGACGCCGCGCTCGGCGATGCCGCAGCGTGGGAGACGCCGCAATTCGTCTACCTCAATTTCCAGACGCCGCATTTCCCCTATCACCACGACGCCGTCTCGCACCGCTTCGCCAACCCCCCGCTGGAACGCGGCCAGATCGCCGAAGACAATCGCGAGGCGCTGGAGCGGACCTACTGGAACGCGGTCGCGCATACCGACGCCGCGCTGGGCCGGCTGATTGCGAAGCTGGAAATGCTGGGCGTGTGGCGGGACACCGTGCTGATCGTCACCGGCGATCATGGCGAAGCCCTGTTCGAGGACGGCTTCCTCGGCCATGGCCATGTCATCAACGACCGGCAGAATGCGACTTTCCTCGCCAGCAACCGTCAGCTGGGCGCGGCACGCGCGCCGCTGGCGCTAAGCGACTACCGCGCGATAATCCTGCGGCTTCTGGGCGCGGATGTTCCCGCCGCCGCGCCGCCCGCGCCCGTCCTCCACATCGGGCCGCTCGACGAACCGACCGCGATCGGTCTCGCGCATGAAGAGCTCGGCGTGATTTCGCTGCGGCTCGACAGCGGCGAAGCCTGCGTCACGCGCGCGCGGCAGTGCGCGGATTACGCCTCGCTCGCCGGGGCCGAACGGGCCGCGTTCGATGCGCTGGTGGCGCGTTGGGGCTCCGAACGGTGGGCAGCGCGCCTGCGCGAGGAGCGCGGCTCGGCGGCCGCCTCCTCGCAGCGCTTGAGATAGGTCCACAGCCCGCATTGGAGGGCGATGATCAGCAGGATCACCGGCTGGTAGGCGATCCCCTGGAACAGCGACCCGACCAGCGCGATGACCTGCGTCATCTGTAGCGCGCTCGCCAAGGGAGATTGCCAGCTTGCCCCCTCGCGCCCGCGCCACCGCCGCCGCAGCTTTTCCATCTGCCACAGCCCGCTGGCATGGAGCCAGACCCACAGGAACAGGCCGATCCACCCCTGTTCACCCAGCACCTCGAAGATCGACGAGTGAAAGGCGCGGGCTTCGTCGACCACGTCCTTGTATTCGACCGTGGTCGTGCTGCCATTCTCGCTGACCTGCGGCAGGCGGTATTCGAACTTGTTGCCGCGGTAGGAATCGAATCCGCCGCCAAGCGGGTTCTCAAGCGCGTATTCATAGGTCCATTGCCAGACCGCAAGGCGGGTCGATGCCGACTGGTCCTGTTCGTGCCCGGTGATCAGCCCCATGCGTTCGTAATAGCTGGTCGGCAGGAAGGGCGCGGCCATCAGCACGAGGGCAATGCCGCCGACGATGAAGGTCATCCGCCGCTTCACGTCGCGCAGCAGCAGCAGCGCGAGAACGCCGATACAGACGAGCCCGGTGCGTGCTTCGGTTCCGACGGGGATCAGCAGGCAGGCAAAGATGAACGCGCCGCCGAACAGCTTGACCCGCCAGTCGGGCGGGAAGATCCGCCCGTGGTTCATGAACCACCAGATGATCGGGATCAGGCCGATCGCGACCGTCGCGAGCGTCGAACTTTCGTAGATGTTCGAATTGTCGTTCACGAAGAAATACAGGCTGCCATAGCCCCCGCCGCCAAGCGCGGTCTTGAGACCGGAGGAAATGATAATGGCCCCCGCGGTCAGCGTGACGACCAGCAGCGCGAGCTCCAGCCGCAATCGCGTGACCAGCGTGAAGGGCAGGAAGATGGCGAACACCAGCGCGCGCCAGACCCATTCCCACTTGTAGGCCGCATCCTCGGGGAAGTCGGCCCATTGCAGCGTGAGGAAGCACCATCCCAGGAAGGCGATCAGAATGCCCTGCCGCAGGGTGAAGCGGATCTGCGATTTCGCATCGACCACTGCCCATCCTGCGAAGGCGAGCATGAAGGCGATGAAGGAAATCGGCAGCATCGGCGTAAGCGTCCAGCCGATCTTCTGCGGGGCCAGGATGTCGATATAGAGATAGGCGAGCACCCAGACGAAGGGGCGCCTGAGGCCGAGCGCGAACAGCGTCATCACGAAAAGGAACAGCGCAGCGTCAAGCATTGCGCGCCTTTCCGCCTGCGCGCCGCGCACGGCGGGCCTCGCGCCGGCTCGGTTTCGCCTCCTCCGGCTCCGCGCCCGGCGGATCCTCGCGGTCGAGGTCGTCGCGCATGAACACGCGCAGGATCGCGATGAGGATCAGCGCATGCGTCAGTGCGAGGGCGAAATAGTCGATCACGAGTGCTTGGTCTCCGCAGCGGCTCCTAATGCATCGCAGTTGACGCGCCGTTAAGCGTAATGTGACACATCAGCCCGCGATGACCCGCGTGCTTCACATCCTCGACCATTCGCTGCCGCTGCAATCGGGCTATACGTTCCGCACGCGTGCGATCCTCACCAGCCTGCAGAAAGCGGGGGTGGAGGTGCGCGCGATTACCGGCGCGCGGCATTCGGCCGAAGGTCCGCCCCGGGAAGCGATCGACGGACTGACTTTCGAACGCCTGCCGGCTGCACCTGTGCCGGGGGGGCCACCTGGCCTGCGCGAATGGCGCGAGATCGAGACCTTGCGCAAGCAGATCGAACGCGTCGCCCACGACTGGCAGCCGGATATCCTGCATGCCCATTCGCCCGCGCTGTGCGGAATGGCCGGCCTGCGCGCGGCGCGGCGGCTGGGCCTGCCTCTGGTCTATGAAATCCGCGCTTTCTGGGAAGATGCCGCGGTCGGCAATGGCATGGGCCGCGAAGGATCGCTCAAGTACCGCCTCACGCGTGCGCTCGAAAACCGCGTGGTCGCGGGGGCCGATGCCGTGTTCACGATCTGCGAAGGGCTGCGTGCCGACTTGGTCGGGCGCGGTCATGATGCAGGCAAGATCGCCCTGTCGCCCAACGGTGTCGACCTGTCGCTGTTCGGCGAACCCGTCCCGCGCGACGATACGCTGGCGCGCGAGATCGGTATCGGCGAAGGCCCGGTGATCGGCTTTATCGGCAGCTTTTACGATTACGAGGGGCTCGATGACCTGATCGCCGCGCTGCCCGCGCTGCGCGAGCGGCACCCCGGTGCCCAGCTGCTGCTGGTGGGCGGCGGACCGATGGATGCGGCGCTGCGCGCGCAGGCCGCGGCCTCGACTGCGACCGGCGCGATCGTCTTCACCGGACGCGTGCCGCATACCGAGGTTGAACGCTATTATTCGCTGATCGACGTGCTCGCCTATCCGCGCAAACGCTCTCGGCTGACCGATCTGGTCACCCCGCTCAAACCGCTCGAGGCGATGGCGCAGCAGCGTATCGTCGCGGCCAGCGATGTCGGGGGCCACCGCGAACTGATCGAAGCTGGAACCACCGGTCTGTTGTTCCCGCCCGGCGATCCGCCCGCGATCGCGGGCGCGCTGGCCGCGTTCATCGATGCCCGCGACAAGTGGCCCGACATGCGCCGCGCGGGGCGGGAGCATGTTGCCCGTCACCACGACTGGGCGCGGAATATCGATGGTTATCAGCATATTTACCAAAAGCTGCTAGCAACCGATTCTTCCGCAGCCGCATAAGCGCCTGCCTAGTCTATAACGGGATCCCATGAGCGCAGCGAATCACCCTGCCCCGATCAGCAATCACCCCGCTTTCAAATGGGCGGTAGGCGCGTGGTTCGCGCTGTTGCTGGGTCTCGGCCTCTTCGTCATGCCGGCTGCCGTGCATCTGTCACTGGGCGAACGGCTGGCGCTCGACACGGTGCTGACCGATCCCGCTCTCTTGCGGATGGCGCTATCGGCCCTCGCTGCCTTGCTCGGCCTGCTTCTCGGTCTGGCGATCGCGGGGCGCGTCGCCGCGCTCACTGATGCAAGCTATGGCGAAGATGATCCCGTCGAAGACGCCCCGAGCGAATCCGAGCCCGAAACGAAGATCTGGCTGGGCGATGTGGATGAGCCTGCCGCACCCGTCCCGCACGCGCCGCCCGAGCCGGCAGCGGCACCTGCGCCGCGGCGGCTGTTCAACCCGCGCGAGGATCTGGCCGAGGAAGGCATTGCTCCCTTCCGCGATCCCACTGCCATTCCGCCGCTCGCGATCGATCCTGTCGAAACGGCGCCGCAGGACGCCGAATTCGAGAATATCGAACCGGCTGGTCAAGACCCGTTCTCCACCGAGTTATGGGCCGACCCGCTATCCGGCGACCGCGTCGATGACGCCTGGACCGTGACGGAACACGATCCGCTGGACCATCCGGAAGAACCG
>Ga0098069_100475_pt1 | contig 17115 bp, 16 predicted proteins | sample 27_taG_FD_92584 | JGI IMG/M metagenome (GOLD analysis project Ga0098069, IMG submission 92584) | Marine viral communities from Cariaco Basin, Caribbean Sea - 27_WHOI_OMZ | ecosystem: Environmental > Aquatic > Marine > Oceanic | place: Caribbean Sea: Cariaco Basin | collected 2014-11-09 | reverse complement strand
TTCGTCGCCATTGCAAAAACTCCTGCTTAACCGTTCAGTTTGTTCATGATTTGCGGAACGATGGCGTCCGCAGTGAAGCCGAATTTCTCGAACAGATCACCCGCCGGCGCGCTGGCACCGAAGCGGTCGATGCCGATCCGCAGACCGTTGGTCATCGTGTAGCGATCCCAGCCGAATGTCGTCCCCGCCTCGATGCTGACACGAAGCGTTTCGTCGGGCGAAACATTGGGCAGCAGCTCGGCCTTGTAGGCATCGTCCTGCTCGTCGAACAGCTGGGTGCAGACCATCGACACGACGTCCGCGCCGATGCCCGCCTTTTCCAGTTCGGCGGCGCATTCGGTCGCCAGGCTGACTTCCGATCCGGTCGCGATCAGGATGACCCGGCGCGGGGATTCGGCGGCTTTCAGGCGATAGGCCCCGCGCCCGCTGAGGTTCTCCGAAGCCGCCTCGGTGCGCAGCTGCGGCAGCCCCTGGCGGGTCAGCGCAAGAACCGTCGGGCGGTCCTTCTCGCGCAGCGCGATGTCCCAGCATTCGGCGGTTTCGACCGTATCCGCGGGGCGCATGACCAGCAGGTTCGGGATCATCCGCAGCGACTGGATATGTTCGATCGGCTGGTGCGTCGGACCGTCTTCACCAAGCCCGATGCTGTCATGCGTCATGACATAGACTACGCGGGCCTGCTGCAGCGCGGACAGGCGGATCGCGGCGCGGCAATAATCGGTGAAGACCAGGAAGGTGCCGCCATAGGGGATCACGCCGCCATGCAGCGCCATGCCGTTCATCGCCGCGGCCATGCCGAATTCGCGGATGCCGTAATAGATATAGCGTCCGCTGCGGTCGTCGGCGGTAAACGGGCCGATACCGCCCGCCTTGGTGTTGTTGGATCCGGTCAGGTCGGCGCTGCCGCCGATCGTATCGGGCAGGTTGGCGTTGATTTCGCACAGCGTCATCTCGCTCGCCTTGCGCGTCGCGACCTTCTGCGGTTCGTTGATCAGCGACTGGATATAAGTGTCCAGGCTGAAGCTCTCGGGCAGATCGCCGACCATCCGGCGTTCGAATTCGGCCTTGTCGCCATGCGCCTCGAGCCGGTTGCGCCATTCGGCGCGCGCCGCCGAACCGCGCTCGGCCGTCCCGCGCCAGTCGGACAGCACCTGTTCGGGAATTTCGAACGGCGCCGCGCCCCAGCCCAACGCCTCGCGTACCGCGGCGATCTCATCGTCGCCCAGCGGCGCGCCGTGGGTGGCACTGGTGCCCTGCTTGTTGGGTGACCCCTTGCCGATGACCGTCTTGCACGCGACAAGCGAGGGCCGTTCGTCGGCCATCGCTTCATCGAGCGCGCGGCGGATGTCGTCGAAATCGTGCCCGTCGCAGCTGACGACATGCCAGCCGGTCGCTTCGTAGCGCGCCTTGATGTCTTCGCTGGTCGACAGGTCGGTGGTCCCGTCGATAGTGATGTTGTTGTCGTCCCACAGCACGTTCATGCGGCCGAGCTTGAGATGACCGGCAAGACCGATCGCTTCGTGGTTGATGCCTTCCATCAGGCAGCCGTCACCCGCGATCACCCAGGTGCGGTGGTCGACGATGTCGTCGCCGAAGCCCGCGTTGAGGTGCCGCTCGGCAATCGCCATGCCCACCGCCATCGCCAGACCCTGTCCCAGCGGGCCGGTGGTGCTTTCGACGCCGTCGAGCAGGAAGTTCTCCGGGTGCCCGGCGCAAGGGCTGCCGAGCTGGCGGAAATTGCGGATGTCCTCCATCGTCGGCGCGGCATAGCCCGACAGGTGGAGCAGGCTGTAGATCAGCATCGAGCCATGGCCCGCGCTGAGCACGAAGCGGTCGCGATCCGCCCAGTCGGGTGCGGCGGGATCGTGCTTGAGATAGTCGCTCCACAGCACGGTCGCGACATCGGCCATGCCCATCGGCATGCCGGGGTGCCCCGAATTCGCCGCCTGCACCGCATCCATCGAAAGTGCCCTGATGGCATTGGCCATCTGGACCATGCGAGCGGTGGCAAGACTCATGGGATTTATTCTCCGGAAACTGGGTCGATTCGACGCGCGCGAAGCCATCGCGGAGCGTAGGCGCGAGGTCAACCCGCCCCGGCCGCGATGCACAGCGCGCAGCCGCCTCATTCCACTTATCAACAGCGCGGGGCAAACCTTTGCCTTGGCGCAGCAATCTTGGTAATTTGTGCGAGTCATGACTTCGCAGCGAATTACAAATGCCCTCGATCGGATCGATCGCGCGATGGCGCGCATCGAAACGCAAGCCGCGCTGGCTTCGCATGCCGCGCCTCCAACCGGCCTCGGCGATGCGGCAGATCCGGACGACAGCGGCCTGGCCGCCCGGCACGAAGCCCTGCGCCGCAGCGTCACGGCCAGCCTCGCCGAACTCGACGGGTTGATCGAAGGGCTCGAGCGATGAGCGACGTGACGCTTGCCGTGGGCGGCCGCAATTACACCGTATCCTGTGCCGATGGGCAGGAAGAAAACGTCCAGCGGCTGGCGCGCGTGGTGGATGGCAAGCTGGGATCGATGGGCACCAATCTGTCGACCAACGAGGCGAAAAACCTGCTGTTCGCTGCGCTCCTTCTGGCCGACGAGCTGGAGGAAGCCGGCCAGCGCGCAACCGCCCCGCCCGCAGAGCCCGAAATCGACGTGGACGGGCTGGCCGGACGGCTCGAACGGCTGGCCTCCGCGCTCGAGAAAGCGGCGTCCACCCTTGAGGACGGGTCGCATAACGCCTAGATAGTGCGGTGACGGGGCTGCCCGGCACGAGCCGCATGAACATCCCTGAGGCTATAAGCAATCCAAGGGAGCTGTCCCTGCCCTGGTCCACCGGTTCGGCCGTGGGATTGGGGCATACGGTACCCACCTGACGTTTTAGGCGTCAGAGGATTTCGCCGGAAACGACCCATGGTGGTCCCGTCACTCTTCCCTTTCCGTCTGCCCGTCCCGTGTCCGGGGCTGCGTGCCCGGCACGCGCCGGCGTGCGGCGCGATGGACGCCCTGCCTTCTCCCCGATAAGGATTTGCCCCGTGACCAAGAATGATCTCCGCAGGCAATTGCGCACCGCGCGGCGCGACCATGTCGCGGCCCTGCCCGCCAGCATGCGCACGCTGGTGTTCATGCGCCCGCCCGCGCCGCTGCTCGAACTGGTGCCGGACGGTGCTGTGGTCGGGCTATACCGTGCGACCGCCAACGAAGCCCCGACCGCCGCCTATGCGCGGTATTTCATCGAGCAGGGCCACGACCTCGCCTTGCCGCGCTTCGCCGATACGCACAGCGCAATGGAATTCGCGCGCTTCACCGATCCCTTCGCCGAGAGCGATCTCGAATCCGGCCCGTTCGGCGTGATGCAGCCCGCCGGCGATACCGAAACGCTCGAACCGGGCGTGCTGATTGTCCCGCTGGTCGGATTTACCCCCTCCGGTGCGCGACTGGGCCAGGGCGGCGGACATTACGACCGCTGGCTTGCCGATCACCCCGGGACGATTGCGATCGGGCTCGCCTGGGACAGCCAGCTGGTTGACGATCTGCCCAGCGAAGCGCACGATATTCCGCTATCGGCAGTGGTCACCCCGACCCGTATTTACGGACCCTTCGCATGAGGAAAGAACCCAGCTGGCGCCTCCCGGTCGGCATTTTCGGCCTGATGGTCGCACTGGTGGTCTATGGCGTGGTGATCGCGCGCTATGCCCCGGGCCTGATCGGCGAATGGCCGACGTTGCTGCAGACGCTGGTCTATGTCGTCCTCGGCATCGTGTGGCTGCTGCCGCTGCGCCGCTTCCTGATCTGGATGGAAACCGGCCGCTGGGGCTGATTGCCAAGGCGCCTGCCCTGCCCTAGCTTCGTTGCGGGATAGGGAGAGGGCATTGACCCAAACTGAAGGCGCGACCGGGAAAGCCCCGGTGTGGCTGAAGCTGGCACATGGATCGGGTGCCGCAGCGTTCGGGATCAAGAACGGCGGCTTCGATTATTTCCTGTTGCTGTTCTACGGCACGGTCATCGGGCTCGAACCCGGTCTGGTGGGACTCGCGATCCTGATTGCGCTGGTGGTCGACGCGATCAGCGATCCGCTGGTAGGCTACTGGTCGGACAATTTTCGCAGCCGCTGGGGGCGGCGGCACCCCTTCATGTATGCGGCAGCGCTGCCCGTCGCACTGAGCTATTTCCTGCTGTGGAACCCGCCCGACTGGGGGCAGACCGGGCTGTTCGTCTATCTGACCGTCCTCGCGGTCCTGATCAGAACCTTCATCACCTTCTACGAAACACCCAGCTCGGCGCTGATACCCGAACTGACCACCGATTATGCCGATCGTACGAGCCTGCAGGCCTATCGCCTGCTGTTCGGCTGGTCGGCGGGAACCGGGATGAGCGTCGTGATGTTCGGCGTGCTGCTGACCGGTCCGCTCGGCATGCGCGATCCGGATGCCTACGCCACCTATGGCATCATCGCCTCGGTGCTGATCTTCGCGACCATCATGATGTCGGCGCTGGGGACGCACAGCCGCATTCCCTATCTCCACCAGCCAGTCGAAACGGGCGAGCGCTACAGCGTCGGCCGCATCTTCCGCGAGATGCTGCAGACACTGAGCGAGAAGAGCTTCATCGCGCTGTTCCTGGCGACCATGCTGTTTGCCATCGCCAGCGGGCTGTCCGCCGCGCTGGCCTTCCTGATGCTCAATTACTTCTGGGGCTTCAGCGAATACCAGATCTTCATCTGGACCTGCTCGGTGTTTATCTCCGCGTTGCTGGGCTTCGTGCTCGCCCCTTGGGCGACGCGTAGGCTGGGCAAGAAGCGCGCGACGATCCTGCTCGGGGTGCTGGCCTTCACGATCCAGCCCATGCCCGTGCTGCTCCGGCTGGCCGGGCTGATGCCCGAAAACGGCGATCCGCTGCTGTTCCCCCTAGTGCTGGGCGTGAATGTGATCGATCTGGCGCTAATTATCGCGGTCCAGGTGGTGTCCTTTTCCATGATCGCCGATCTGGTCGAATCCAACGAACTGCGCACCGGTCGGCGATCCGAAGGGGTCTATTATGCTGCGGTGACCTTCACGCGAAAGACCACACAGGGTCTGGGCGTGCTCGCCGCCGGGCTCATCCTGTCCTTCGTGAACTTCCCCGAAGGAGCCCAGCCGGGCAGCGTCGCGGCGGACACGCTGTGGAATCTCGGTGCGCTCTACGCCCCCGCGATCCTCGCGGTCTACCTCGCCGCGCTGCTGTGCATCGCGCGCTATCGCATCGACCGGAACGCGCATGAGGAAAACCTGCGCCGGCTGGCGCAAACCCGCAAGGGCGCGGCAAGCTGATGGACATCGAGTTGTAAGGAAATTCCCAAGTGGCGCGAGTGACGGGACTCGAACCCGCGACCTTCGGCGTGACAGGCCGACACTCTAACCAACTGAGCTACACCCGCGCAGCCACTTGGGAGCCGCGCATCTACGGGCGGGTCCGATTCCTGTCAACGAAGATTCGTCCCTTTTTTCGAACTTTTTTCCCAAGCGGCAATCCGCCTCTCTATTTACCGCAAAACCGCCGAATTCCGCGCGTTTTTACCGCACCATAGCACTGAAAAGGGCCCCGGGACCGATCGTCCGGGAGCCCCCTTTAACTCGATGCTGCAAATGACCCCGGAAAGGGCCGTCAGTCGATCAGGATCAAGGCCGGCGTTTCGAGAAGGCGCTTGAGCGCCTGGACGAAACTCGCCGCGTCCCAGCCATCGACCACGCGGTGGTCGCAGCTGATCGAGATATTCATCAGCTTGCGCTTCTCGATCCGCTCGACGCCATCGCTGCCAGTGACATACATCGGGCGTTCGATGATGCGGTTGGGCCCGATGATGGCCACCTCCGGACGGTTGATTACCGGCGTGGTCGCCACACCGCCGAGCGGACCCAGCGACGTCACCGTCAGCGTCCCGCCCTGCATTTCTTCCGATTTCGCAGTGCCGCTGCGTGCCGCCTCGGCGAGGCGCGATATCTCGTTGGCAAGCTGCCACAGGTTCTGCGCCTGCGCATTGCGGATGACGGGGACCATGAGGCCGGCATCCGTCTGCGCCGCCATGCCCAGGTTCACCGCGCCGTGGCGCGTCACGACGCCGGCTTCGTCGTCGTAACGGGCATTGATCATCGGGAAGTCGGGCAGCGTCTTGCAGATCGCAGTGATCAGCAACGGCAGGATGGTCAGCTTGGGCTTGTCGCCGCGGTTGCTGTTGAGCTGCGCGCGCAGAACTTCCAGATCGGTGACGTCGCATTCCTCGACATAGGAGAAATGCGGAATGTTGCGCTTCGATGCGGCCATGTTCTCGGCGATGCGGCGGCGCATCCCGATGACCTTCTTCTCCTCATCCGCACGCGGCGCGGCGGCGGCGCCATAGCCTGCATTGTAGGACAGGAACTGGTCGAGATCGCCGTGCCGGACGCGGCCGTCCTCGGCCGGCTTCACCTGCGCAAGATCGACGCCGAGGTCCTTGGCGCGCTTGCGCACTGCGGGCGTGGCGAGAACCTTGGCGTGCTGGACCGGCTCGGGCGCCGGCGTGGGCGCAGGAAGCGGCTCAGGCTTCGGATCGGCCGCAAGCGCATCGTCGGCATCGGACGCATCCGAGTTCTCGACCTCGATCCGTTCCTCGACCGCCTCGTCCTTCGGCGCGGGTGCCGACGCGGGCGCGGGCGCGGGCGTGGCTTCCTCGACGACATCCTCAGGCACTTCGCCCTCGACCTCGATGACGACGAGCATCGAGCCGATCGACACCATGTCGCCCTCCCCACCGGCGATCTCGAGGATCTTGCCGTTCACGGGGCTTTCCATCGGCACGGTGGCCTTGTCGGTCATCATGTCGACGAATTCTTCGTCTTCGCTGATCTGATCGCCGACCTGCTTGTGCCATTGCACAATCTCGGCCTCGGCGATGCCTTCGCCGATATCGGGCATGTTGAAGGTGAATTTCGCCATGGGGATCAGTCCTTGAGGATCTTGTCGATGGCCTCGCCGATGCGGATCGGGCCGGGGAAATAGGCCCATTCGAGGCTGTGGGGATAGGGCGTGTCGAAGCCGGTCACGCGTTCGACCGGGGCTTCGAGATGATAGAAGCAGCGTTCGGTCACCAGCGCGGAAAGCTCCGCGCCGAAACCGCTCGTCCGTGTCGCTTCATGCACGATCAGGCAGCGCCCGGTGCGTTCGATCGAGGCTTCGATCGCCTCGATGTCGAGCGGGACCAGCGTGCGCAGGTCGAGGATGTCGGCTTCGACGCCTTTTTCGCGGCACACCGCCTCGACCACATGGACCATCGTACCATAGGCGAGGACGGTCAGCCGGTCGCCTTCGGTGACCTGCCGCGCCTTGCCCAGCGGGATCTTGTAATAGCCTTCGGGCACCACGCTGGCGTCGAACTTCTTCCACGGCTGCACGGGCTTGTCGTAATAGCCCGAGAACGGACCGTTGTAGATGCGCTTGGGCTCGAAGAAGATGACCGGGTCGTTGTCCTCGATGCACGAGATCAACAGCCCCTTGGCGTCATAGGGCGTGGCCGGGATAACCGTCTTGAGGCCCGAGACATGCGTAAAGATCGCCTCCGGGCTCTGGCTGTGCGTCTGCCCGCCGAAGATGCCGCCGCCAAAGGGCGAGCGGACGGTCATCGGTGCGACATATTCGCCCGCCGAGCGGTAACGCAGGCGCGCCGCCTCGGAGATCAGCTGGTCGAGCCCGGGGTAGATGTAATCGGCGAACTGGATCTCGGGCACCGGGCGCAGGCCATAGGCGCCCATGCCCACCGCCACCGCGATGATCCCGCATTCGTTGATCGGCGTGTCGAAGACGCGCGTCTTACCGTATTTGTCCTGCAGCCCCGCGGTGCAGCGGAAGACGCCACCGAAATAGCCGACGTCCTCGCCCATCACCACGACATCGTCGTCGCGGCCCATCGACACGTCGAGCGCGTCGTTGATCGCCTCGATCATGTTGAGACGGCGTTCGCCGTCCTGCGTGCCTGCGGGCATGTCCTTTGTTTGGGTCTCGCTCATGCCTCGGGCAGTCCTTCGGGAAACTTGGTCTTGCGCTCGTGCACCGCCTGGTCAGCCTGCTCGCGCAGGTGCCAGGGAAGCTTTTCGAAGACGTCTTCGAACATGGTCCGGAACGGGTGGTGGAGACCGTGGCCGAGGATACCGTTGGCCTCGGCTTCCTTGGTCACCTTCTTGACGTGCTCGGCCGCCTCGAGGTCCATCTTCTCCTGCCGCTCCTCGTCCCATTCACCGAGCGCGATGAGGTGGTTCTTGAGCCGCATCACCGGATCGCCGAGCGGCCATTCGCTGCGCTCCTGCGCGCTGCGGTAGCCGCTGGGATCGTCCGAGGTGGAATGCCCTTCGGCGCGGTAGGTAAAGAACTCGATCAGCGTCGGCCCGGCGTTGGCCCGCGCGCGGTTCGCCGCCCAACGCTCGGCGGCATAGCAGGCCAGCGCGTCATTGCCGTCCACCCGCAGACCCGCAAGGCCGTATCCCAATGCGCGCGCAGCAAAGGTGGTGCGCTCCGCCCCGGCGAAACCGCTGAAGCTGGAGATCGCCCACTGGTTGTTGATAACATTGAGGATAACCGGTGCATTATACACCGTCGCAAAGGTGCAGGCAGAATGGAAGTCGCCTTCCGCAGTGCTGCCCTCGCCCACCCAGGTCGCAGCGATCCGGCTGTCGCCCTTCATCGCGCTGGCCATCGCCCAGCCCACCGCCTGCGGGGTCTGCGTCGCGAGATTGCCGCTGATGGTGAAGAAGCTGTGCTCGCGGCTCGAATACATGATTGGCAGCTGGCGGCCCTTCAGCTTGTCGCCCTTGTTCGAGTAGATCTGGTTGATCATCTCGATCAGCGGGTAGCCGCGCTGGATCAGGATGCCCTGCTGGCGATAGCTGGGGAAGACCATGTCGTCCCCCGCCAGCGCCATCGAGGCCGAGACGCTGGTCGCCTCCTCCCCGGTGCACTTCATGTAGAAGCTGGTCTTGCCCTGCCGCTGTCCGCGGAACATGCGCTCGTCGAACGCGCGCGTCATCGCCATGTGGCCGAGCATGGCGCGCAGCGTATCGGGATCGAGCTTGGGATCCCACGGCCCGTGCGCCTTGTCGTCATCGCCCAGCACGCGGACCAGGCCATAGGCAAGGTCGCGCATCTCCGCAGGGTCGCACGCCTCGTCGGGCCGCGCCATGCTGCCCGCCTCGGGCACGTCGATATGCGAGAAGTCGACCGTGTCGCCCGGCCGGAACTTGGGTTCGGGAACATGCAGCGAGAGTCTCGGGCGGTTTTCGCCTTCCGCTGCACTACCCTGGGGCCTGTCGGCCATAGAATCGTCTCCCAGACGCAATCTTACGCTTAAGCGTTATTTTATTTCACAGATGGGAAACGGTCAAGGGATGGCCGGATCACACCGCGACGGGCGCCTTGATCGGCCCGTGCGGCGTATAGTCATGAACCACGAAATCCTCGATCGTGTAATCGAAAATGGAGGGCGGACGCCGCATTATCTCAAGGCGTGGGCGGCCCTGCGGTTCCCGCGACAGCTGCTCCGCGATCAGCGCTTCGTGGTTGAGGTAGAGATGCGTGTCGCCGCCCGTCCAGACCAGCTCGCCCGGTTCAAGGCCGACCTGCTGCGCGATCATCCGGGTCAGCAGCGCCGCCGACCACAGGTTGAACGGCAGGCCCAGTGCGACATCGCAGCTACGTTGGTAGAGCAGGCAGTTGAGTTTCGCCCCCTCGCCCCCGACATGGAACTGGTATGTCTTGTGACACGGCGGCAGCGCCATCGCGTCCAGCTCGGCGACATTCCAGCCCTCGATAATATGCCGCCGGCTACCTGGATTGCTGCGTAGCGATTCGACCACTTGCGCGACCTGGTTGATACCCGGCCCCGGCCGGAAGCTGCCGTCGCTCTGCGCTTCATAGGTCGGCCAGTCGACCCATTGCTTGCCATAGACCGGGCCGAGGTCGCCCCAGCGGGCGGCGAAGGCCTCGTCGTCGGCGATCCGCTGGACGAATTCCTCAAGCGGAACCTGCTCGCCCGTCTCCGCGACATAGCGCGCATGCGGCCATTCGTTCCAGATCTTGACCCCCTGCAGCACGAGCGGGCGGATATTGGTGTTGCCGGTTAGGAACCACAGCAATTCGCGCGTCGCGGTCTTCCAGTAGACCCGCTTGGTGGTCACCAGCGGCATGGCTCCATCGGCAAGGTCGAACCGCAGCATCGCGCCGAAGACCGACCGCGTGCCCACGCCGGTCCGGTCCATGCGTTCGTCACCCTCCGACCATATGCGGCGCATGAGATCGAGATACTGCTGTTCGGGATGCGATTCGGACACGGAAGGCTCGTTTTGCTGCGGAAAATCCTCCTAGGCACAAATTGCCCGAATTGCCCGCTTGCGTGTGCCGCAATCCCCACCTATAGGGCGCGCCTTGCTTCGCACCCGCCGCTTCACGAAGTCGCGGGCCGATCCGGTCGGGGAGTAGCTCAGCCTGGTAGAGCACTGTCTTCGGGAGGCAGGGGCCGGAGGTTCGAATCCTCTCTCCCCGACCATATTGGATTTTGGAATAAGCGTTTCAAATCAAACGCTTACTCGATGATGGGTTCGCAGGTTAGGCAGGGGTTGTGGGTTCACAGTGAACCTTCATCGCCTTCTTCTACCTTCTGCGATCTTATCGCCTATGTCTTTCAAGTAGCTTGGAGAGAAGCGCGCGTAGTGCTTCTGCGTTGTGCGATCGTCGTCGTGTCCCATGAGTTGCGCCAGCGCAGCCATTGGTATTCCTGCTTCGGCAGCCCACACCGCCCCAGTATGTCTCAAGGTGTAAGGCGTAGCCTTTATGCCGCTACGTTTGCTCGCGGCTTGAAAGGCTTTCTTAATGCTCCGAATTGGCTCGCCGCCACGCTCGATGACAAAGTCACTTTGCCTTGCCTCGAATGCTTCCGCCAAAGCTTCGTGCAGTTCGCTATTGATAGGAACGATTGGGCGCCTTTTTGCTGTCTGACGTCGCCCAACTGGATTGAGATCGATCTGACGGCGCTCAAAATCGACCCGAGACCATTCAAGCTCAAGGATCGCAGAGGGGCGCGCTATCGTGTATACGCCTAAAAGGACGTATAAGCGGGCATGAGGCGATTTAACGGCTTCGTAGAATTTCTCGAAATCCTCTCGTTCGAGATAGCGTATCCGATAAGCGTCTTTCTCGGGCAGCCAGATCGATGGGCGGTCGAGAATGTGTTCTTTCTTTTTCGCCCAATTCAATGCCGTAGACAGTAGCAGAAGCTCATACCGCACCGTCGAATCCGCCACTCGCCGACTAGCTCGGTAATCAATACACATCTCATCGTCGATCATCTCTATTTCGACGTTTCCCCAAAACGATCGCATCGCTTTCCAAGCATCTTTCCTCCGCTGAAGCGAAGGAGGATCGCTCTTGGCTAGATGGGATATGTATCCCTCTAAAATTCTTCCAATGGTCCAGGGGGTTTCATCCGCTGCTTCCCACAAACGGCGTGCTTCCGCTTCAGCGTTTACACGCTTATCTGAGTCAAGCTGACGGCGATGGCGTTTATCACCCTCATACCATACGATTGCGAAGCCACCCCTAAGTCGCTGAATGGTGTATGGTTTTACTCCTGACATTCGAACCTCGCCACCTCGGCGGCCGACACCCGAATAAGGCCTCCAATACGAAAGTGACCGAGCCGATTGGCACTAATTTCATTCCGCACAGTGCTTTCTGAACAGCACCAGCGTTCAGCAAGGCTACGAACTGAAAATGGGGGGTCCGACAGAGGATCAACCTGCTTCTCGTAACAAGTCTTCGGGAATGGCACCGCCTCGGAATTTTTGCTTTGCGAAGCAGACTTTCCAATCCATCCCCCAGCTACTTCAGAACTTCGTTGACCGAGGAGTGCCGGCCTTTCTTGCCTAAGTGGTCGGTCTACCTTCCCCCTACCTTTTCGATCCAATAATCTATCATGAAAACTCATATTTTCCTCTCTAGGTGTGCTATCACACACCCAGAAAGATACTTTTAGATCTACTGTTCGGCTGAATTAGCCGTGTCATGGAGGGCCAAAACCTTAATAGGCCCGTTCCTCTGGACGTATATATGACCGTCGTCCTTCAGAAGGCGCAGAATATAAGCGAGTGAATCTTCGTTTTTCTCATGCTTGCGGCTGGATAGCCCAATCACATCTGCTAGTGCCGGATACTGCGATGAGTTCCTTTGAAACTCAGCTTCCAATTGATCCCGCTTAAAGGTTGCTCCTTCACTGGCTCCATCTGTGACCGTTCGAATCATTTCGCATACCGCTGCCTTGCGACAGTCGAAGCTCTTCAGAGGCTCCGGGGCGATTGGGCTCCAAGACCTGCAAATATCAGGGTAGTCGGCAGTAAGGTCTTCGAATGCGCCTTCTGATAGTCGTCGGAGGACGCGTGGCTTGAAGTCGGCACCTTTGGAATTAGATTTTACCACATTCGCGACGACGATGTCCCGCTTGCCGAGGGTTGGAAAGGCGCGGTAGATATCAGTAAGATTCTCAGTGTCGCTTGCTATCCTCAGTTCGACAACAGTGCGCGGCGTTGTCGACCACATCGCCGATCCCCTCAGGCGATCAGCAGCGCCTTCCAGTGGATCATTTTTGATCCCGGCACCTTTCGGTGTGTGTCCGACGATAGCCCAAAAGACCCCCTGACGATTGGAAACTCTATTGATCCTGAAGAGGAATTCGGTGGTTGCTTCGGAATCTGTAAGATCAAAACCACTCATCGAAACCGCGGAGTCCATGATGACTGCGACAATTTGGTCGTCAGGATCGTGATCTGCGTTCCACGTGTCGATAAGTTGCTCTACACCCAGCAATGTAGGTGAAGGCTTCCAATCGTTTCGATGGCCTTGGAATAGGCTCGGGCTTTTTGCCGCGAACTCGGCTTCATCGAGACTAAGGAAAGGGATGACGTGAATACGGTCACAGAGACCATGCTCGTCGATCTCCGGAAATTGGACCTTCATAGCTTTCGCCATGCCGCCGATACGAATAAAGATGTGCTCGCGGGTATCTTCAGCTGAAAGAAATAATACGTGCCCCCTCTTCTGAATACGAGCCCCGAGCCAATCGCGGGGTCCTCTATTCGCAGGCGCTGCAATGTGAGCGGCCATCCATAGAAGCATCTGCGTTTTACCGGTTGAGCCTGGACCAAACCACATTGAGACGCCTGTAGCAGGCACAAGACCCTCTACGGCGAAATCAGCGGTATCGCTGACATTCACCGCACTGCCAGCCCGATATTTCCCTTCTCGAGCATTGAACAACCAAATATCAGGATTGTGCTTTGCGTCAGTCATTTTCACCTCTCCACCGCTTTGACGGGAAAGCCAATGCGGCAATCAAATCTAGCATTCTTTCGATTAGCCCCATTTTCAGCACAACTCATCGCAATTCTCTTGCACCGATCAAAATCTCTATCTCTGGGACCGGTCCACTCTCTTAACAGCCGAAGCCGGGTTGTTGGGGCAAGATGTTAGCGATAGTGACGTTATTGGGGACCAAACGACAGTATCGGTAACATGTTGCCATGCAACAATCTTTTAGGTGGCAAGCGGCAACTCGTGATCTTTGTTTAAGAGCGCTAAAGCGTCCGCAACGCTAATCAGACCCCGGATAGGTCCGATCTCGAATTCTGGTGCTTTCTGCGATCCAGACAGACGGATCGGCAGTCCACCAAGCGATCGTCTCACTCGGGTTGATGTCGCGACCTAGCCAACGGGCATATTCGATGTATGACAGGTTCCGACTGTCGATCAACGCGCTATCCCAGACGGAGTGCAGGTTGGTTTCGGCGCCAAACCAGCGCACCTTCACAACGTTGCCGCGGTCCTTGGCATTGCCAGCGCGGAGCGACTGATGGACGTCATCCACAATGTGCCCAATGAACTTGAGAGCGAGCGCCTTATCGTCGCGAGATGCGGTCGGATCGCGCACGGTCTGCTTAAACCGCGCCAGTGCGGTTAGGGCGTCACCCTCGTCCAGTGCGCCGACAGGGCCGTAGGTCCGGCCTTCTGGAACAGTGACATAGTGATAGGGACCAGCCTCCCGCTGTCAGAAGGTCTCCGGGTTCGAACGCTCTTCGTCCGCCCCGTCGATGCGATGCTCGAAATGCGAAAGCCGCGACGTCAGAGCCGGGTCGGGCTTTGGCACATGGCTACGGTTACAAACGAAAGTCTGCTACGGGCCGATAGCCGAACTACCGGTTGCATGTGATCGAGCGCGAGGAGCAGACCCTCGCTCCTAAGGATAAACGAGCTTTGAAAACTCGATGTGCGGGTGCTCAGCATATTTGGACAGCCTGCCAAAGCGGGCATCAGTTCAGCTCGAGCGCTGCAATGGGGCCTCGACTACGACCATCGGCATAGGAAAGAGACTGAGTGAACTGCTCCCACGGATCGGCTCGGCCAGCCGCTTAGGGTTCGCGAACCGCCAGCCGCAGGCATTGCTCGGCATCGGTCCAGGCACGAGATGCTCTGGGCGAAGCCGGCTCCATGTTCGCTGTTGGAAGAGAGTGCTGAAGCTGTCGCGCCTACTCGAATTTGGCCCGATTGGGATCGTCCAACTCCGGGATGAGGCAGGCGGCTGGCCGCACTGCTGACGAGTTCAGTTAGGCTCGGCGGTGAGCGCGTCCCTCAGCTCGACATACCGCCGAGCCACCTGCGACCAGAGATCCCTTCCCCCAAGGTCCCCCAGGTCCTCGACGTGCAGGATTTTCTCGGCAATGAACTGCTCGGCCTCCTCGCCGTGCTCCCGATCCACCCAGAGCGCCACGGCCCAAATCTCCTGCTCTCGGCTGATGGTCATGCAAGTAACCATCCCAGCGCGAGACCGCCGGCGATCAAATGCAGGACGAGCAGGATCGCGAACTCGATCCGCACGCCCAGCCTGCGGCCGCCATGCTCAGCCACCGGAGCACCATGGCTCGCGTCGTCCGCTCCAAGTGCGAGCAAATGCGGCAGCCGTGAGATGCGCTTGGGCCCTGCATTTGGGTCCAACAACTAGAGCAGATGTCGAAAAGAGCGGCTCCAGCGAATGCGGACCCGCCCAATATTTTGAAGCTAGTCGAACATTTCCTTGGTGAATTCTGCAGGCGTTGGCGCACGTTCGCCTTCTTTGCCGGCAGCGATTTCTTCCGAGGTGAGGAAACGTATGGCGATACCCATCGCGTTCGTCTTGCCCCAGCTGAATGCCGAGACGTGGCTGTCGCCATATGTGACGTTCACTACGACGTCGGCGCCGATCTTTTCGCCGCGCTCCCAGAGCTCCTTGTATATCTTTTCCTGGGACGGCTCCTTGCTGGAATTCGTAGCCTTGCGGACACCAGCTTTCACAGGCTTCACCACCATGTAGGGGCGGTCAGTGATGTCGTAAGGGAACACCTGCACCCCGACATCTTCGTTGATCACGACAAAGTCGACCCTTTTTCCAGCTTCAAGAGGCGAATACTTGCCGCTTGGGAATGGGAATGTAGCGAGATGTCCTCAAATTGAGGTTAGATTCGAAAGAGCTTCTGACGCGAAGCTGCCCAAGGCGGGAAGCGATCTCCAGAGTAAGGACGGTGCCCATCCCTGTGGCAGGCTGGACATAGCCACTGAAGGTGCTCCGGATCCCGTCGCGGATCAGTTGTGACACCGTCGCTTATATATCCTGCAGGCGGCCTAGGTCGACGGGCCAACATATGGTGTATCTGCGTCCCTAGGTTCTCACAGTCCTTTCGAGCTTGGCACCGCTTGCCACGGTGAGCAGTTCGAAATGCTTTCTCTCTGGCTGAATCTCCCATGGAAGTCAGTTAAAAAGAGAACAGAAAGAAATCCTTACTCGATTAGCCGCGGAGTGATCCGGTCTCTGGGATAATGCACCGTGATTATGACCGGAGGAACTTTAATCAGACAGCAACTGGGCAGATAGCCGAATCACCGCCTCCGAGGATTTAGGCTAGAACGCGATAATCCAAATTACGGTTCCCACAACAAGTTCGCCGTCAAATCGCTCGACAAGCAGAATACTAGGTCTGAGAATGTCGCCATGACAGAGCCGACAGATGAAGCGGCGGAACAGCCTTTGTCCACGCCCACGACACGGGAGGACTTCGCGGCCAGCGGGCTGAATGAGTTTCTCGCCGATCGATTGGATGCCGACGGTTACGCGCTTGAAGCCGCACTACGCGAGGCGGCGGTCGCCGCCGGGGAGGAGGCCGACGCCGTCCGCGAGCGGGTGTTCGCGCTCATCGCCGGTCTTTTGTCTTTTCACATGCGCATGAACGATCCGGCAGAGGTATTCGGCCCGAAGCTGATCATGGGCTGGCGGACGTCAGTGGCGCCGGCCATCGAGATGGAGCTATGATGTCATTTCGGGATGCTGCTGGTAGCTAAGATCGGCCGAAATCAGCGGTGTCCGTGCGGCAGGCTTTCTTGATTTTCATCCCCCAATCCGGGGACACCTTCAACCTACCAATTCATGATCCATTAGCGTTCCTTCTTGAGCAGCGGCGGTTCCCAAGGAGCGCATCACGTCTGGTCCCATGCCCGCCACCATTTGGTGACGGGCGGTGTGATGGCAGGCGACACCGTAGGCGGAAATAAGGCGACCTACGGTATCGAGTTCATAGTGATCCCCTGGACGCGAAGGCATCGTCATGCGCCCTCATCGTGGTGTTCAATCCACATGCCGTGCAGCATGTTTTGGCCGTCATCATGCACAAGCAGTTGATCGTAAGGAGCGTGCCTTAACCCAAGGCCGGATATTTTTCGTGGAATTACAAGAAGGTGAGAGTGAAGAGGCAGTTCCGCACCGATCAGCCCTGGCGCGTGCAGGATGGCGAGACTGGCAAGTCTTCGCTCGCACGCCAATCGCTGTGCGAAGGCTCGAACTCGCTCCCAGCCAACGTGCACGCGGTCGACATCCCCTAGCGGCAGCGACAGGCAAGTCAGCAATCCTGCCTGGTTGGGTGCCGCGAATTCGTCGACCTGCCGCATCAGCGAGACCGGATCGGCGAGTAGGTCGTCAGCCTTCTCCGGCAGGAGCACCTCGAGCCGCTCGACATTAGGCTGCCAGACCGACGGATCCCATATC
>Ga0098069_100474_pt1 | contig 17123 bp, 10 predicted proteins | sample 27_taG_FD_92584 | JGI IMG/M metagenome (GOLD analysis project Ga0098069, IMG submission 92584) | Marine viral communities from Cariaco Basin, Caribbean Sea - 27_WHOI_OMZ | ecosystem: Environmental > Aquatic > Marine > Oceanic | place: Caribbean Sea: Cariaco Basin | collected 2014-11-09 | reverse complement strand
TCGGGAGCAGGCTGTCGTGCCAAACAGTATGTGGCATCAATGTCTTGAAGTACTCCGGGACGAGTTTCCCGCACAACAGTTCAATACCTGGCTCAGGCCCCTGCAGTCCGATCACCGGGAGGGGCAGCTGATGCTGTTCGCCCCAAACCGTTTTGTCATGGATTGGGTAAACGAAAAGTACCTGCGACGTATTGAAGAGGTGCTCAAGGATCTGAACGGTGGGCAGGCGCCCCGGGTCAATATGAAAGTGGGTTCTGCACCCCGTGAAGGCGAACCGGTCAAACGGTCGGAAGTACCTGCCCGCGTTAACGGTCAGGTTCAGGAAGAGGCCGGCAGCCGGGTAACCGAAGAAGAAAAAGGCGTGGCAGCCACCGTTGCATCCACACCATCCGTGCGCCCGAAGAGTGACACCCAGCGGCGTCCGGTTCAGGTTGAAGGTGACATCAAACACCAGAGCTTCCTCAACGAGGGGTTCACCTTCGAAACCTTTGTGGAAGGCAAATCCAACCAGCTCGCCCGTGCCGCATCCATGCAGGTGGCCGAGAATCCGGGTGGAGCCTACAACCCTCTGTTTTTGTACGGCGGGGTTGGTCTTGGTAAAACACACCTGATGCATGCGATCGGCAACGAAATTGTCCGTCGTAACCCCAAGGCGAAGGTGGCCTATCTCCGTTCGGAGCGTTTTGTTGCCGATATGGTGAAGGCATTGCAGCTTAACGCCATCAACGAGTTCAAGCGCTATTACCGTTCAGTGGACGCGCTGTTGATTGATGATATCCAGTTCTTCGCCCGCAAGGAGCGTTCTCAGGAAGAGTTCTTCCATACCTTTAATGCGTTGTTGGAAGGCGGGCAGCAGGTAATCGTTACCTGCGATCGGTTTCCGAAAGAAATTGTGGATATGGAAGAGCGACTCAAATCGCGGTTTGGCTGGGGCCTGACGGTGATGGTAGAGCCGCCCGAACTGGAAACGCGGGTTGCCATTTTGATGAAAAAGGCCGATCAGGCCAACGTTAAGCTCAGCAGCGAAGCGGCCTTTTTTATTGCCCAGAAGATTCGTTCAAACGTTCGGGAGCTTGAAGGCGCGCTTCGTCTGGTGATAGCCAATGCTCACTTCACCGGCTCTGAAATCACTCCGCCGTTTATCCGGGAGAGCCTGAAGGACCTGTTGGCGCTGCACGAGAAACAGGTGAGCATCGACAACATTCAGCGCACGGTGGCGGAATATTACAAGATCAAGGTGGCCGATCTGCTATCCAAGCGCCGGACTCGAACGGTGACCCGGCCAAGGCAGGTCGCCATGGCGTTGTCGAAGGAGCTGACCAATCACAGCTTGCCGGAGATTGGTGATGCCTTTGGCGGGCGTGACCACACCACCGTATTGCATGCGTGCAAGAAAATCGTGGAGTTGCAGGAGACTGATCCGGGCATCCGCGAGGATTATCAGAATTTTATGAGACTGCTGACCACCTGATGCCGGGCGTTGGCGAACAACATTCACCCTTCCAACATAAAGAAAGCTGAGTGCCATGAAACTGACGATCAGCCGTGAATCCCTGCTTACCCCGCTGCAAAGCATTGCTGGCGTGGTGGAAAAGAAACAGACCATGCCCGTGCTCTCCAACGTGTTGCTGGTGGCCGAGGACAATACCCTGACCCTGACCGGTACCAATATGGAAGTGGAACTGGTGGCGCGGGTAACACCGGTGCATGTAGATCAGCCCGGCCGGATTACCGTCCCGGCCCGCAAGCTGTCGGATATCTCCCGGGCCCTGGGTGACGAGGCGCCGATAGAGTTGTCGCTTGAAGGCGATCGGTTGCACCTGCGTTGTGGCGCCAGCCACTTTACCTTGTCGACCCTGCCGGCGGAGCACTTTCCGAACGTGGAAGACGAAGACGAGAGCTTCCGTCTGGAATTGCCCCAGAAAGAACTCGGCCGGATGCTCGATGCCACGGCGTTCGCCATGGCTCAGCAGGACGTTCGCTATTACCTGAACGGACTGTTGCTGGAAGTGGACAAGGACCATGTGCGGACGGTAGCTACCGACGGCCATCGATTGGCCATGGCACATCTGGAACTGGCCACCAACTGCCCGGAGCTGCGTCAGGTTATTGTTCCGCGCAAAGGGGTACTGGAACTGGCCCGGTTGCTCGATGATGTGGAAACACCGGTGACCCTGGTTATTGGCGATAACCACCTGCGAGCGACGGTGGGGTCTTATACCTTCACCTCGAAACTGATTGAAGGCAAATTCCCCGACTACAATCGCGTGATTCCGCGCGGGGGCGACAAGATCGTCCTGGCGGACCGGGCCACCTTGAAGAACACCCTGCAACGGGCGGGCATCCTGTCCCACGAAAACATCCGCGGCGTGCGCCTGAACCTGGCATCCAATGAACTCCAGGTATTTGCCAACAACCCGGATCAGGAACAGGCCGAAGACGCGCTGCCGGTGGACTATCAGGGCGAATCCCTGCAAATCGGTTTTAATGTAGGCTATCTGGTGGATGTTATGAATGCGCTGGATGAGGACCAGGTAAAAATAACCCTGTCGAATCCGAACAGCAGTGCGTTGATAGAGGCGCAAAACGATAACCGTTGCCTCTATGTTGTCATGCCCATGAGGCTGTAGGAGGAGATGAGATTGATGAGTACCGTAACGAATGGAATCAAAGGCGCTTTCAGGATTGGCCAGACTGTGTCGGTACTCGGGCGCACCGGGATCAACTGGCTTCGGGGGGATCGCCCTCCAACGCCGCGCTTGCTGAGGCAGACGTTTGAATCCCTCGGTGCGACCTACATCAAACTGGGACAGTTCATTGCCAGCTCCCCGACGTTTTTCCCTAAGGAGTATGTCGAGGAGTTCCAGCACTGCCTGGATAGAACACCCAACCTGCCCTTTGGTGTGATCAAGAGAATTATCCGCGAAGAGCTTGGCCGGCCGCTCGAGGAAGTCTATTCAGAAATCGATCCGGTGGCCCTGGCGTCGGCATCGATTGCCCAGGTTCACGCCGCGCGTCTGGTCTCCGGTGAAGAAGTGGTGATCAAGGTTCAGAAGCCGGGTGTGGAAAACATTCTCTTAACCGATCTGAACTTCCTGTACCTGTCTGCCCGTATTCTGGAAACTCTGGCGCCAAAACTGTCCTGGACGTCGATGTCCGGTATCGTCGAGGAAATCCAGCGGACCATGATGGAAGAATGCGATTTCATCAAGGAAGCGAACAACCTGAAGGTGTTCCGGGAGTTTCTGCACGATACCCATAATGAAGATGCGGCAGTACCGAGGGTGTTCGAACACTGCAGCACCCGGCGGATCCTGACCATGGAGCGGTTCCACGGTGTGTCCCTGACCGATCTGGAAAGTATCCGCGGTTACGCCCGTGATCCGGAGCGTACCCTGATCACGGCCATGAACACCTGGTTTTCCAGTCTGACGCAATGTGAGTTTTTCCACGCGGATGTGCATGCCGGCAACCTGATGGTTCTCAAGGACGGTCGGGTTGGCTTTATTGACTTCGGAATTGTTGGTCGTATCAAGCCGGATACCTGGCAGGCGGTGAGCGATTTCATTTCAGCCGTTATGGTCGGGAATTTCGAGGGAATGGCCGACGCGATGATCCGCATCGGCATTACCCGCCAGACGGTTCGGGTAGATGATCTGGCCAGCGATTTGAGACGGCTCTATCAGCAGATGGATCGAATGGTGCCCGACGAGGTTCCCTATGAGGCGGAGCAGGCAGAAGACGACGTTAACCATATCCTGATGGATATGGTTAAGATCGGCGAAAGCCATGGCCTGCATTTTCCAAGGGAATTCGCTTTGCTACTGAAACAGTTCCTGTATTTCGATCGCTATGTTCACATCCTGGCACCAGAAATGGATGTGTTCATGGACGAACGGTTGAACATGCTCCACTGAGGCTGTCGCCTTGAGCGATTGGCTTTTGTACACTAGGGCAGCGTTACCGACGGGAAGGTAACGCTGCCTTTTTCGTTAAAGGGTTTTGTGTTGTTTCCTGCCCTCGTCCCCTTCGAGTCTGCTTTTCTATGGCGCTTGTAAAATTCCAGACTGAGAACTTCCGCAACCTGTCGTCGGCGCCGGTTAGCTTTTCATCCTCGTTTAATCTGCTTTACGGAGAAAATGGAAGCGGTAAAACAAGCGTGCTGGAAGCCATCGGTTATCTGGGATTGGGCCGTTCCTTTCGGGTGAACAGGCATCAGGCAGTGGTGAGTCATGGCGAACAACGGCTGACGGTGTTTGGTGGTCTCGATCATGGGTTGGACCCACGCGGGCATGGCAGCGAGACCGATCTGGTGCATCGCCTCGGAATATCCCGGGATGTGGGTCAGAAGGAAACGATGTTACGGGTGGATGGTGAGGCGGTCAGGAATCTTTCTGCCCTCGCCAAGCATCTGCCGGTATCTGTGATCGATCCTGGTGTTTTTGATGTGGTGGCAGGTGGACCCGGGAAGCGGCGTCAGTTTCTGGACTGGTTAGTGTTCCACGTGGAACCTTCCTTTGGATCTCTCTGGCAACAATGCCAGAGAGTGACATCACAGCGGAATCAAACGCTGAGAAATGGTAGACTAGACGAAGCTTTAATGCGTGTCTGGGATCATCAGTACGCTACCCTGAGTGAGCGCATTACTGAGGCCCGTGCCGGCACCTTTGGCCGGTTCAAGTTGGCTTTTGAAAAGCTGCTTCGGGAAGTAGAGGTACCCTGGACCGAAGGTCTGAAGCTCGAGTATTACCCGGGCTGGGATGTCAGTCGGCCGCTGGCAGAATTACTGGTAGACCATCGGGATCAGGAGCGAAAAGTCGGGCACACATTGTATGGTCCGAATCGCGCAGACATCCGGTTGAAGTTTCAGGGCAGGCCTGTTGCCGAAACGTTCTCCCGGGGCCAGCAGAAAACCCTGGTGATTTTGATGAAGATTGCCCAAGGCATGGTGTTGAGTGACATGGGCAAGCAGGTGACCTTTTTGCTCGACGATATTAACGCCGAGTTGGATGAGGGCCATCGCGCCATGCTGGCGATCAGGTTACAGGCATTACGTTGTCAGGTGTTTATCACGTCGATTGAGCGTCCCATGGTGGATCAGCTCTGGCCCGAGGGTAATGCACCGGATTACAGATTGTTCCACGTGGAACATGGCAAATTGACGGAAGAATAAGACCGGTGCGAAGAGCAAAGAATGCCCCGGCCTATCACGCTTCAGGAGTTTCCGAATGAGTGAATCGAACTATAATTCCTCCAGTATCAAAGTCTTGAAAGGACTGGATGCGGTGCGAAAGCGGCCAGGCATGTACATCGGGGATACCGATGATGGCACTGGTCTGCACCACATGGTCTTTGAATTGGTGGATAACTCCATCGACGAAGCGCTTGCGGGCTACTGCTCAGAAATTGGTGTGATTATCCACCCGGACGAATCGGTAACCGTGAAAGACAACGGCCGTGGCATCCCGGTGGACCTCCACGAAGAGGAAGGCGTTTCTGCCGCGGAAGTTATCATGACCGTGCTGCACGCCGGCGGTAAGTTCGACGATAATTCCTACAAGGTGTCCGGCGGTCTTCATGGTGTGGGCGTCTCGGTGGTGAACGCATTGTCCTCTACCCTCACCCTGACCATTCGTAGAGACAACAAGGTTTACGAGCAGACCTATACCCACGGTGTTCCAAATGCGCCTCTGGCAGCTGTCGGCGAGACCGACGCATCGGGTACCAAGGTGCATTTCATTCCTTCGCCGGAAACCTTTACCCACATTGAATTTCATTACGACATTCTCGCCAAGCGTCTGCGTGAGCTTGCGTTCCTGAACAGTGGCGTGCGCATACGTCTGACCGACGAGCGTTCTGGCAAGGAAGAAGTTTTCGAATATGAGGGTGGTCTGCGGGCATTTGTTGAGCATCTGAACGCTAACAAAACCCCGATTAACCGGGTATTCCACTTCAACCGTGAGCGGGAAGACGGTATTGCTGTAGAAGTGTCCATGCAATGGAATGACGCTTTCCAGGAAAACCTTTACTGCTTCACCAACAACATTCCCCAGCGGGATGGTGGTACCCATCTGGCTGGTTTCCGGGCGGCCCTGACCCGTTCACTGAACAACTACATTGATCAGGAAGGTCTGGGCAAGAAGGCGAAAGTTGCGACCTCCGGTGAGGATGCCCGGGAAGGCCTGACTGCCATCATCAGCGTCAAGGTTCCGGACCCGAAGTTCTCCTCACAGACCAAGGACAAGCTGGTCTCCTCCGAGGTGAAGACCGCGGTTGAGCAGGAGCTGTACCAGAGTTTTGCGGAGTACCTGCAGGAGCAGCCGAACGAAGCCAAACTCATCGTCAACAAAATGCTGGAAGCCGCCAGGGCTCGTGAAGCCGCTCGAAAGGCGCGTGACATGACTCGCCGCAAAGGCGCCCTGGATATCGCCGGTCTGCCCGGCAAACTGGCGGACTGCCAGGAGAAGGACCCCGCCCTTTCCGAACTTTACATTGTGGAGGGTGACTCGGCCGGTGGTAGCGCCAAACAGGGCCGTGACCGCAAGACCCAGGCAATCCTTCCGCTGAAAGGTAAGATCCTGAACGTGGAAAAAGCCCGCTTTGACAAGATGCTGTCCTCTGCAGAAGTGGGCACCCTGATCACGGCTCTGGGCTGTGGTATCGGCCGGGAAGAATTCAATCCCGATAAACTGCGTTACCACTCCATTATCATCATGACCGATGCGGACGTGGACGGTTCCCACATCCGGACGCTGCTGCTGACCTTCCTGTTCCGTCAGATGCGCGAAATCATCGAGCGTGGCCATGTCTTTATCGCCATGCCGCCGCTTTACAAGGTCAAGCGTGGCAAGCAGGAGCAGTACCTGAAGGACGAGAAGGCCAAGGAAGCTTACCTCACCCAGACCGCTCTGGAAGGTGCCCAGCTCTATGTGAACCCGGAAGCCCCGGCGATCAAGGATTCCGCTCTGGAAACCATGGTCAAGGACTACCAGGCGGTCATGAACATGATTGGCCGCCTGTCTCGGGCTTACCCGGCGAAGGTACTGGAGCAGATGCTTCAGAACGTCACACTCAAGCCCGAGCACCTGAAAGAGGAAGCGGAAGTGGCTCGCTGGGTCGCTCGCCTGGGTGATGGCCTGGACCTGGATACCCGTACCGGTACCAAGTACACCTTCTCGGTGACCAAGGATACCGAACGGGCCCTGTACCTCCCGAAAGTGACCATCTATGTTCACGGGATCCCCTACGATCACGTCTTCAGTCACGAGTTCTTCGAATCGTCCTCCTACGCGGCGATCGCCCGTATGGGTGAGACTCTGGATGGTCTCATTGAAGACGGCGCCTATATCCAACGGGGTGAGCGCAAACAGGCGGTCCTGTCTTTCGAGGGCGCCTTGGACTGGTTGATGAAAGAGGCCCAGCGCGGTCTGAATATCCAGCGCTATAAGGGTCTTGGCGAGATGAATCCGGAGCAGTTGTGGGAAACCACCATGGATCCGGAGACCCGCCGCATGATGAAAGTGACGATCGAAGACGCCATTGCGGCAGACCAGATCTTCACAACCCTGATGGGCGACGATGTCGAACCGCGTCGCAACTTCATTCAGACCAATGCCCTGGAAGTGACCAACCTGGACGTCTGATCACAACCGTCCAAAAGGCACAAAAAAAGCGGCGAAGGCTTCAAACCTTCGCCGCTTTTTTGTTTTCGATCCCGTGCGGTAACGCGCCCCCCCGGAGGTTTTATTTACCGGTGCTCGATTCCGACGATTCGTTTCTCTCCCTCTCTTTCTCGGCCAGATGCGGTGCCATCACCTCTTCCAGCGTGTACCCGGTCAGCCGGCGGATGGTGCGCCAGAGATAATAAAAGATCAACATCATCATAATCATGGAAGGAATGGCGATCATGGGATAGCTCACCAGGGTCATCCGACCAAGCTCCTCATTGAACGCCTCGGTACCAGACGGGCTGACCACGATCCATTTAGCAATCACGTAGTTCATGATGGATGAAAACAGGAAGGTGCCCGCAAAGAAGTAACTCGCCTTGAGCAGGCGCGCCTCGAATTCCTCAACCCGATTGTGTTCTTCAAGGGTCTTATGGATCTTATCGACATCCAGAACACTTGGGTTATAAAGAAGGGTGCGTACCAGAGGGTACTTGGTTCGTGTGGAAGCCAGTACCGCCAGACCTATAATCGCGGGAATCGCGGCTTCCTTGATGGCTAACCAACCCGCATCCAGCTCAAGCAGGCCAATGCCGCCTGTCAGCCCGACACTGACCAGACCGAGTACCGCAATGAAGTTTTTCTTACGGTACTTGATCAGTTCGAACAACCCCCAACCCAGTGGAAACGCCAGGCCGATGACCAGTGCGTTCACGCTGCCCAGATGTTCTTCGCCACTGAACTTCATCAGGATAACGGATGGAATGATAATACTGACCAGCAAGTCGACCCAGGGCCTTGGCTTGTGGTCCGGAACGTTGGCGGAGCTCGGAGACGTCATGTTCTAGCCTGATTGGTGAAACTGGAGCAGGCCGGAAGGCACTGCCGGAGTAGTCTGGGCAGTATACGATGAATCCAAGTGTGGACGTAACCGCCGTCACCGCACACAGAAGCGGCGGTTTGGCTGAATAGAGGCTTTCCAAACGGGCATAAAAAAAACCGGGCTTATGCCCGGTTTTTCTGTTTCCTCTTGAGCGTCAGCGCCGATCAGGCACCCACTTCCTTGAGGCTTTCTTCCACAATCGCCAGCCCTTCTTCCAGCACCTCGTCTTCGATGGTGACCGGCATCAGGAACCGCAAGGTGTTGCCGTACATACCACAGCTCAGGAGAATCAGACCCTTCTCCTTCGCCTTCTTGGTTACCGCCGCTGCCAGTTCCGGCTTGGGCGTACGGCTTTCCTTGCTTTCCACCAGCTCAAACGCAGCCATGGGACCGAGGTTGCGCACATTGTCGACGTGGGCAAACTGTTCCTGCCACTGGCTGAAGCGCTGCTTCAGTTTTTCGCCCAGCGCCTGGGACTTGCCGAGAATGTCCTCTTCCTTGAACACGTCGAATACGGCCAGGGCTGCTGCACAGGCGGTCGGGCTGCCCGTGTAGGTGCCGCCCAGAGAGTTCGGACCGGACGCGTCCATATACTTGTCGGTACCGACGATGGCGGAAATCGGCATGCCATCAGCCATACTCTTGGCCATGGTCATCAGATCCGGCTCAACGCCACTGTGCTCGATGGCAAACATCTTGCCGGTCCGGCCAAAGCCGCTCTGCACTTCGTCTGCGATCATCAGGATATCGTTCTCGTCGCAGATCTTGCGGATTTCCTTGAGGAAGCTGGTCGGAGCCGCGTAGAAGCCGCCCTCACCCAGCACCGGCTCGATAACGATCGCTGCGGTGTTGTGGGCCGGGGAATCGGCTTTCATGGCCATTTTCAGGCCACGCAGTGCTTCATCTTCACTGACGCCGTGGTACGGAACCGGATAAGGCGCGCGATAAACGGTGCCGGGCATGGGGCCGAAATCCGTCTGGTACGGCGCTGCCTTACCGTTCATGGCCATGGTGTAGAAGGTCCGGCCGTGATAACCACCGTCGAAGCAGATGACGTTGGTCTTGCCAGTCGCTGCACGGGCGATCTTCATGGCGTTTTCCAGGGCCTCGGCACCGGAGTTGGCCAGCATTACCTTGGCGTGGCCACGCACAGGAACCACACCGCTGAGCTTCTCCGCCAGTTTCACGTAGCCCTCATAGGGCATAACCGTCTGGCAGGTATGCATCAGCTTGTCCAGCTGTGCCTTGACCGCTTCTACCACCTTCGGGTGGCGATGGCCGATGTTCAGTACGCCGATGCCGCCGGCGAAATCGATCATGCGCTTGCCGTCTGCATCCCACAGCTCTGCATTCGTTGCATGGTCGGCAAACTGTTCATTGGGACTTGCCGCGCCCGCCGCAACGTAGCGTTCTTTGAGTGCCTGCAATTCTTTATTGCTCACTTTGCCATTCTCCCTGGGTTCAGGTTCGAAAGTTTCACCTAACAGTGTAAGTAGTACGGTCACAGGAAACAAACCGACTATTGTCGCCCTCAGGCCGCATTGTCCCGGAATTGCAGTTTTGCCAGGCGTTGATAGAGGGCGTTATGGCGCATCAGTTCATCATGGGTGCCCACCGCCAGCAGGCGTCCCTGGTCCATAACGGCAATCCGGTCCGCGTCCCGGACCGTGGCCAGGCGATGGGCAATCACCAGGGTGGTACGCCCGGCAGTGAGAGCTGGCATCGCTTTCTGGATCAGATTCTCGCTCTCTGCATCCAGTGCGCTAGTGGCCTCATCCAGCAACAGCACTGGCGCGTCGGCCAGCAGCGCCCGGGCGATGGCAAGACGCTGCTTCTGGCCACCGGACAGCCCCAGGCCGGCATCTCCGAGCAGCGTGCCGTAGCCCTTTGGGAGGCTCTGGATGAAATCATGGGCATGGGCGACCTTCGCAGCCTGCTCGACATCCTGCTGGCTGGCATCAGGCCGGGCGTAACGGATGTTGTCGGCCACCGTGCCATGGAACAGGGCTGGATTCTGGGGCACCAGGGAAAAACACCGGCGCAGCGCATCGAGAGACAGATCGGCAGTGTCGACGCCATCGAGTAGAATTCGGCCCTCTGTCGGCTGATAGAAGTGCAGCAGCAAATCGAACAGCGTGGATTTTCCGGCTCCGGACGGCCCCACCAGGGCCAGGGTCTCGCCGGCCCTGACCTCCAGCGAAAGATCTGTCAGCGCGGGCTGTTCCAGCCGCCCCGGGTAACTGAAGCTCAGCCGCTCAATCCGGATTGCCCCCTGAACGTGTTCAGGGAGTGTCAGTGTCGACTCCTTGCGTTCAAACGCCGGCTCAGTCTGTAACAGTTCAAACAGCCGGGCCGCCGAGCCTGCAGCCCTCTGCAACTCGCCGATGACCTCGCTGATGGCGCCGGCAGCAACACCCACCAGCAGACTGTAGAAGACAAAGGCTGCCAGCTCACCCGGGCTGATCCGGCCGTTAATCACATCCAGCCCCCCTATCCAGATAACAATCCCGACGGCGCCCATCACCAGGGAAATAGCCAGCGTGGTCAGCCAGGCCCGCTGCCGGATACGCTGCCGGGCTATGTCGAAGGCCCGTTCCGACACCTCGGAAAAATACCGACGGTCGTGGGGCTGATGGTTGAAGGCCTGAACGGTCTTGATCTGGGTAAGGTTCTCGCCCACGTAGCTGCCGACATCGGCAACCCGGTCCTGGCTTAAACGGGAAAGAGCCCGCACCCGCCGGCCATAGAACAGAATAGGTGCAATCACCAGGGGGAAACCCAGCAGAATAATGCTCGCCAGTTTGGCGTTGGTGATGAACAGCAGCAGCAACCCCCCGACCAGCATCAGGGCATTGCGCAGCGCAATGGAAACCGTGGAGCCAATCACCGACTGCAGAACCGTGGTATCAGCGGTAAACCGGGACTGGATTTCCAGGGCCCGGTTCTGCTCGAAAAAGCCCGGATGAAGATCAATCAGGTGGTTGAAGACTTTTTTGCGGATATCCGCCACCACCCGTTCGCCGATCCAGGACACCAGATAGAACCGGGCAAACGAGCCAAATGCGAGCCCCAATACCAGGATGAAAAACAGACCGATGGCCCTGGCCAGGTTCTCCGGCGACTCGGTGGCTAATCCCTGATCCACGAGAATACGTAAACCCTGTCCTAACCCGAGCGTAATTCCGGCCGTAAAAATCAGCGCCACCAGGGCACCGGCGACAGCCCGGCGATAGGGGCTGATAAAGTCGATGACCAGTTTCAGGGCTTTGCGGTGACGAGTGTTAATGATGTGCCTCCTGGATACGGGGTGCTGTAGACTCCGTCAACAATACGGTTTGTGCTGGATACAAGACCTATCATAACTCCGGGAAGAGCCCACGTGGGTGGAGGGTCCTTCCGAGACACGCTGTAAATACATCCCTGTACGCTCGGCAAAAGCCATCCACGGCTTTTGACGGTCTCGGAAGGACCCTCCACCCACGCGGGCTCCCAGAATTTGGAGTTAACTCGTAGAGCGGATTAGCCCAGCGTAATCCGACAACATTGCCAAAGGATATTCCCAGTGCGCGCATACGCCGACAACGATTACCCGGCAGATCATAAACCGGACTGGAAAATCATTTCAGGCCTCTGGCCCTATCTGGCCGAATTCCGCGGCCGGGTAGTCCTGTCCCTGGTTTTGCTGGTGTTGGCCAAGCTGGCGACCGTTGCCACGCCCATTGCCCTGAAATACATCGTCGACTACCTCGACCAGAACCGCGGCGCGGACATGCTGCTTTGGATCCCGGTGATCCTTGTGGTGGCTTACGGCGCGTTGCGCTTTGGCGCCACCCTGTTCAATGAGCTTCGGGATGCGGTATTTGCCCGGGTAGCTGAACGGGCCATGCGCCGGGTGTCCCTGCGAGTGTTCGAGCACCTGCACCAGAGGGAACTGGCCTTCCACCTGGATCGAAAGACCGGTGGCCTGGCCCGGGATATCGAGCGGGGTACCAACGGCATCAGCTTCCTGCTGCGTTTTACCCTGTTCAACATTGTGCCCACCCTGCTGGAGATCCTGATGGTCGCCGGCATTCTTTTCGTGGTGTTTAACGTGAGTTATGTGCTGGCGATCCTGGTAGCCGTGGTGGTGTATGTGGTCTTTTCCATCAAGATCACGGAATGGCGGACGAAATTCGTGCGCGAAGCCAATGCCCGGGATAACCAGTCCAACTCGCGGGCCATAGACAGCCTGTTGAACTATGAAACCGTCAAATATTTCAATAACGAGCGGTACGAGGCCGAGGTTTATGATCGGGATCTGGACGACTGGGAACAGGCCCGTCTGAAAAACCGCCTGTCCCTGGCCGCGCTTAACTCCGGTCAGGCATTGATTATCGGTTTGGCGATGATCGTGATCATGGCCATGGCGGTCCGGGAAGTGGCCAGTGGTGAGATCACCCTCGGTGACTTCACCATGATCAACGCCTACCTGCTCCAGTTGTTCATTCCCCTGAACGCCCTGGGGTTTGTCTATCGCGAAATCCGGCAGGCACTGGTGAATGTCGAGCGCCTGTTCAAACTGCTGGCGGACAAACCGGCGATTGAAGATGCTCCGGATGCTACCGAGCTGGCCGTGAATAGGGGCGAAGTGCAGTTTGACCACATCCACTTTGCTTACCGACCGGACCGCCCGATTCTGAAGGATGTGAATTTTTCCATCCCGTCCGGCCACAAGATTGCCGTGGTGGGAGCCAGTGGCGCCGGCAAGTCCACCCTCGCCCGCCTGCTGTTCCGCTTTTACGACGTCGATCAGGGCGCCATAAGGATCGACGGCCAGGACATTCGGCAGGTGACCCAGGACAGCCTGCGCTCGGCGATTGGTGTGGTGCCTCAGGATACGGTGCTGTTCAACGATACCCTTTACCAGAACCTGGCCTATGGCCGGCCGGAAGCCACGGAAGAAGAGGTGTACCGGGCAGCTCGAATGGCTCACCTGGAAGACTTTATCCACAGCTTGCCGGAGGGTTATGAAACCAAAGTCGGCGAACGGGGCCTCAAGCTCTCCGGTGGTGAAAAACAACGGGTGGCCATTGCCCGGGTGATCCTGAAGAACCCGCCGTTGCTGATCCTGGATGAGGCCACGTCCTCCCTCGATTCACTTTCGGAGCAGGCCATCCTTACGGCGCTCAAGGAAGTCAGCCAGAGGCGCACAACACTGGTGATTGCCCACAGGCTGTCGACTGTTATGGATGCGGACAGCATCCTTGTGATGGAGGGCGGAAAAATCGTGGAGAGCGGACACCATCAGGATTTGTTGGCCCGGAACGGGCACTACGCCCGGCTGTGGTTCCAGCAACACCAGTCTGATGGCGGGGATACCGAAATTCAGCCGGAATCCTGATCGTTGTAGTCAAACACGACCACTTGATTGCGGCCTTGAGCCTTGCCCCGGTACATCGCCTGGTCCGCACGTACCAGAATCTGGCTGGGTTTTTCGTCAGTCCGGTCGGAAATGGCAACGCCGCAGGTTATGGTGCCCCGCAGTTCATCAAAGCCAATGAACCGCAATTGTTCAACGGATCGGCGAAGGCGTTCTGCAAATTGCCTGGCACTGTTCTCGTCGCACTGAGGCAAGAGCACGGCAAACTCCTCGCCACCGATTCGCCCCAGCGTGTCGCCCGTACGCAGTTCATTTTTGATGCGGTGGGCAGTCTCCCTCAGGACAAGGTCACCAACGTGGTGCCCGTAATGATCATTCACTCTCTTGAACCAGTCAAAATCGAAGAGTACGACCGCATAGCCGGCGCCGTTCCGTTTCAGCCTCTCAAACTCCCAGGACAGCACCTCGGTGAAGCGACGCCGATTGGCTGCACCTGTGAGATCGTCAGTGGTTGATGTCTGTCGGAGCTCTTCTTCAAGCGTTTTCTGGGAGGTGATATCCAGGATCGCGCCGTGCCAGATGACCGTACCGTCCGGCTTGAATTCCGGTTTGGAACGGCCCAGAACCCAGCTGACCACGCCCTCGTTTATAACCCGATATTCACAGATCCAGTTTTCGCCGCTTTTCTTCGAGTGGTTAATGGTCTGTTCAACAAAGCCGCGGTCTTCTGGATGAATGGCCTGGAATACAATAGTCCCATCGGCGAGCGCCTGCTCAGGCGTCACGCCATAGACCCGTTCAATGCCGGCACTGGCATAGGGAAACGTCATGGTTCCGTCCGGTTTGATCTCGAACTGGAACACCACACCCGGCAAGAGCGACGCCATTTTTTCAAAACGCTGGATCGTTTGCTGTTGCTCAGCCTTGATTTGCTCCAGCCTCTGTTCGTACTGCTTGCTGCTGGAGATCTCTATGTGCGTTCCGGAAATCCACTCGGGCTCACCTTCAAGTGTCCGACTGACGAGGCGACCATAATCTCGGACCCAAACCCAATAGCCGTCGCGATGACGCATGCGGGCTTCACACTCGTAATACTCGGAGTCGCCGCGGAAATGAGCCGTTAACTTCTGCTCTGAGAGAGCCAGATCGTCCGGATGGGCGTGCTTCATCCAGGTGTCAATGGACACCGGTTGAAGTTCTTCCAGCGAATACCCGATGATTTCCGCCCAGCGCTCATTAAAAATCGTCTCCCCCGTCTGGACGTTCCATTCCCAGGTTCCGGCGCCGGTCCCTTCCAGAATGGTTTTTAGACGTGAGGCTTCGTCTTGCTGAAGATAAAAAGAATGAGAGGGCATTCCACGTACTGCATGTCAGAGAGTTCCCGGCGATCATATAAGAACATGTAGCTGGAGGCGATACCCATTAGTCAGTAGATTCCACAAGTGCGAGCGCCAAACCTGAGGCCCTGGAGACCTGCTGCGAGACGGCCTCCCTGAGCACCGGAATGTCCCCAACAATCAGGCTGAACCAGTTTCTGGCGCGGGTGATGCCGGTATAGACCAGCTCTTTTGTCAGGACCGGGCTCAAACGGTCCGGCAAGACCAGGCAGGTGTGGTTGAACTCCGAACCCTGGGATTTGTGCACCGTCATGGCGTACACGGTTTCCAGCTGCTGTAGACGACTGGGCGAGATCCAGCGAATACCGCCAGCGGTGTCGCTATCCGGAAACGCCACCCGCAGGGTATAGCGGGGCTCACCGGTGTCGGTCCGATCCCAGGGCACGTTGACGGCAATGCCAATGTCGCCGTTCATCAGGCCCAGGTTGTAGTCGTTGCCGGTAATCAGCACAGGCCGGCCCTCATACCAGCCCTCGGCCCGCGAAATCAGTTTTTCAGCCAGTAACTGCCTTGCGATCCGGTCGTTCAGGCCTTCCACGCCCCAGGGGCCCTTGCGCAGGGCACAGAGCACCTGGAAGTCACTGAAGGCTTCAAGGAGCTGCACCGCCATCGCATCCCAGTCTTCGCGGGGGCTGTTTTCGTTCAGGCCATGATTCTGCAAGCGTTCGAGGTAATGGCGGTAACCAACGGGTGGTGGCAGGCTTTGGCCATTCACTTGCCGGCCCTGCCCGGCATTTCGGAATGCCTCGGGTGAGCCGGTGATGGCATGTCGACACACCAGGTCCAGGGTGTCTTCCGTATCCCCACTTTTCGACCGGCTGTTAAGCAAAATTACGTCGTCGAATTCTGCTTGCCGGATCTGGCGCAACATGGCGTTATCAAGCGCATTGGTATTCACAGCTTCGGCAAACGCGCGGATACCGCTGTCCTCCCGGAACCGGTAGCTCTTGCGCAGCATGGCCACGGCCTGATCCATGGGTTGGCCGGTTTCGTCCACCAGTGACTCCGGTATCTCGCCTCCGGCCAAGGCGGCCAGCCACCGGGCAGTTTCCGGAGTGTAATGCGCCAGCAACGCCCGCTGGCACAGCTCCCCCAGTACCGCACCGGCGTCCACCGAGGCCAGCTGGTCCTTGTCGCCCAACAGGATCAGCTGGGCGTTGGCGGGCAGGGCATCAAACACCGACGCCATAAGATCCACGTCCACCATCGAGGCCTCGTCGATCACCAGGATATCCACCAGCAAAGGGTTGTCCCGGTTATGGCGGAATTTGCGGGTATCCGGCCGGCTGCCCAGTAACCGGTGCAGGGTAGTGACCCTGGTGGGGATATCATTCAGGTCCACGTTGCCCGGCAGTTCGGCAAGGGGTAACCGGCTCACCGCACCACCGATGGATTCGTTCAGTCGGGCTGCCGCCTTGCCGGTCGGGGCTGCCAGGCGGATCCGGTATTTCCGACCGGCCCGTTCGGGGGATTCCCCGGCGACGGCCTGCAGGGCCGCCAGCAGGTTGACCACGGTGGTGGTCTTGCCGGAGCCCGGCCCGCCGGTGATCACGGCGAAATGGTTGCGGGCCGCCAGGGCACAGGCCAGTTTCTGGTAATCCACCGGTTCTGACGACCGGAACAGCGTATCCAGAGCGAGAGACAGGGTGCGGGCCGGACCGGATTCCGGATCTGCCAGGGGTGATGGCAAAGCCAGGCGGTGCCGGATACCCGCCGCAATGCGTTGTTCGTAGCGCCAGAATCTGCGCAGATAGAGCCGGGTTCCGTTCAGCACCAGGGGTGTTGTATGTGAGCCATCACTTACGGCGCAGGCGCCT